>Ga0114978_10005569_pt1 | contig 10057 bp, 6 predicted proteins | sample S_140212_EF_Meta_FD_87027 | JGI IMG/M metagenome (GOLD analysis project Ga0114978, IMG submission 87027) | Freshwater microbial communities from Lake Simoncouche, Canada to study carbon cycling - S_140212_EF_MetaG | ecosystem: Environmental > Aquatic > Freshwater > Lake | place: Lake...
CTGATATATGTATGTATGTCAAATATAGATTTAAATAATACTTCACCTGTTTGCTTGTTCTTCACCAAATAATGGTACTCCGTCATCGGGTCGCGCGCCGTCTTGATTCGATTTGTCGCCTTTGCCTCCGCCAGCTTTGCCGCAAAGTCGTTCCACGTGGATGAATACGGGTAATCCGAATGCCCAGTGATGCTGTAGTATATCGCGCGCTTATTCGCACTGTTGTCCGCCGTCTTGCAATCCGTTAATTTGAGGTTAATCTGAAGCCCGTTTATCATAATGTCGTACGAAGCCCGGGGCGGCGAGATTTGTATGTCCCATGTCGGGTTGGTTTCCAACAGTTTGGCGCTCATTTCGCGCAAGAACGGGATCTCTTTTAATGCACTATCGATGCGGCCGTCGCACTCATTCAATTTGAGTTGTGTTCCCACTTGAGTCGCTGCTCTGCGGATTTCATCTGCTAAATACTGATACATTCCCTTTTGGCATGATTGGCTGCTTGCGTTTGTATCTTTTCCCGGAGAAAGACATTCTTCCATTAAATCGCATAAATCGGATTCGTAATCGGGATGTAATTTTGCAAATTTGATAATTTTTCCGATTTTTATAACTTTGACTCGGGCAAAGGCCAATGATTTAGTTAGGTTCTGAATTTTCGTGTTCGGTATGATGGCATTCTTGATATACACAACGCAATCAATTTTTTACATTTTGGATAAATAATCACGGATCTCCATTCCGACAAACCGCCTGATGTTCCCGATGAGATACGGAACGGATAGAGTTTAGGCGGCACGATTACCAATATTATCGTTCATATATTAATTAGTTACAGCTTTATTCGGGAGAGAGTATATATTAAATGTCCAGCGGAGGCAAAATCATCACGGAACTCTTGACCGAGTTCTTTGAAGAAGAAAAACTCAGGACAGCCACGATCGTGGCGTTATCTCTTATCGTCAATGTAGTTCATGCGAGTGGGGTGTCGTCCGTCAATGCATATATAATAAACAGCATTCAGGGCCGTCACCAAGCCGACACGTATAAATACTTTAAGGTCTTCGTCGCAATAAGTTTTGCATTTTTGGTCAGTTTCATGTTATATAAACACCTGCAAAACCAGATTTTAACGAAACTCAAGCAATGGATTCGCGACAAACTCACAACGAGCGTCATGCGCAACAACAACGAAGATATGACAAATGCAAATTATCCCAAACTAAACATTCCGATAAGACGCATAGCGGCCATTGCCCACATTATTATGATGGACATATTTAGTGGCATTTTACCGGATATCAGTTTCGTCGTCATCATCGGAATTTATCTCGTCTATCTGAACTCCGAACTAGGGTTCTTGTATGCATTAGCGAACATCGTAGTCGCCGCACTGGTCTATTATAACTGGGGAACCATGATGGCCCTCAACGATAAATACGAGCACGCCGAATTTGAAAACGACGGGGATCTACTCGAGATATTAAACAACATAGACCGCATTATCTATCGGGGACAAACCATCCCCGAATCGAACTCTTTCCGCAAAAAAATTAATGATGTAGGAGATACCGCTCTATCTTACTACGGGTACGCCGATGCTTACGCCGGAGCATTATCGGTTATTACCGGGGGATCAGTCGTGGGCATGGTTTATCGCGCCATTAAACTATTTTATTCCGGTGATTTGACCGCCGTTTCATTCATCACGATCATGACCATGCTCATCCTTTACCGCGACAAAATCACCAGTTTAGTTCAAACAATCCCGGATGTTATCGAATTTACGGGGCGCATATATATGATGGAAAATCTGTTTTCGGGCATGGACTTAAGCAACAAACCACCGGCACTCAAGGGAAAAGAAGTCGGGCTTTCGTTCAGCCACATACAATTCCGCAACGTGTCTTTCAAATACAAAACGAGCGACACAGCTGCCCTCGAATCTGTAAATCTGGACATCCACTCCACCGGCGGAAAACTCATCGGCATCACCGGCATCTCCGGCCGGGGCAAATCGACGCTGATCCGCCTTCTGCTGAAACTCCATTACCCCGATTCGGGAGAGATATTGATAGACGGAGAACCCATCCAAGACATCGACGCCGACTACATTCGCCACAATATCACGTATGTCAATCAGACCGGCAAATTGTTCGACCGCAAAGTCCTGGAAAACATCATGTACGCGTGCAACGATACGGAAAAATGTGAGCACAATTTTAAGAAAATCTTGCAATATCCCAAGATTAAACAGCTATTTAGTGGATTGGACCTACACAAAAAATCCGGATCGTTGGGCGAAGGACTATCCGGGGGACAGCGTCAAATCGTTAATATCATTAGCGGAATGGTCAATGACTCGAAAATATTAGTGTTGGATGAACCCACAAACGCGCTCGACTCCGATTTGAAACACGACGTCATTAACATGATTCGCGATTTCGGGAAAGATAAAAATGCGGTGCTCATCATCACACACGACAAAGAACTCACGCCGATGTTTAACCAAGTCATACACCTACACTAAAGTAGGGGGCTCACGTCCGGCTTTGCCGGACTGCGCCCCCCTACGACCCCCCGGCTACATGAACCATGAAATCATAATTCGGGAGATAACATCAGTTAATCTGTTGGATAAATAGTATCGGTCGGACTTTTTGTATTTTATATATTTCAACACGAAAAATATAAAACTCCGCCGAAGGCCGGGGGGTCGTAGGGGGGCGCAGTCCGGCAAAGCCGGACGTGAGCCCCCTACTTGGAGAATTTATCCGCCAACACGCTCGACTTGGTCGGGCCGGTCGGCCGCTCGCTTTGCCGCTTCACCTTATAGATTCCCCCCGTCGAGGCCACGGATTTATTGATTCCATACACGCTCGTCATTAATTCGTCGCTGTCTTCGTGCAACTCAGGCAACACGCGCGTGAATGGCTTCACTACCACCATCAACAGATGCTCCGATTTCAGCATGCGCCGATATTCCTGGATGCTCAAACTGCCGTAATACTTATCGAGCGTGTAATACGGACTCGGCGCAGGCTTGATGTTCTTTTTGTAATTATAAATTGGCCCGTAAATGCGGTTAATGAGCTGATATCTCTCGAATTTCGTGCTGTCGTCTAGATTTTCCTCAAACAGGTGCGCCACCGCACACTCCGGCCGACAAAACGAACCATACCCGTGTATGGTGTCTCCGATTATAAATTGCGGGATGCGACACGGCGGATTATCGTATTCACACGTGTCCCAAAAACACGCGGACTTTTTGTCGCTCTCGACCGCATTCTTGTATAATTGCACCTTTAGGTGTTTCAGTCGCTGCTTTAATTCGCGCTTCTCGGCATCCGTATCCTCCTCTTCATCCGCCGGATATCCATCTATTTTGTGATTAGAAGAACACTGAGCGCATAACCCGATTTCGGGTGTTTTGTTGGTGTTGGCGCGCCCTTCGTTGCACTCGTATTCCGCGGAAAACAGCGTGGTTGAAGACTCCGTGTATATTCCTACTTCAGGCGGTATATCCGGATTATATTTGAGCGGGTCCATCATCATTCGGTTCATCTGCGTATCGTACTCCTCTAGATCAGACATCGTGCATTTCAAATGCAAAATCACATTGCTCACGATTTGCACTGGATCGGTCGTCTCCTCCATCTCGATTTTGGCGGGCTTTGTTTTGCGGGTTTTCTTGGCCGGTTCTGCTGCTGCTTCTGAGGTCTTTGCCTTAGACGCTCGGGTTTTCTTGACTACAGTGGCAGATTCCATTATTGTATTGTATATTTAGAAGTAGATATGCATATTCACCGATAATAACCTTATGTAGTTTTTAATAAACGCTAAGCCAAAAAGAGTTAGGGCGTGCGTTTGGGTTTATATACACACATGCACAGAACCAAGCCATATTTAGAACTCACGCTGGGTCCGATGTTTAGCGGCAAAACCACACACCTCATACAAATTTACAACAAACACAAATTCATCGGGACCAATGTGTGTGTCATTAATTATTTTGCCGACACGCGGTACGGCCCAGATGCCGTTGTCAGTTCCCACGATCTAGCCAAAATACCGTGCGTCATGAGCAATACTTTAGACGAATCGCGCGACCAATGGATGCCCGCGCAAGTCGTGATAATCAACGAAGGCCAGTTTTTTCCCGACTTGTTCGAAACTGTGATAGAAATGGTGGATTTGTTAGGCAAAGAAGTGTATGTGTGTGGGCTGGACGCCGATTTCAAACGGCAACCGTTCGGCGATATCTTGCGGCTGATACCATATTGCGACCGCGTGCAAAAACTCAACGCGCTATGCGCGTATTGCAAAGACGGCACAAACGCAATACATTCGCATCGCATTGTCAGTTGCGACGACCAAGTTCTTATCGGGAGCGATGTTTATGTGCCGTTGTGCCGTACGTGTTTTCGGGGGCAGGGACACGACCGCGTAGTGCAATTGGACCAGATAGAACGTATTTATTAACCAAAATGAGGTCGCATAACCATCGATTCCTTGTATAACATATACTGTGATGCATACTCGGAAACATAATCGAGTAAAAGTACCCCCAAAAATAGCTACGCGACGTGCTATGCAGTGCAGTCCGGCTGCCAAGCACAAAGCTCCGCATGGAGTGCCGACGTGCTACTCTCCCGAAGTGCTCGAGAAAATTAGAGAAGAATACAACAAAGACCACCCGGAACACCCCATTTCCCCCGGAACGCCTTTAGCCGTTTGGAAACAGCTTGACGCGCGTCTTTCGCACAAATGCAAAACGGAAGATTGCTGGCTCGACAAAATCGACGACGCCGCGTTGCGCCGAAAAATCGACGAGTATTTTTTCGCCCCCGACCAGCCGACCGAATGGCGCAAGAAGCCCACCTTTTGGCTGTCCAACATCGAAATCAAGCAAGTGATGGACCAATACGAAGTCGCGTACCCCGAGTTCGAGTTTATGGGGCCCACGCCGATCGACTACGATTCGTACAATAAACATAACGGCAACGAGTGTGTGAATATGCAGATGTGCCAGATAGATTTAGGAAAAGAGCTGGCCAAGGGAAAACGCAAATTCGGGTTCGTGTTTAATCTGAGCAAGAACGGCAGTTACGGGTCGCATTGGGTGTCACTATTCTTAGATATGGACGAGCACCTGTTGTTTTTCTTCGATAGCAACGGCGAGAAGCCCAAACCGCAAATAGCCGGGTTCATGAAAAAACTGGAGGCACAGGCCAAATCGTTAGGGAAACCACTGAAGAGAGTTACCAATTTAGGATGGAGACATCAGAACGAAAATACCGAATGCGGGATGTATTCCATGTATTTCCTGATAACCATGTTGTCCGGGAAACCGTCGGGAGAGGAAAAACAAACAATGCCCATGAAGAAACGTATGAACATGTTTTTGACGCAACGCATTGCCGACAAATACATGAAGATGTACCGCAACATTTACTTTAACGCAGCGAGATAAAACATTCAGCCGTAGAATGTGCAGATATAATAAGAGTATTCGTCTTTTATTATGTCATACGATGAAACAAAAGGCCGAAATGACGTCACATTATTTAGCGACGCTGACTATGATTACGATACTTACAAAGTGGTAGATGGGTCTGTATTGAGCCAGTTTTTGGAGAAATACGACACTGACGACATCGAAGTGAAAACACTTGATGATACTGGTAAAGAAGTCAGTGTAAATATGAAGGGGGTTGTACGGGCCGCGGGGAAGAAAATCAAGAATGAGCCGTATATCATGATTCATGTGTTTCCCGTGTTCATGATTGCTTACGGTAAGCTCATTGCAGAAGAACCGAAAATGTTGGGGGGGGGTCTTGATACCGATAAGATTGACACAATTATCAACAAACTTCAGGGTTTAATATCAATAATGAACCCTGCAAAAAATAATATTATTAATTATTTAATTATTTTACTTGATGTATTAAAGACACGCTACAAAGATATTGCGATTGATGAACATATATCGGATGCGTTGAAATATCTTACCGATCAAATACAAAACGAACAAGTGAATAATGATATAAATCAGTTGATTGATTATATAAAAACACAAACAACACAAAATAATAATAATGCAGCAACACAACCCTCCAAAACAGACATTACAAAAGCTAAGTTTGATTTAAAAATACAAGATGCATTTAAGAAATTACCTAACAATAGAAATATACAAACAAGTGTTACCGGATTTGTAAATGCCATAATTGAAATATTTAAAAACTATACGCCTAACGAACCCACACCTATTGATGGCATAAGTGATTTGACATCCGCATCGAATATGTATAGCGCCATATCCAAATATATCCCATCAACCGGTAAATCAGCCGCCATAGTGCATCGCCCCGCGTTCGTTAAAATCAGCGACGAACATTCCCAATACATGGGCCTCGTCCTCAACGTCCTCGCCGCCATTGACGAGCTGAGAGCCCCCGGCTGGTTAGAAGCCATCCGAGCCACGCTCGGCTCCGTTACCGGCTTGTTCGACAAAGGCAGTTCCATGAACAGTTTTATTTCCGCAATTTCGAATTACGACGAAACCAAAAACAAATATAGCGCATCCATGTATGCCGAGGTGAGTCTGTTGCGCAGTGACGACCGGTTGAACGGTCAGCCTAAATGCACCGATGCACCCGTCGATGTCAATATTATAGTGGACCAAACGGGTCCTAGTGCTATAACCAAAGTCGATTCCGCACTCAATATCATGGCGCATGATATCGAAGACAAACCCGAAATCACGACCAATCCGGTTGGTTTAGAAGCTGGCGCCAATCCCAATGGTACCCCTGGGACAAATTTGGTGGTGAAGAATTTAAAGGAGGATGAGTTTGAGAAAATAAGACTAAAACTGATGGGAGGAAGGAAGACAAAGCGTTCATTATCAAAACATAAAAAACGCCAAACTAATACACGCCGGTTAGGACTCAGGTCCCAATTCGGAATAAAATAAATACAAAATCACGATCATAGCATCAGCGATCTCATGTTCCAAACCAACGCCTTTTTCGTAGTTACTGCTACAGGTGCTTTCGCTGGAACTGGCACCGTCACAGTCACTGTACGCAGCGGTCCAGCCCGAGAAAACTGATACGACGGAGTCTGCGCAGAACTCGACAGAACCGGGATTTGTGCGAATCGGTTCTGGATTAGACCCGCGCATATATCCCCGTATATCTTCATCACGTCCGCGTTATGGTCGTTCTTGCGCAACACCGTTAAAAGCGACATCGTGAATGCGCCCTCGGCCGATTTCGCAAAATCGTTGTACGCGTCCGCGCTCGTTTGCGGGTCTTTACATCCGCTCATCATGATGATATTGGGATTAGGCATATTAGTGTTGCGACTCGACACGGATTTCACAAACGACCCGTTTGTGTAATTGATCGAATACGGCAAATCGCACGCCGACCCGGAATGACAACTGTCGAAGAACACTAAAGTGCGGCATTTAGACGTGTTCAATATGCCGAAAATTTCGTCGTCGGTAATCATGCCCGCCTTCATGAAATCCGACGGGACGATCGCCTCGTCTAACCCATCTCCCAGTTCGTCGACATTCGCGTCTTTGACTTGCGTCCCGTGACCACTGTAGTGTATCCACAACTCGCTGTAATTCGCAGACGCGGCCATGGCCGTTTTTAACGTGGCCAGAATATTCGCGCGGGTAGGGAGTGACGTTTTCACATCGTCGCGCAAGAACGTGATGTTTTCGGGGCGATACCCGTAGGCATCGATCAATGTGTATGCAACATTCAATATGTCGTGGATACAGCCCTGTAATGTAGCGGATGGCGTGGCAGTGTAATTGCTTCCAATCAGAATAGCGCGCTTAATCGACATGACCTGTATATTTATACCGTACATAAAAATATAAACCCACAAAAATAAACCCAAAATATAGAGTATAATAATAACATGGCAGTAAGCAAACGCATCCAACTTCCCGCGTCCAGCATATATACGTTTGTTATCGAGGGAATTAATGGGGAGGATATAAAGCTCTCATATTCGCGGTCTAATGTGAAACATACTGATGATGACGATGCCGTGTCATTGCAGATTTTACGCGACGATACGGTGCAAACGGTCAAAAAGAAGCTCTTGATGGAGCTGAATCGCGTATATCCCACCGACGTCGCGTACGAAGAGATTTTCATGAACGCATATGTTGCCAGCATGCCCGACCCGGCGCAACTGTTTCGCGACTCGTTGCCGATCGCGCATACAACTCTATCCCGCGAAGAAATATTGGCCCTGTGCAGTAAATATGGGTCTCGCGCCAAAGACATGGATAAATATACACTGTCCGATTTTGTGTCGTTCTTCGAGCCCACGCGCAAATTGGTCGCGATAGGCGCCAAATACGCCGAACACAAATACCCGTTTTTCATTCCGGACCCGCGAGAACCGAACACACTCACCGATAATAGCATCGAGCTGGATTTTAGCGAAACGCAGCTGTTTTTCCAGTACGGCGATTTGGCCGACAATGTCATTTACGTTAATATCGCCCAATCGGCCCTTTCTAATTCACAGTCGGACCAGCATGAACGCATTTTGCGTACTTTCTACCGGTCGCTGCAATACACGCACGGAATCGTGAATTTCGCGCAATTGAACAAAAAACACAACGAGCTGGTCGAGCACACAAACGCCGCTTTAACCGAAAAAACCGAACGAGCGTTCAATAGCGTCCAGATGTTTCACGACATCTACAACTCGCGCACGGAAGAGTTGCCTTGGATAAGCGGCATTTCGGCCATATCGTTTTCCATCAAATCCGCCTCGTTCCCCCTCGATTCCATTTTCAAAAGCGTGCATTCTTCCAGACTGACGCCGCTCATCAAATACACACCCGGCAATCGGCGCGAACCGATATACCGTATTTATTCCGAACGCGTTGCGCCCGACGGCAAAAAAATCGCGTATTTGCACGAAAAAAAAATCACAAAGTTGGCGCGGGAACTGGGCAAAGCGGGCCAAGTCAGTTTGTATATTCAGTGTAAAAAGAGCGACATGTCGCTATTTTTGCATTTTGACCGCACCGGAAAAATCATCGTCGAATGTGAATTCACACACGCGAAACCCGAGCCAGACGCCACTTCCGCGATTGCCGATGTACTGAATCCCATTTTGGCCGCGGTGGGGAAAGACACGCATGGACTCAAAATCCCCGAGTTTGTATCGTTGCGCGACGTGGAGGTGCTGCGCATGAAATACACGATGAAGTGCGAGATCGGTTACAATATCGTGTTCAAAAATCTGCCGTGCTTAAACTCGATTTTATTGGTCGAGAGCTCCGACCTAAATGCCGGCGCCACCTTGCGATACGTGCGCGTCGATAATTACAAAGAGATGAACGCGCAGACCATGTTCATTAACGATAATCGCGGCGATGTGCCCACACTGATGACTGGTCTTATTCACAATTTCGGGATGTCAGAAGAACAAGCCAAACTGCGCATCGTTGCGTTTTTCAACGAGCACGCCGATATACGCGGTAAAGTCCTGGACAACCCTGGGTTTTTGGTTGATATGCGAACACCGCGCACGGAATCAGCCGTCGTTATTACCGTGGATAGAATTACGTCTCTCAAATACATCGAACTGTTGCACATCTATTTTGACAGCATTCTTCGTCTGTCGCAGAAACCCAAAACCACGGCCATCACTAAAGAACACATGAACACTGTTTGCAGCTCGCGTGATAAAATTTTCATTGATACTGCAGCGGTAGTGCAAAATTTACCGGCTAAACCGGTTGCGATGACTGGCGCGTTCAATTTGATGGAAGCACTTGGGCTTAAAGAAGGCGAAGAACCCCAGGCAGAGGATTATGACGATGGAGTGTTTTTTGATGATGATGATGATGAAGAAGAACCCGAGTCGTTTAATAAACCGGAATCTCCCGAAATGGCTAAAGAACCAGACGCTAAAATGGTTGAATCGGAATCATTTGAGGATGAATCAGAAATGGCTAAACAACCAGACGCTAAAATGGTTGAATCGGAATCATTTGAGGATGAATCAG
>Ga0114978_10005570_pt1 | contig 10056 bp, 9 predicted proteins | sample S_140212_EF_Meta_FD_87027 | JGI IMG/M metagenome (GOLD analysis project Ga0114978, IMG submission 87027) | Freshwater microbial communities from Lake Simoncouche, Canada to study carbon cycling - S_140212_EF_MetaG | ecosystem: Environmental > Aquatic > Freshwater > Lake | place: Lake...
ATCGTTGCGACAGTGCCGGGATATATGCCGAGTGGCTTTGACTTGGGAGGTGAAATACAAACCAACCCCGGATCAATCAGCTACAGCCTACAAAGTAGCCAGTCTGGTAAAAAGATCCTAATATCGCAGTCTAAAACCGACTGGGATAGTCAGGCTCTTGCCGAAAATTACGTTGCCCCCAAGGCAGAGAATTACCTAGCCCTACAGGCTCAAGGACTAACAATATACATAATGAGTAAAAACCAAGCCACATGGGTCAACCACGGAACGTGGTACAAAATCGAAAGTTCCGACTCGTCTCTCGACCAAGACCAGATTGTTAGATTGGCTACCAGTCTGTGAGTGACAAAGCCTGGGAAGATCTTATAGACCTCATAGATAACAAATATACCCTAGACACAACTGAAAAAAGGCAAGAACCCCTCGAAGACAACCGTAAGCTGAGCGAAACTATAGAATCTATAGGTTTCGAAAAAGATAATATCAAGTACAAAATAGAACGTATCACAGGGCCACGAATAATTGACAAAAAGACATTCTATTCTGGCCAGGGAAGCTCTAATAGAGTCCAATATATCTACGATCCAGAGGAGACCTCGTCAAAAGTAGTTTGTTATAAGCAGTTGCCAGATGGGCACTACAACGAGATATCACCTGAAGATCTAATGATGTCATCTTAATTCTGGTATAATATGGGCTATGAACAAAGCTATTAGAGTACGATTTGCCCCAAGCCCAACAGGTTTCTTGCACGTAGGTGGGGTTCGAACTGCCTTATTTAATTATCTTTTCGCCAAGGCTAGTGGCGGCAAATTTATATTGCGTCTTGAGGATACCGATAGGGAGCGGTTTGTAGAAGAAGGAGTCGATCAGATTATCAGCTCGCTCGATTGGCTAGGTCTGCACCCAGACGAAGGCGTGTGGTACGAAGAATTGGCAGGTGAGCACGGCCCCTATGTACAGTCCAAGAGGCTAAATCATTATCGCCAGTATGCTAACGATATGATCAAATCTGGTCATGCCTATTACTCTAGGACTTCACCTGAGCAATTAGAGGCTTTAAAAAATGAAGCAATGCTAGCTAAGCAGCCTTTTGTTTATAAACACTCGATGGAGCCAGCATCCGACAATGATACCGATACCGAGGGGCTGCCTATCAGGCTCAAAGTGCCTGCCGGAATTACCAAATGGACAGATGAGGTGAGGGGAAGTTTCGATACCAAAAATGAGCTTATCGATGATTTTATTATTATTAAGGCCGATGGCTACCCAACGTACAATTTCGCTAATGTCATTGATGATTATCTTATGAAGATATCCCATGTTATTCGTGGTGATGAGTTTATTAGCAGTACAGCTAAGCATGCCTTGCTTTACGACATGTTGGGCTTTGGCAGACCTGCGTGGGTGCATTTGCCGCCAATTCTTGGTCCAGACGGAACCAAAAAACTCAGCAAGCGCGATGGCGATGTCAACGTGCTTGATTACAAAGCCAAAGGCTACCTACCAGAGGCACTGCTCAACTTTTTGTCCCAACTGGGATGGAATGATGGCACTACTCAGGAGATTTTCTCGCCCGAGGAACTGATAGCTAAGTTTAGCGTTGACCGTATTCAGAAAAGTCCTGCCGTTTTTGATGCCCAGAGATTAGATTGGATGAATGGCGAATACCTCCGCAATAAGCTCTCTGAAGATGAGTTTATAGAGCATGTTAAGCCGTATCTTCCAGAAACCTGGCTAGAGGACCAGAATTATTTCAAGACCGTTCTGAGACTCGACCGTGACCGCATAAAAAGGCTCGATGAAGCAAAATACATTATGGAAATATTTTTTGAGACTCCAGCCGTCGACAAGCAGTTACTTTATAAGAAAGACGATACCAGCACTGTGACAGCCTGGATAAACAAAACAATCACAACCCTCGAGGGCAACCAGTTTAACCACGATAGTATCGAAAAAACCCTTCGCGACCTAGCTGGAGAGATGAACGTCGGAGCCGGCCAGTATTTTTATGTCCTAAGAGTAGCTCTTACGGGGCGTACAGAAGCACCTGGGCTGTTTGATATATTCGCTACTCTAGGCCATGACGAGTCGCTAAAAAGACTCAAAGCTACACTATAGGTTTATTCCCAATCTAGGGTTCCGCCAGTTTGGTACTCTGTTACTCTAGTTTCAAAAAAGTTTTTTTCCTTTGATAAGTCAGCAGCTTCACTCATCCACGGAAAAGGATTTTTGGTGTGGTACTGCTTTGGCAAACCCACGGCAGATAAGCGCCTATCGGCGACATGTTCGATGTATTGCTTAAAGCCATCGGCGTTCATTCCAAATATTCCGTTCGGAAAAACATTCTGAGCGTATTTATATTCAAGCTCAGTAGCTTGCTTTACCAAATCAACCATTCTGGTCTGAAAATCTTCAGTCCATAGCTCTGGCTGTTCTTCTCTGATGGCGTTAATCATATTGATGCCAAAGTTTAGATGTTGCGATTCGTCACGCATGATGTATTGGATCTGCTCGGCACTACCTACAAGCTTATTTTGGCGTTGAAAGCCAAATATCACTGCAAAGCTAGAGTAAAAAAATATACCTTCAAGTATTAACGAAAACACACATAGGTTTTCTAAAAATTTTTGATCGGTCTCGAATGTTCCGGTACGGAAGCTGTCATCGAATATACCCTCATTAAAAGTTAGAATAAACTTTGCCTTACTAAAGTGCGAAGACTTTTCGCGGTACATATTAAATATCTTTCCACCATCAAGGCCGAGGCTCTCTACGATGTATTGGTAGGCGTGTGTATGAATCGCCTCCTCGTAAGACTGGCGCAGCAGGTACATTCGGCACTCCGGGCTCGTAACATGCTTATAGAGGGCCAGCACTAGGTTATTCGCAGCAATAGAGTCGGCTGTAGTAAAAAACCCTAAAGCAGTTTCAAATGCCTGGCGCTCGTCGGCAGTCAACTGGTCTGATTTCCATAGTTCGATATCATCTTGCATGGCAATCTCGGTAGGCAACCAGTGGTTGGCATTGCCGGCCAAATAGGCATCCCAGGCAAAGTTGTGCTTCATTGGGTGTAATTGTATGACATCGGCATCTTCACCGTTAATGATGCGGCGCTTATTTATATCTGGTCTAATTTCGGACATCTTTAGTGTCATCTTTATGCTCCTTTTATTTTAGTTATTTCAAACAGACCGATAAAATTGGCATGCCTAAGCACTAATTTGTTATTAGCCTTCAACCTTCACCTCGCTCGCATTGGCATTAGACACTTCGCGTTTATGAGTTGATCCGAATTCGGCAGTATCGACGGTCGACTTTTCGACTTGAGAAATAGCTAAGCTGCGTAGGTAGTAAGTTGTCTTTAGACCCTGGTTCCATGCTGCCATATAGATATCGCTAAGCTGCTTACCGCTAACTCCTTGTACAAAGATATTAAAGCTCTGGCTCTGGTCGATCCATTTGCCGCGATGAGCGGTGATCTTGACTAGGTTCATTGAGTTAATCTCGAATACTTCTTTGTATTTAGCTCGGAGCTTTTCTGGTATTTCTGTGATCTTTTGAATCGATCCATCGTGAAACTTGATCTTTTTGACCATCGTCTCGTTCCACATGTTAAGAGCCTTTAGATCCTCGATCAGGTAAGAATTGATAACAGTAAAGTCTCCGCTCATGTTTGATTTGACGTAAAGGTTTTTGTAGATTGGCTCGATGCATGGATAACAGCCGGCAATATTTGCAATAGATGCGGTAGGTGCAATCGCCATTGTGTTAGAATTGCGCATACCATTTTTCTTAACGTGCGATTTAACACTACGCCAGTCGAGTTTGCCACCTCTTTTAACATCAATTTTTCGGCCACGTTCTTTTTCGAGCAAATCAATTGTATCGGCAGGGAATATGCCCCTGTCCCACTTTGAACCCTTGAAGCTCTTGTAGGCTCCGCGCTCCTTGGCAAGCTTGCTTGAGCCTAGGATTGCATGGTAGCTAATTAGCTCCATTGACTCATCAGCAAACTCTGTAGCCTTTGGTGAATCAAAGTTGATATCTAGCATATAAAGAGCATCCTGGAAGCCCATAATGCCAAGGCCGACAGGCCGGTGCTTAAGGTTGGAGGTTTCGCACTCTTTGGTGGTGTAGTAACAAATATCGACGACGTTATCGAGCATTCGCATGGCTTTTTCGGTAGTGTCCTCAATAAGCTCCTTGTCGAGCTTGCCGTTCTTGATGTGCTTTGCCATATTGATTGAGCCTAGGTTGCAAACTGCAGTTTCGTCGGCAGAATTATTAAGGGTGATCTCGGTACAAAGGTTTGAGTTGTGGATTACTCCAGCATGATCCTGGGGGCTACGAACGTTGCAAGCATCCTTAAAGGTTATCCATGGGTGGCCAGTTTCAAATAGCATCGTCAACATTTTGCGCCAGAGTTGGACTGCTGGGATACGCTTGAATAGTTTTATTTTGCCTTGGTCGGCCATTTGCTCGTATTCTTCGTAACGTTTTTTGAAGGCCTTGCCGTAGAGGTGATGCAAATCTGGGGTCTCGTCAGAACTAAATAGTGTCCAGTCTTGATTGTCGGTAACACGCTCCATGAATAGGTCGGGTACCCAATTGGCTGTATTCATATCGTGGGTTCGGCGACGTTCATCTCCTGTATTTTTGCGTAACTCCAAGAAATCTTCGATGTCTAGGTGCCAAGTCTCAAGGTAGGCGCAGGTAGCACCCTTGCGCTTGCCAGATCGGCTAATTGCGACAGTGGTGTCATTCATTATTTTAAGAAACGGCACAACGCCTTGTGATGGAATATTGATAGCCTTAATCAGAGAGCCAGTACCTCGGATGTTGGTCCAGTCAGTTGCGATGCCGCCAGAGTATTTGCTCATTAGGGCGTTGTCTAGATAAACCTTAAATATATGCTTCAGGTCGTCTTCGACAGTATTCAAAAAGCATGAGCTTAGCTGGGGCTTGGCAGTGCCAGAGTGAAACAGAGTAGGGGTAGAAGGAACGTAGCGCAGTGTTGAGAGCACATCGTAAAACTTAATAGCCCACTTGTCTTTGTCTTTGTTCTCTGCAATTGCTAGTCCCATAGCAATTCGCATCCAGAATATCTGTGGCACTTCAAGACGGTGTCCGCGGCCCTGGGATTGTACAAAATATCGGTCATGGAGCATATCTAGACCCATAAAGTCTATTAGGTGATCGCGTTCTGGCTTGATGTGCTCAGACAGTAGCTTTAGATTGAAAGCGCTCAGACGTTTATCGAGACGCCCGTCTTTTATTGTGTCAGTAATAAAGTTAACAAAGGTATCTTTATAAGACTCAGCAAACTCTGCCCGGTTAGTCTGGCCCAGGACTTCTTTATAGACCTTTCGGAGCAGCAGTCGAGATGCTAGCTTAGAATATAGCGGATCGCGTTCAATTTGAGCCTTAGCACCCATGATCATGCTGTCCTCGAGCTCATCAAAAGTAATGCCATCGTACAAACTGGCCTTAACAGCTTGGGCGATGTCGTCTAGGTCCAAATCGTCAGCGATATCGTCGGCGGCTTCCAATAATTCCTTGACGAGCTTAGCGTAGCTAAAGTTTTCGAGGCTGCCGTCGGGCATAGTCACTTTTAGGTTGCTCTGCTCGAGCTTTTCAGCAGAACGAGCGGATTCTGCGGCGCGGATTGCTTTATGGGTTTCGCGGTACAATATAAAGCTGCGGACAGTTTTGTAGTGGCCCGAGCGCATCAGCTCTTGTTCAATAAGATCCTGCAAAGCCTCGACGTCTGGTGCATTATCCTGAAAGAGCGCCTCGGCCTGACTAATAACTTCGGTTACAACGGCCGCTATGTCTGCAGGTGTTGCTTCGGTGCCAACTGACTCGCTGGCTTTACCAATTGCAATCTCTATTCGGGATCTATCAAAATCAACCATCTGACCGTTACGTTTTCTTATCTGAACAAAACCCATTTCACCCTCCTTGTTGTTGTTTATGTCTGTATCTAGTGTTACAAAGCTCTTGTGCTCCACTATATACAGGCTTTTTATTATGGTCAACGTGTTTTTTTTACTACACTGAGTAATTACTGTGATAGTAGTGCGTATTAGGCCTTAAATTTTGAAAAAAAGACGCTACTAAATGGCCTATATACGAAAAAACCCCTCTTTCGCCTACTCTTCATTCAATAAACTTTTCTTAATCACAATAATACCCAATGTAAGCATTGGCGTCTAGACTACCAAAAAGTAGATTTTAGTGTTGTGGCTAGTAAAACTGATCGAAAAATATTATAATACACCTGTTGGTCCCATCGTCTAACGGTTAGGACACCAGATTCTCAATCTGGCAATGCGGGTTCGATTCCCGCTGGGATCACCAAAAGAGACTTTTCTACGGAAAGGCCTTTTTTAATAGATACACGCAGCGGTAATTGACTGGTTCCAAATATCTGCCCATCATAGCTTAACCCGGCAGGAAATAGCCACTTTTGGAACCTTTGCTTTATTTCTACATCGTCTAATTCGTCCTGCCAGATAGTGCCAATATGTTGTAAGCTGGAGAATCCAAACTCGACAAGCTCAGCAACATCATCCTCTGTATTACTGAAGCTGTTTATTTTGAGGCTGATGTTGGTAATCTCTAAGTCATTATCGGCTATCAGCTCTTTGGTTTTGTCGTCTATGTATACGCCCTTGACTATAAAGCTTCACTGTTATATAGTATTTGAGTTAATTCAGCCGAATTACCGTACCCCGGAAGGACCAACATGGCCTATCTACTAGCCTTTGGTGATGTGGAAGATCATCACCTCGAACCCATCAAGAACCAGCTCGATGAATCTGGTGTGGTCTACACATTCAGGCACTACCAAGAGGAAGACATTCTAACAGAGATGTTCTTCGGAAGCGGGTCATACCTGATGCACACGCTAAGGCCCAGCAGGCCGGTCGCGTGGGGAGAGGGGCTGAGGCTTCGTGAGTTTCTGATTCGCGACAAGCTCGGCATCAAGCCTAAGACCGTAGTGGGCATGGTTATTGGCCCAAAGGTAGAGTGCACCGATAAGTTCATCGAGACACTTTACTTGATAAGCGGCAAAAGTATCATCATTCACGAGATCATCAATGGTGAAATCAGAGATGCTGAGTATAATGGCCTAGACATGATCTATAGGGACCTGGCTAACCCCTGACCCCAAAATTCCTGAGGCTCGATTCCGAGCCTCTTTTTTTATTTGGAATCTATCAAGAAAACTAGTAAAATTACATCAATGAACGAACAAGTAGTATTAGTGAATGACGACAATATCAAGCTAGGGCTGGCGGACAAATTCGATGTGCATACTGGAGACACCCAATTGCACAGAGGTTTCTCCCTTTTTATATTTAATAGTAAGGGCGAGCTATTGCTGCAAAAACGGTCAGCCAACAAAAAGACCTGGCCAAATGTTTGGAGTAACTCTGTATGCGGACATCCAGCCGATGATGAGCCAGTAGAAGCAGCAGCAAAGCGCAGAGCCATATTTGAGCTAGGCCTAGACATCCCACTTGATGACATCAAGGTTATATTAAGCGATTATCGCTATCGGTACGAACACTTAGGGATAGTTGAAAATGAAATCTGCCCCGTGATGGTGACTTTTTATAACAGCGACGAGCTACTAAAGCCAAATCCTGATGAAGTAGCCGACTACAAGTGGGTCGCCTGGCAGAACTTTTTGGACCAGCTCACTAGACCCAATGCTTATTCGGAGTGGTGCCAAGAAGAGGCGCTTATGTTGGCCAGCTCAGATGATTTTAATAAATTCCTTATTAAGTAGCTAATTACGCCGTAGCTTGCCATAGCCTCAACTTAAGAGGTATGATATCTAATAATGCAAGAATTACTGAAGTCAATCCCTTATATTATCGGCGCTGCTATTAGCCCAGTTGTTTTAGTTATGACACTTTTTATACTGGCTAGGCCAGTCCATCCCGTCAAAAAGAACCTGTTTTTTTTACTTGGTTCGGCAGTTACTATTACGGCTGTCGCATCGATAATATTTTTTACTACCTCTATCAGGCCCGACCCAAGCCCTAACAAGGATTTGCTACCGCATATTATTATTGGTTTGTTGCTGCTGTTTTTAGCATTTAATATTTATACCCAAGGGCCCGCCAAAGCCAAGAGCAAGCCTGATAAGCAAGATAGCCCCATAAAATACCTAGCACTCGGGGCAATACTTATGGTGACCAACTTTACTACTATCGCCATGGTATTTGCATTGGCACTTGAGCTAAGATCGTCTGGCATCTTGGGTGCCGAAAAAATTATGTACTTGGTGGCCGTTATTATATTCGCATTGCTACCGATAATTTTACCACTCATGGTGCTGGCCTTAGCGGGCAAAAGAAGCTCCGATATACTCGAAAAACTCTCGAGCTTCATGCAGCACTACGCTCACATTGTGACATCAGTCTTTTTTGCGCTAATGGCCGGCTACGTTTTGCTAAAGCCATTCTTGTAGCCTCACGAGTCAGTCGTAAAAAAATGTCACATTCTGGCAACCGATGACGTTAGTATCTGCGTAGAGCAATATTAATAAATTCGTATTTCTAAAAGGAACTAAAAAACCAACTATGAATAACAAATCTAAGCTAATAATCGCGTCGATTGCATCAGTAGGGCTTTTGCTTGGAGCCGGTGTCCCAGTGCTAGCCGCTAGCCGCATGGGTCACTTCAAGATGCATTCAGACACAACCAAGTACGAGGCAAGGGCTCAGCAGGATGGGGTGAAACAATCTAGAGTTACATCGGGGCTCGACAGGGCAATCGAAAAAGGTAAAATCTCAGCCGATCAAAAGGCTCAAATACTGGCTAAAATAGAAGAGATTCGTAATTTTCGAGAGACTCTTAAAGACATACCCGTATCCCAACGCAAGGAGGCTATCAAGGCCAAGAGAACCGAGCTTAAGCAGTGGGCCAGTGATAATGGTATCAAGCTAGGAATGCTACTTGGCCAACGCAGATAAGCTTAATTTAAATACCAAATAATAGCTTCACCGAAAAATAGCCCCAGCGGGCTATTTTTTTATACTACAGCTTGATATTACAGCAAATAAAAAACCCCTATTTTACTAGGGGTTATTATGAGCTTATCGAGTTTTTTTGGTTGTCGAGAGCAGCTCATAGATGATCCGAACAACATGGTAAGGGTCGAGGGTCCCGATACTAGTGGTGCGATAAAGAAGAAGCGTCACTTCCGTTAGCTTCTTATGGGAGCTTGCGTCAGACGCGATGTCTGCAATAGCATTAACGAACATCATCTGGTCTAGTTTGTATCCAGAAATCCGATAGCTAGTATCGGTCGGGTCTATTAGTATCCGAATAAGCGAGTAGGCATCTTTGGATTTCATTTTATAGACACTAGGAGCTCTTTTAAGAATGTCCTTTATGGGACTCTTCATATTGTCGATACTCCATTGGTCCAAAAACTGTTCTGTAGTCCAGCCGTGCTCGGGTATATCAAACCGATTTGGGCTATACCGTGGCAACTGCTTGGCAGGTACTACGACAGCCTCTAGTTCTAATGGTTCTATCCTGGTAAGGTGCGGGTTTGCAATAAGATAATCGTCGGCGACCGCCAATGTTTGGTGGTAGTCGTAAAATATTGTTCCGGACCACTGCTTAAAAAAGTAGCATTCTACGCCGCTTTGATTAAGAACTGCGCGTAGTCCACTAAAGGTTTTTAGGCCGAACATCTCTACTGCCTGGCTATTTGTTGTGAGTCTAGGCTGGTGCGATTCGGCCCATTTTCGACGTTCTAACTCGTTCTGGTTCATAAATACATCCTTCAACGTTGCCGGGTGGACGAGTACCATACTTATACCCTGAAATCTGCCTTTAGGCAAGGTTAAGTACAATCACCCATTGTAATTTACGATTTTCAGGGTATAATATGCTTATTCTATAGTTCGATCCGCGAAACTGGAGGTACCAAGTGCCAAAAAATATGAATGTCAGTCAGGCTGCACGCTATATTTACCCAGGTGCAGTCCTGCCCTGTAAGCCATATTCGTTAGTAGAAGTTTTTGA
>Ga0114978_10005575_pt1 | contig 10048 bp, 12 predicted proteins | sample S_140212_EF_Meta_FD_87027 | JGI IMG/M metagenome (GOLD analysis project Ga0114978, IMG submission 87027) | Freshwater microbial communities from Lake Simoncouche, Canada to study carbon cycling - S_140212_EF_MetaG | ecosystem: Environmental > Aquatic > Freshwater > Lake | place: Lake...
AGTAAGTGGCCAGTAGGGTCACCTTTCCGGGGATAAAAAGTTAGGTAAATCTGCCCTGCCTCCTCCGTAGTAGGCAGGGCAGATTTATTACTTCCTTATTACTTTCAAATTTTCGTTGCTCTTACAAATAAGAAAACATAGGATAATTAAATGGACTATAAAAAATTCATGGATAAATTGACAGAAGGTTCATACCAACATGGTATGCCTTCACCACATGGCAGATTAAGTCAAGGTAAGCGTGAAGACGACGAGTATCATAATGGACCAGATCCAGTAAAACATACTTACAGCTTTAAAGTTTCCAAAGATGGTGCAGAGCCTCATCACCGCAGTGTTACTACTCCGATGACTCGCAAACCAAAACACGAATTAGAAGGTCTTGCTCGTGCTCATTTAGAGAAGCAAGGATACAAGATTCATGAAGGTCTTGATATCATTGCACGTGCTGATTATAAATTAGACAAAGCAGGCAAGAAATCTCACAAAGAAATCGTCTTCCACAATGGTTCTGTCGATCAAGAAAAAGACGACAAACTCAAACGTGAAGAGTTAACCCCATCTATGGGTGCAGGTGCTTATATTAAAGATTTCCAAAAATCTGATGCACCACAATTCAAAGGTAAATCCAAGGAGAAAAAACGTATGATGGGAATCGCTGCATACATGGCTTCCAAGAAAGCCATGAAAGAAGAAGTTGAGTTAGCTGAAGCTGCTCCATTTAAAACTCTAGATCAAGCAGTTGCTCATGCCACAGATAAAGTTAAAACACATCGTGATAACTTAGATGGTATTGAAGTGTATAAACATAAATCTGGTGGGTATGATGTTAATCATACAATGAATTCTAGTGGACGTAATTCTTTAGCATCCTCTGGCGCAAAGCATCTTGGCACTGTTTACAAAGACAAACCTGCCAATATTAAAGAAGAAGCAGAGAATATCGAAGAAGCAGAAAGTCATCAGTCAAAGACAACGATGAAACATATTCCTAATGCTTCTCCTGCACTTAAGAAAGCTGCAAAAGATATCAAACCTGGAGTTGCTGGTTATCGTGATCGTATTGCCATGTTAAAAGCTGGTGGTGTTAAAGAAGAAGTTGAAGAATTGGATGAGTTATCTAAAACCACTCTTGGTTCTTATGCTAAGAAAGCATCCCGTGATGCCGTAATCACACGCAAAATTGGAGCAGACTTTGAAAACAAGGCTGACAAAGCAAGAAGCCCAGGAATGAAAGCAGCCAGCAATGAACTTTCCCAAAAATACAAATCAAAATCATGGAAGCGCAGAGATGGTCTCGATAAAGCAGTTGATCGTTTGACTAAAGAAGAAACTGTGACAGAAGCCAAAGATAAAACACCTCCATTTGATGGTCCATATACTAAGACTCCAGGAACTGTTAAAGACAAATCTGGTGCAGTGCATACTCCAATGAGTCGTGCAAAACATCTTGCTCGTCAGGCTATGAAACAAAAAATGAAAGAAGATATAGATTTGTTTTTTGAAGATAAAGATGAGCAAGAATATGGTTACGAAGGTGATATGGCCATGACTCAGTTGGAAACTTCTATTCGTCATGCTACATATCTCAAAGATATGTTGAAGCCTGACACAGACTTACCTGAGTGGGTGCAGTCAAAGATTACTCTTGCAACTGATTACTTGCAGACTGCATGCGACTACATGACTTCAGAAATGAATGAAGCATTGAAGGGTAATCAACATAAAATCGACAAGAACAAAAATGGTAAAGTTGATGCCCATGACTTCAAGCTACTGCGTAAAGAAGAAACACTAGACGAAGCATTAGATCCAAGTGAAATCGCTGGCAATCCAAAGATGTATGATGCTGCTACTGTTAAGAAAGCATACTACCATAAGAGTACCAGTGTCAGCGATAAAGAATCTTTGGCACGTCACCTAGATCGTCATCATGGTAACAAAGAGTGGCGTAAATCAGTTAACGAAGCCATGATCAATGGTCGTGAGTATGCGTCACATGGTTTGATGCACCCAGATCATGCTGGTCATGCGGTACATAAAGTTACTGGAAACACTATTGACTTTTATGCTCATGGCTCTGGAGACAAAGTTTCTGGTAAAGTAACTAAGAACGATGGTAAAGCTGTTCATATCAAAGACACTTCTGGTAAGACTCATCAGTTTAAAGTTCAACGTGGTCTACCAAAGCAACAGAACGAAGAAGCTGACTTGGAAGAGCAAGCACCAGTTGCTCCTTCTCTAATGAAGCACCGCATTTCTGTCACTGTTTCTGATCCTGACCACACAATGGTTTCTAAGCGTAAAGAAAAGATGCAGAAAACTGTTGTAGTTACTCACAGTAGCAACAAAGAAGGTGCTCAGAAAGTTGGCGAAAAGTTCTATAAGAAAAAAGGATACATCGTTCATGATTCTCACCATGCTGGTATGGTGAATGAAGAAGTTGAACTTAAGAAAACTTATAAACCAGAGATGCACGAAGATGCAAATTTCGATGAAGAAGGAAATCTAATGGCACAAAAGAAAACATACAGCCAGTTCGTTGAACAGTTGTTAGAATATGAATCTGATAGCAGTGGCAAATACGTCCACACTAAAGGTTCGTACGGTAAGTCATACGATAGTGAAGACGATGACAAGCCAAGCAAGGCAGATTCATCTGCGGTAAAACGTGGTCGTGGTCGCCCAGCTGGCGCTAAATCTGGCGCAAATCAGAAGGTTTCTTCTGGCAAATCATATGGTGGCATCGCTACCCACACTCTCAACCTACCAAAATAATTAAGGGGAAATCAAATGGCTTTATGGACAAATATAGATGGCTCTGCGGGTAAACCAAAATACCTTTCAGACGCTAACAAAGCGATAACATTCGGTGTAGATACTACCGAAATCACAGCTGGTGGCGACAATGTTACCAACGTAGCAGTCGCTGGTGGTGGTGCTCGTTACCTTGGTGCTGCTCCAGCAGTTACATTCTCTGGCGGTGGTGGTACTTCTGCCGCAGCAACTGCAACTATCGCTGGTGGTGTAGTTACTGCAATCACTGTTACTAACGTAGGTTCTGGATATACTTCAGCACCAACTGTTGCTATCGCTAAACCTGCTCGTATTATTCCTACTTCTGGTATTACAACAGGTACTGATACTATCGCTTATACTGCGCATGGTTTATCTGCTGGTGATGTACTTGTGTATAACAATGGTGGTGGTACTTCTGCTACTGGTTTAACTTCTGGAACTACATACTATGTTATTGCTTCTGGTTTAACTGCAGATGCATTTAAAGTTTCAGCCACTGATGGTGGTTCAACTGTTGACATTACTGGCACTGGTAACAATGCGCAGTTCTTTGAAATTTTTGCTGTAGTTAATCGTGCAACTGCAACGGCATCATTGGGTTCTGGCGCTGGTGGTATTAAAACCACTCATGCTGGTTGGGTGCTTCGCACTGTTGGTACTGGCGGTCGTGCTGGTCGTGTTCAACAAGAAGTTTTAGTTGCCATGGGTTCTATGTCTTCTGATGCTTCTGACGATACAGTTCTACCTGACGCTTAATAAATAATAATGAGAGGGGAGGTTTTTCTCCCCTCATTTTGATTTGAAGGTTAATTGTTTTGTTACAAGATAAATTAAGTGACAGTAATTTTTTACTCTATGCCATGCATCACTATGACAATCCACAATGTCATAGTCTAGAAGAATTTGAAGAAGATTTAAAGAAATTCCTGTATCTTAAGAAACTTCTTTCTCGTTATAAGAAAGATGGAGAGTTACGTGAACGATTGATTCTCAATCATATTATTGTTTTATATAACGTGTTTGGCGATGCTGCCACTAACATGTTATTTTATAAAGTAGATGAAGATTGCTGGGATACTTTGGTTACGTTTTTAGTTTATCTAGAACGTATGCCTGAACAGGTTACCCAGCATTCTATTAAATTGTCTGATATTGCGTTGGATGAAACCGTAATTTCTGTACTAAGGAAAATTTAATGTCAAGAATTATTGACAACTTAATTGCTTACCGTATCCTTTATATGTTGGTGACACCATTCATCGACACAGATGCATTCAAACTTAATATCATTGATGCCAATGGCAAGAATTTAAAAAAGACTTCTACCCTAAAGACTTCTGAAGAGCGTGATGCATATACTTACTTGCATCGTTTAGTATTCAACATGAAAAAGATTCTGTTGAGACTTCCAGGTGGTGATTCTAAACTAAAGAATCTTATCGCTGGGCTGTGGCTAGTTAAAGAATACTATCAAAGCAAAGACCGCACAACTTCTTTAATGGAAGAAAAGTTAATCCGCATTCTTTCTAAACTGGAAGAAGGCGTAATTCTAGTAGAAGAAGAAATAGAAGTTAAAAGTTTTTTACAGTATATTTCTGAAGATGGTGAAGGTGGTCCACCAACAAACAATACAGCAGGTGCTTCAGTTCTTGAGCCTGTTGTTAAGAAAAAAGATATCAAGAAATATCAGAAAATGGCACTTCGTTCTGTGCCAGTAGAGATGAAGTAATGTGGGTACTTGCGCTTCTTCCATCAGCATTTCTAGCATTCATAGTTAATGCTATACTTTTTATTGGTGTAGTAGGTGTAGTAGTATCTTCATTATTCAAGCACATAATCAAATTTGTCCCAACTTTAATCCCATATAGAACAGCACTACAAGTAGTAAGCGTACTGATTCTTGCTCTTGGTGTATACCTAAAAGGATCATACAATACTGAGATGTATTGGAGAGAGAAAGTTGAAGAAGCACAAGCCCAAGTAAAGATTGCCGAACAAAAGGCAGCAGAGGCTAGTGCTAAGATTGAATATAAATTTATTGATAAAGTGAAAGTTGTCAAAGACGTTCAAGTTATAATTCAAGAGAAGATTGTTGAGAAAGAAAAGCTGATTGACTCTGGATGCAAAGTAGCACCAGAAGCACTTGGTATTTTAAACGAAGCAGCAAAACTTCCTGTAGGTAAGAAATGAAATTCTTACTGCCTATTTTTATCATTCTATTGGCTGGCTGCTCCACAGTAGTTCCAGTCAAACAGAAGTTTCCACCTGCGTCACAAAGTTTAATGACGTCATGCTCTGACTTAATAGAAGTCAAGGAAACTGAAAAACTTAGTGATGTTTTAATTGTGGTTACTAAAAATTATTCGGAATACCATCAGTGCAGATTTAAAGTAGATGCATGGATTGAATGGTATAACAATCAACAACAAGAATTTGATAAGAAATAAAAATGGAATCACCAGAAAGACTTGCTAAATTGGAATCACAAGTAGAAACCATAAAAGAGGATGTTAAAGAGTTGAAGGCTGATATCAAAGAGGTACACTCTCGAGTCACCACATCCAACAGAGAAATCGTTGACAAGATTGACGATATGCAAACACGCATTGAACATAAGATGCAAGCCAATGCTCAAATCTCACAAGACCAACATGCGGAAATCAAAAAAGAAGTTGTGCAAGATTTGGAGAAAATGAATGCCAGAGTATCTGCTCTTGAGCAGTGGAAGTGGTATGTAGTTGGTGCTGCGGCAACTGTAGGTTTTATTCTAGGACACATCGAAGAATTTGTAAGGTTCTTAAAATAAAACTTGCTTTGTAATGAATTGTGGGGTATAATTGTACCCTACATGGTGGATTATTATGTTATACATTGATCAAAAATACGCTGCTTTCGTTGGCAGTCGTCTGCGCAACTTCAAACAACAGAAAGACTATCTCTGGAACTATTCATGTCCAGTTTGCGGGGATAGCACAACTAATAAATTAAAGGCACGTGGTTACATCTATCGTAAAAAGACCGAGTTATTTTGTAAGTGCCACAACTGTGGTTATGGCAGTAATCTTGGCAATCTAATTAAACGTGTTGATTCAATCTTATATGATGAGTATGTGCTTGAACGCTATACGTCTGGTGCATCGAAGTATAACTCACACAAAGACGTAACGCAATTCATTCCTGAATCCAAACCAGTACAGTTTCTTGAAGACTCTGTGCTTGAAGGTTTGTCTCGTATTGATGCTATGGATGAAAATCATCCTGCGGTTCAATACGTGTCTAAACGTAAAATTCCCAGAGACAAATGGAATCTTCTTTACTTTGCTCCAAAGTTTAAAGCATTCACCAACTCTGTCTCGCCAAAATTCCATGAGCCCATTGAAGGTGATCATCCAAGGATGATTATTCCATTCTTTACATCTGCTGGAAAATGTTTTGCGTTCCAGGCTAGAGCGTATGGAGATGAAGAGCCTAAGTATTACACAATCAAGGTAGATGAAACACAGGAGAAGATTTATGGTTTGGATAGATTGGACTTTTCTCGAAGAATTTATGTTGTGGAGGGACCAATCGATTCTTTATTTCTACCGAATGCTATTGCTGTGTCAGGATCAAGTTTCGATACCCCTACTATCCGTCAGTTGCTTACTAATGCAACAATCATAATGGATAATGAGCCACGTAATAAAGATATCGTGAGACAACTTGAAAAGTATATTGACTTGGGGTATAATGTTTGTATGTTCCCAGACAACTTAGAATCTAAAGACATTAATGATATGTTCCTTTCTGGTAAGTCAGTAGGGGAAATCGTAGAATACATAAATACCCATACCTTCTCTGGCATGGAAGCAAAATTGAAATTCGCAACATGGAGAAAAATTTGAAAATTAAAATGATTAGTTACTCGAAGCCATCTCGAGAAATGTATGATGAAGGTTTGATGGATGTACAGGAGTTGATTGCGTTCTGTGCAAGAGTTAGTAACCCAAGTAATCAGTTCAACACACAGACATCTGAGAAGCTAATTAGCTATCTCGTCAAACACCAGCATTGGTCACCACTTGAAATGGTTTCAGTTTGTTTGGAAATCACAACTACACGTGATATTGCTCGACAAATTTTACGACATCGTTCGTTCTCATTCCAAGAGTTTAGTCAACGATACGCTGATCCAACACAAGAAATTGGAGAAGCATTTGAACTTCGTGAAGCAAGAATACAAGATACAAAGAATCGACAAAACTCAGTTGAATTAGATCATACTGATGAACAACAAAAGCTGTTGGCAATTGAGTGGGAACGTGCACAAAAGCGTGTTCTTTATGCAGTTGAAAAAGAATACAAGTGGGCAATCGCCAATGGTATTGCCAAAGAACAAGCAAGAGCAGTATTGCCAGAAGGACTTACTGTTTCTCGTTTATACATGAATGGCACCCTGCGCTCATGGATCCATTTTATCCAAGTGCGTGCAGGTAATGGTACACAAAAAGAACACATGGAAGTGGCACGTGAATGTGCTAAAGTAATTTCTGAAATTTTCCCCATGGCGGGAAGTTTTGTTTCACAAGAATAATAAAGGATGGCAATGACAGATACTGTGCATGGTATTAATGTAGATTACAGTAGAGATGGTTTATTTGACGAATTGGGTAAAATTCGTTTAAAAGAAAGTTACATGAAAGATGAAGAAGTATCTCCGCAAGAAAGATTCGCTTTTGTTTCAAGTACATTTGGTAGTAATCCTGAGCATGCTCAGCGGTTGTATGAGTACAGCAGCAAGCACTGGTTGTCTTATTCTACCCCAATCTTATCGTTTGGAAGGAGCAAACGTGGTTTGCCGATTTCCTGTTTCTTAAATTATATTGAAGATACTGCGGAGGGTTTAGTTGATAATCTATCTGAAACAAACTGGCTTTCGATGTTGGGCGGTGGCGTCGGTATTGGCTTTGGCATTCGCTCAGCGGATGATAAATCTACTGGAGTTATGCCCCACCTTAAAATGTACGATGCATCATCTCTCGCTTATAGACAAGGTAGGACTCGTCGTGGCAGTTACGCTGCTTACTTGTCTATTGATCATCCAGATATTATCAATTTTCTAGAGATGCGCAAACCAACTGGTGATCAGAACATGCGTTGTCTGAATCTCCACCATGGTATTAACATACCTGATGCATTTATGCAGCTTATTGAGAAGTCGATGCTTGATCCAAACTTTAATGACTCATGGAATTTGATTGACCCACATTCTAATGAGATCCGTGAAGCTGTATCAGCCAAAGAACTATGGCAACGTATTCTTGAGATGCGCATGCAAACTGGTGAACCATACCTACACTTTATCGATGAATCTAATCGTAAAATGCCACAGCACTTGAAAGATCGTGGACTAAAAATAAATCAGTCTAATCTTTGTTCTGAAATTATTCTGCCAACAAACGAAAAGCGTACTGCTGTTTGTTGTTTGTCTTCTTTGAATTTGGAGTACTATGATGAATGGAAAAACGATCCTGATTTCCTTTCTGATATTGCAGAAATGCTTGACAATGTTCTTCAGTATTTTATTGATCATGCACCTTCCGCAATCAAAAGAGCAAAATATTCCGCAGTGCGTGAGCGATCGATCGGAATCGGTGCGTTGGGTTGGCATGCCTACTTGCAGAAAAACAATCTCCCATGGGAATCAAGTATCGCAGTAGGAAAGAACAAACAAATCTTTGCTCATGTTAGAGGACAATTAGATGAAGCGAATAAGAAGTTGGGATTGGAGCGAGGTGAAGCACTGGATGCAGTGGGTACTGGGAATAGGTTTAGTCATCTTATGGCTATTGCTCCCAATGCTTCTTCTTCCATTCTCATGGGCAATACTAGTCCTAGTATTGAACCTTATCGTGCCAATGCTTATCGTCAAGACACTCTTTCGGGTTCTCACCTAAACAAAAATCGTTATTTGGATATTATTATTAAGGAGAAATGTGATGCAGACAGTAAGCTGGTCTATAACGAAATCTGGTCAAGTATTATCGCCAACGATGGAAGTGTTCAACATCTTGACATCTTTGACGACTGGACAAAAGATGTTTTCAAAACTTCAATGGAAATCGACCAACGATGGGTTGTACAGCATGCCTCAGATCGTCAAGAATATATCGATCAGGCACAATCGCTCAATGTATTCTTCAGACCAGACAGCCACATAAAATATATACATGCTGTGCACTTCCAAGCATGGAAGCAAGGTTTGAAGACAATGTACTACTGTCGTTCTGATAAGATTGCCAAAGCTGATAAAGTTTCCAAGCGTATTGAACGTGAGGTAATTAAAGAGATTGATCTAAGTGCACTTGCTCAAGGCAATGAGTGTTTAGCATGCGAAGGATGATTTTATGGATGCTTACGATATATCAGATAAAATAAAAAAATGTTGGATAGATCTCTACCCTAAACATAGTGGAGTTTTACCAAAACCAATGACAAAGATTAAAGTTCTAGTCAGCACTGAATATGGTTATCGTGAAGTTGTTGGTGTTCAAATAGTAAATGGCTCAATAGAATTAGAATTAGATAAGGAATAAGATGATTAAAAATTTAAGTGTAATAGTTGCTGCATTGCTTGTTGGGTTTGGGGTTGTGTATGCAGTGAATGATCAAATTACTGATTCAGTAACTCAAATTGTAAATCCAAACATCGAGCAATCAGATAAAATCAACGGTAAGGTGCCACCAAATATACCAACCAAGACAATGTTTGAGACACGTTTGTTAACGCAAGATATTCTAGATTCTAAGGGTAAACCTACTGGTTGGACACTCGTTACTTCACGTAGCGTTCGTGATAAAGGTACTCGTAGTCCTATTCATGTTCATCCTCATGGTGGTCAAACTTGCGTAGTCTCTGGCGAGATGTCTCTATATCTTGATGGTGAACTAACAATCCAAACAGCTGGTCCAGGTGAATGTTATTGGATGCCAGCTGGTCGTAGAATGTCTGGAGTAAATTCATCAGACAGTCGTACAATTATGATTGATACATTTGTTGTACCGAAAGGTGAACAAGTATGGATCGTAGTTGAACCTGGTATGAAAGATGCTCAGGATCAATTTGATAAATTATTTCACACAGGACACTAAAATGAAATTTTTATTTTTTAGAGCTAGCTGGTGCGATCCATGCAATCGTTCAGCACCAGCTGTTTATGAACTATTTAATGAAAATGCTGGCGTTCAAGAAAACTTCACACTTGAAATA
>Ga0114978_10005577_pt1 | contig 10048 bp, 7 predicted proteins | sample S_140212_EF_Meta_FD_87027 | JGI IMG/M metagenome (GOLD analysis project Ga0114978, IMG submission 87027) | Freshwater microbial communities from Lake Simoncouche, Canada to study carbon cycling - S_140212_EF_MetaG | ecosystem: Environmental > Aquatic > Freshwater > Lake | place: Lake...
AATCACCGTGGTGCTGACCAACACCGCCATGTCGCCGCTGGTAAACAAAGCCATCACCGCCCGCTTATCAGCCACCGCCATGCGCGAGTGCAGCAAGCCCACCATCACACCCGGCAAAGCGGCACTCAACTCAGCATGGGTCGCGGTGGCATTGCTCAGGTCCAGCGCCTCGCTTTCTTCAATCAAGGGGCAGACCCAGTAAATTTGCCGCCCCTCACTGATTTGATGCCGAATGCGCTCAATCACCTCGCCGCGCCGCGCGTCGTTCACCACCTTGGTCACGATGGGCGTGCGCCCGGGGGGCAACTCGTCGATCGTCGAAACATCCAAATCCGCGTAATAACTCATGGCCAGCGTGCGCGGAATAGGCGTCGCCGTCATCATCAACAAATGCGGCTCCAACGAGGAAAGCCCCAAGTTATGGACTGCCACAGCCTGCGGCCTCCCAGTGACGAGGTCACTAGCCGCATCCAAACCCGTCATTGCGAGCGTAGCGCGGCAATCCATGCCTTCTGGCTGTTTCCCCGCATTCTCCGTCTGGCTCGTCAACTTGCTGCGCAAAGCCAAACGCTGCGCCACGCCAAAGCGGTGCTGCTCGTCAATAATCGCCAGCGCGAGGTTTTTAAACACCACCTTGTCTTGAATAATGGCGTGCGTGCCAATCACCAGTCCGGCCTCGCCACTGGCGATCAGGGCCAGCATCTCGCGCCGCTCTTTGGTTTTTTGGCTGCCCGTGAGCCACGCAGTTTTAATACCCAGCGGCGCCAACCAGCCCAGCAACTTGGAGAAATGTTGCTGCGCCAAAATCTCGGTCGGCGCCATCAGCGCGCACTGCCAACCCGCATCAATACAAATAACGGCCGCCAGCGCCGCCACCACCGTTTTGCCCGAGCCCACATCGCCTTGCAACAAACGGTGCATGGGAATAGGTCGGCGCACATCTTGGGCAATTTCCTCGCTTACGCGGCGCTGGGCGGCGGTCAAGGCAAAGGGCAACACGGCCAACAGTTGCTCATGCAGGGGCAAGTCCTGCGGCGTGCCCCCCGACTTGGCCAGCAGCGCAGGTGCCCGCAGCAAGGCGCGCTCGCGCTTGGAGCGCAACTGCGACAACTGCTGCGCCAGCAACTCCTCAGCTTTCAGGCGCTGCCAGGCCGGGTGGCTGCGGTCCTCCAGCGCGGCCAACGCCACATTGGGCGTAGGGTTGTGCAAAAAGGAGAGCGCCTCTCGCATGCTCCACGTACGCTGCAGACCGATTTCTCTTAAATTTTCAGCGGGAATGGTGTCGGTCAATTCAGCGCGGGCCAAGCCACCCTGAACCACCCGGCGCAGGTAAGCCTGCGGCAAACCCGCCACCGTGGGGTAGATGGGCGTGAGCGCCGTGGCCAGGTCGCCGCCTGCCGCTTTAAAAGTGGGGTGCATCATTTGCAGCCCCATAAACCCACCCCGAATCTCGCCCCGTGCGCGAATGCGGTTGCCCACCGCCAGCGCCTTTTGGTGCGAGGGGTAAAAGCTGAAAAACCGCATCGTGCAAGTGTCCGTGCCATCGTCCACCGTCACCAGCAGCTGGCGGCTACCCGATAACTTCACCTCGCAAGCCGTCACCACCGCCTCAATCTGCGCCGTCTCGCCCTCGCGCACATCGCACAAGCGCGTGATGCGCGTCTCGTCTTCGTAGCGCAAAGGCAAGTGCAGCGCCAAGTCAATCGGGCGGTCCAGCCCGAGTTTGTACAGCGCTTTTTGGGGGGCGCTTAAGGGCTTGGGTTTGGCGGGGGGAGTGGCAGACATGGCTGCTTGAGTTTATTTGCTTGAAGCCTGGCTTACCCAACTATCAGCAGGCAACGCAGACTGTGAGCCCACTTTGTCCCACGCGGCCTGAGCCGCCGTAGGCGTGGTCAGCGCGGCACGTTTACTAAAAAAATCTGCCGTCTCCATGGCACTGATTTTTTCGGCAATTGCCACCACAAAAAACTGGTTCATGGTGGTTGCAAATGATTTAAAGGCAGTCATGGCCTGATTGTGCCGCACACACCAGCCCTCCAACCCTCCTAATGCGCAGGATTAACAGACTAAACACAAGGGCGAATACTCGTCTTTTTTATAAAAAATTATATAAATACAATTTATATTGACTTAAATGAACTACGTTCAGTTCCAAATTAACCTCTTTACAAAGGCTTCATAAATGCGGGGGGGGGGGGGCCCAAAAAGCTGAAGACCGCCTGTGCGCGGCCCAACAAAGCCCACGCCGCAAATCGCTGATCGTTGAAAACCTGCCTGGATGGCATGCGGGTTAGAAAAAGAATAAGACCACTGCGATTATTTAAATGGGAATTTTTATGAAATACAAATCAACTTTGGCACTCGCTGCAGCGATGGCTGCATCGGCTTTTTTGGTGGGGTGTGCAACACGGCCTGAAAGTATCTCCGCATCCTATGTTTCGCACGAAAAATACATGAGCAACGATTGCGCTCAACTCACATCCCACATGGTCGATGCCCGATCACAATTGTCAAAATTTTCTTCAATGCAGGATACAAAAGCCAACTTGGATGCTGCGACAGTATTTTTTGTTTTGATACCTGCAAGCAAACTCACGGGCGACAGCGCTGGCGATGTTGCTAAATACAAAGGTGAAGTTGAAGCAATTGAAACAGCTCAAGTTAAAAATGGATGCAAAAAAGTTGCCAGCAATTAACCAGAACTTTTCTCCTAATTATCTAATTTGGGAGAAATAGTCGAAGTAATTAATAAAGCGGCCTGAGAGCCGCTTTACTTTTGAGCCCTCGCCACTCCGCAGCTCAAAATCTTGACTATTTACGGCATATTGCCGTGTGGTTTCGTTTTAAGGAGTTCTCCATGCCACCAGTCGCCACCACTGCACGTCTTAGAGCCGAATCAGTTGTGGTCTGCATGCCACCCTCAAACGGGCGGCCGAACTGCTGAGCAGAACTATGAGCGTCTTTGTGGCGAGTGCGGTTTTAGGGTTAGTCAGTTAAGGCGGCTGAGCAGTTGGCATCGCTTAATTTAAGCTATTTAGGGATAAATTCCTTTAAATACGTGCTTTACCAGCTTCTTTTTTAATAGCAAACGTGCTGCAAGCAAATAGGTCCTCAGTGCGCCCACTGGGCCACAAAAGCTTGCGGCAAGATCACCCGGTCTGGTATCACCGCGTCCTGATGCCGTAAAAGTCCTGGCTTTCGTCGAGCAGCTTGACCATGATGACTAGATGCCCAAGACGCACGTCAACAGGTTTGGATTTGTCTGATAATCACTTATGAACTATCTATTGGCGTCCAAATTGCCCCACATTGCAACCTTGTGCGAAAAGCACGGCGTGGCTCACTTGGAGTTATTTGGTTCAGCCGCCAGCGCAGACTTCAATCCTGACGCAAGTGATTTTGATTTTTTGGTCGAGCTAGACCCGCATTTATCTGGATCGCGCGCCAAGCGTTGGACCGAACTAGCCGATGAGCTTGAAGCGCTGTTGGGCCGTCATGTGGACTTGGTCAATCCGCGGTACATCAGAAATCCCTACTTTCTTCAGGCCGTTAACCGCAACCGTACGCTGATTTATGATCGACAAAACGCCCAAATTACTCGTTGATGCGCTGGGGGCCATCGATTTGGCCCGTGAATTTGTTGCCAACATCTCTTTGGAACAATACAGCTCGGACAAGATGCGGCGTTCAGCCGTTGAGCGTCAACTTGAAATTTTGGGTGAAGCTTGTTCGAGACTGGGAAACTCGATCCACTACTCATTGAATCCGTTGTGAATTTAAAGTTGGCGATTGATCTCCGAAATCGGATCATTCACGGCTATGACTCGGTAGATGACGAAATTGTTTATTTCACCGTCATGGAAGACCTAGACCACCTCCGTATTGATTTATCTGGGCTGTTGTCGATACGGGGATGAAGCGGCCATTAGGGCTGCGACAATCACGCTCTTTATTCAACTTGGTACGGGTTTGTTCAACCCTCAAGCACTATGCCCAACTCTTCGCGCCCCTCCACGTCCCCTGCAGCACGCACTTACACCCTCAGCGACTTCGACTTTGTACTACCCGAAGCGCTGATTGCGCAGCACCCAGCCCCTGAACGCAGCGGCTCAAAAATGCTAGACGGGACGCAAAGCACGCCCACTGACCGCATTTTTCGTGAGCTGCCCCAGTTGTTGAACAAAGATGATTTGGTGGTGTTCAACGACACCAAGGTCATCAACGCCCGCCTGTTTGGCGAGAAGCCCACGGGTGGCAAACTGGAGCTGTTGATTGAGCGCGTGCTGGGCGGCAACCAGGTGGCGGCGCATATGCGGGTGAGCAAAAAACCCGAGGTCGGCACCACCGTGGCGCTGGTGGGTGCCCGTGGCACGCACGACAACTTGCGTGCCACGCTGCTGGGTCGCTGGCCAGATGCCGAGGGCGCGATGTTTCGCTTTGTGTTGTCCAACGACGCGGGCGACGACCCGCACACTTTGATGGCGCTGCACGGCCATGTGCCGCTGCCGCCCTATATCAGCCATGCCGATTCAGCAGAAGACGTGTCGCGCTACCAGACTGTGTTTGCGAAAAACCCCGGCGCCGTGGCCGCCCCAACCGCCGCCCTGCACTTTGATGAAGCCCTGCTGGCCACGATTGACGCGATGGGCGTGGCGCGGGCGCATGTCACGTTGCACGTTGGCGCGGGCACTTTTCAACCCGTCAAAACCGAAAATTTGGCCGAGCACCAAATGCACAGTGAGTGGTACGACGTGCCGCTGGAAACCCAAAAAGCCATTGCCGAGTGCCGCGCGCGCGGTGGGCGCGTGGTGGCGGTGGGCACCACCACCGTTCGCACGCTGGAGTCTTGGGCGCAAACGGGCCAAACCAGCGGCGACACGCAAATTTTTATCACCCCGGGGTTTGAGTTCAAACTCATCGACCTGCTGGTCACCAACTTTCACCTTCCTAAATCAAGCTTGATGATGCTGGTCAGTGCGTTTGCCGGTTATGAGCACATCATAGGCCTGTACCGCCACGCCATCGCCCATGAATACCGCTTTTACAGCTACGGCGATGCGATGGTGCTGGCGCGCCAAGTGGTCACGCCTTAGGAGTCTAGGGCTTGGGGAAGTAGTTGTCGCCGCAAGGAAAAACGGTGGCCCGAAGTCCACTGTTTCAAGGCAAAGGTGGTCTCGAAGAAGCCCGATCAAATGCGCTTGCGACGCGACAGGCCCAGTCCCAGCAGCGCGCAGCCCACCAACGCCAGCGTTGCTGGTTCCGGAACCTGAGACACCTGCGCACGGGTACCGATCGAGAAGCTGTCGAACGCGAAGATGTCGCCCGAACCACCGGTGGACACGAAACGGACACGATTAAATTCTTCGGCGGCGTTACCCGCCAAGATCCCGTAGTACAAGATGCTGCCGTCGGCGACGCCAACCGCAGCGGTGGTGATGTTTTGGGTGCCGACAAGGCTGTTCGCAACGTCAAACAGTTGCAACTGCAAGGTGCCTGCGAAATCACCAAGATCGATGCCGTAGAAGCCGAACGCGGCGATCACCGAACTGAACGTCAGCTCGAAGTTTCCGCTGCCGGCGTCTGTTTCCCAGTACCGGGTTCCGCCCGGCACGCTGTAGCGCCCAGCACCATTGGTTGTGCCCGCCACGTTAGACGCCACGGAACCGGACCCAGAGAACGATGCGTTGCCGGCCGCGCCGAAGCTCATCGGGCTGATTGAGGCCGCGTTTGCGCCGGGCGAAAAGGTTTCGAAATCTTGAGTGCCAACGGCAACAAGATTGGCGAAGAAAGCGTTCCGCGATGCGGTCGAGTTCGTGGACGCGACTTGAACGGCTGCATTCCCGTTGTTGTCGACACCGGTGAAGGTGACGTATGCGGCTGTCGCACTGCCTGCGGCCGACAGTACAAGGGCAGCTAACGCTGCAGAAGCGATGGACTTGATCATTGACTTTTCCTAAGAGTGAAAACGTTACGACGCTGTCGGATGACACCGTAACCAGCTAAGTGCAGCAAATGTGCCAACTCTGCCAACAATCACGCAAGTCGTTGATCAAGAATATTTTCTATCATATTTATCAATGACTTACGTGCACACCCTGACACATGCCTAGCGACTGACAGCCATGTTCATCGTCGCGCTCAAGCGCGACTGTAAAAACTGCCGACACCATTCCACCCAGAACGCATCCATCACGCGCTCGCGGCTTGTCTATTTTTTGCTTCCAGAATGCCCGGCTTGGGCGGAGGCTTGACGGCCGACTCAGAGCGATCCGCGTCCGGTAGTGGCCACACCGACGCCTTCGCGCCATCGGCAGGGCATGCGGCCACCGAAAATCCGCTGTGGTGTTAGTCCAGCATCTCTTTGGCATCAGCTTGCTCAATCAGGCACCGAGAGAAGAAAGCGTGCAGGATGCGTCAGCACAGGGTGGCCTGCACCTAGGCCACAGCATTCGTATCAATGCTACTGGCCCGGGGAAAGACGTGATCGGTGAGGTGTGCGGCCGTCCCACCATGCGCCGTGTTTTGCATAAGGGGCAGACGGCCCGGCCTTTGCTTGAATCGACAGCATGTGCTTGTATGGAGGCTCCTTTTACATATTTAAAAGTAAAAAACTTAGACAGTAAAGCGCGCGTTTTAACAAGGGCGCGGGGCAAGCTTCTAAAATCACGTCTTGCCCGAATGGGCCACTTCGGAATTTTTCATGCTTCAATTTGACCTTCTTGCCACCGACCCCACCAGCCACGCCCGCCGTGGTCGCCTCACGCTCAACCACGGCGTGGTGGAAACGCCCATTTTTATGCCGGTGGGCACTTACGGCACGGTCAAGGGCGTGACGCCACGCAGCCTGGAAGACATGGGCGCGCAAATCATTTTGGGCAACACCTTTCACCTGTGGATGCGCCCCGGTCTGGATGTGATGGCACAGTTTGGCGGCCTGCACCAGTTTGAAAAGTGGAGCAAGCCGATCTTGACCGACTCGGGTGGTTTTCAGGTGTGGAGCCTGGGCGAGATGCGCAAGATCACCGAAGAAGGCGTGAAGTTTTCCAGCCCCGTGAACGGCGACAAGTTGTTTTTAACGCCTGAGATTTCGATGCAAATCCAGACCGTGCTCAACAGCGACATCGTGATGCAGTTTGACGAATGCACGCCTTACATTTCAGTCGAGCCTAAAACCAAGGGCCAGCTCACCACCGAGGCTGAAGCCCGCAGCTCGATGGAACTGAGCTTGCGCTGGGCCAAGCGCTGCCAAGCTGAATTTACCAAGCTGGAAAACCCCAACGCCTTGTTTGGCATCGTGCAAGGTGGCATGTTTGAGCACTTGCGCCAAGAGTCGCTAGAGCAACTCGTTGACATGGATTTCCCCGGCTACGCCGTGGGCGGTGTCAGCGTGGGCGAGCCCAAGGACGAGATGCTGCGCATCATGGCGCACACCCCGCACCAGCTGCCCGCGCATAAACCGCGCTACCTGATGGGCGTGGGCACGCCCGAAGATTTGGTGGAGGGCGTGGCGCAAGGCGTGGACATGTTTGACTGCGTGATGCCGACCCGCAACGCCCGCAACGGCACCTTGTTCACACGCTTTGGCGACCTCAAAATTCGCAATGCCCGCCACAAAATGGACGAGCAACCACTAGACGCCACCTGCACTTGCTACGCCTGCGCGGGCCAGCCCTCGCCCACCACCGTGGAGGGCAATGGCGTGACCTGGGCGCAAGGCGGACGCGGCGGCTTTAGCCGCGCCTACCTGCACCACCTGGACCGCTGCGGTGAAATGCTCGGCCCCATGCTGGCCAGCATTCACAACCTGCATTACTTTTTGAACCTGATGACCGAAGTACGCGCCGCGCTGGATGCGGGCACTTTTGCTCAATTTCAGCTTCAATTCAAGGCAGATCGGGCGCGCGGGGTTTGAGTCGAGCAGCTACTAATTTAATAGCTGGTTAAGCACATAAACAATAGCTCCCAGCTATTTTTTATAAATTCCTGGCTTTAACTGGCAACCAAGCTAGTCAACTCTGCCACCCCCACCGGCGCACGCGGTTTCCAGGGCACCAAAAAGGTCCGCTTCGACAGGCCGCGGGTCACACGGTCCATTTGGGTTTGCTCGCCTTGGAGCCGGGCACCCAGCAGGGGGTCACGGGTGCCGGCCGCCAGCATGCTTTTGTTGATCACCCACGCAAAGGGCTCGATGTGGGCCCGGCGTAAATCATCCTGCAAGGCCTGGGCCTGAGACACCGGCGTGGTTTCGGGCAATGTCACCAAAATAATTTTGGTGTACTCGGGGTCTTGCAAGCGCATGAGCGGCGTGACCAAACGGCCCGTCGTGTGCCCCTCAAACTCCCGCATCATCTGGCGGTGGTAGGCGCCGGTGGCGTCCATCAACAGCAGCGAGTGACCCGTGGGCGCAGTGTCCAACACCACGAAGGCACTGCGCGCCTCACTCACCACGCGTGAAAAAGCATGAAACACCGCCACCTCTTCGGTGCACGGTGAGCGCAGGTCTTCCAGCATCAAGGCCTTTTCTTGCGCATCCAGCCCCGGCCCTTTGGCGGCCATAATTTTGTCGATATATCGCTGCGTCTCCAACACCGGGTCTATTCGATCCACACGCAGGCCTGGCACCTCGGCGGCCAGCGTGACTGAGACATGAGCGGCCGGATCGGTGGTGCTGAGGTACACAATCTTGCCGCGTTGCACCAAGCCAATAGCCAAGGCTACGGCCACCGTGGTTTTGCCGACGCCGCCCTTGCCCATCACCATGATCAAGCCATGCCCCGCTTGCGCCAAGGCATCGGCCAAAGCGCCCAAACCAGCCCCTTGGGCCAGCGAGTAAGGCGACAGCGGTAGCGCACGACTCACAGCGTCCACGTCTGGATTTAACAGTGCCCGCAAGGCTGGTAGTCCCACGGTGTCAAAAGCGCGCAGAGGTACGCGGTCTTGAGGCAAAGCCACTAAATTGGCAGGCATGGCGCCCAAGGCCTGCTCGCCCAGGGCCTCGATGGCGCAGGCCATCTCGTCGCTGCGGTCGCTGGCTTTAAACACACCATTCACCACCAGACGTTGGTTGTGCAGCCCCAGCGCTTTGAGTTCTTCACAAGTACGGGAGGCCTCTTGAATGGCGCCCGATTCAGGCCGGGTGACCAGCACGAGGGTGGTTTTGGTGGGGTCACTCAGGGCTTGCAAGGCAGCCTTAAAGCGAATCTCCTGCATCTTGAGACCCGAGTGCGGGCCTAGGCAGGAAGCGCCCCGGTCGTTGCCTGCCAAAAACCCGCTCCAGGCTTTGGGCAAGCTCAGCAGGCGCAGGGTGTGGCCGGTGGGGGCGGTGTCAAAAACAAGATGGTCGTAGTGCGCATCTTCATCTGACAAAAGGGAGGCAAACTCGTCAAACGAGGCAATCTCGGTGGTGCAGGCTCCGGACAATTGCTCACGCACGGTGGCCACTTCGACATCGCTGGCATCCAGTGCCATTTGTGCCACAACACGCTGGCGGTACGATTCGGCCGCCGTGTCGGGGTCGATATTCAACACCGAGAGGCCAGGCGCCTGGGGCACCGGCACCGGGGTGTTTTTAAGTTCAATGCCCAGCATTTCATCGAGATTGGAGGCAGCGTCGGTGCTGACCAGCAACACCCGCTTGCCCTGATCCGCCAGATAAATAGCCACAGCGGTGGACAACGATGTTTTCCCCACGCCGCCTTTGCCAGTAAAAAAGAGGTGGCGCGTGGGCTGCGCCAGCAAACTCACGATGTCTTTCATAGCAACCCGACCCCAAGCAAAAATCAAAAATTTGAACGATTCAATACTCTCATAAACCATTCAGTTTTCTCAATCGCAAATCCCTTTATCCGCCGTGTGATTGACCACAGTCAAAAAAGGGGCGGTCTTTGAACTAAAGCGTGGACTGGTTGACCCGCTTGGAAAGCTCTTCCGCACTTTCTTTGCGCTCACTGTAACGGTCGACCAAATAGGGGGCCACGTCGCGCGTCAACAAGGTGAACTTGACCAGCTCTTCCATCACGTCCACCACGCGGTCGTAGTAGGCCGAGGG
>Ga0114978_10005578_pt1 | contig 10047 bp, 34 predicted proteins | sample S_140212_EF_Meta_FD_87027 | JGI IMG/M metagenome (GOLD analysis project Ga0114978, IMG submission 87027) | Freshwater microbial communities from Lake Simoncouche, Canada to study carbon cycling - S_140212_EF_MetaG | ecosystem: Environmental > Aquatic > Freshwater > Lake | place: Lake...
AGTTATGACACTTGTAATAATCTAATAAAAGAATTAGAACAAGTTGGATATACTTGTGAATATGGGTTGGACGGAATACCATATGAACTACAAAAAATTGAAACCATGACAAACGCAACACCAAAAGCCACATTTTACCTTAATGAATTAGCAAATGAATTGGCAGAACTTTATATTATACATACTTATGAATACACAACACAACCAATTTATGAGCCAGTAGGACAATATGAAAGTAAATACACTCCTTTTATACAAGAAGAATTTGATAGGGTATTATTAAGAATTGAAAACAAATTAAATAAAATTAAACTAGATTAAACCATGAAAACACCAAAAATTTACAAGACCGGCTACAATATTTATTTATTGCCAACCATTAATTACTACCATGTAACAAGAGTTTTAGAAATTTCTTTTCTTACTTACACCCTTCAATTTAGATAACCAATAAAACAAATTAAACAATGGAAAACAAGACACTTTTAATAGACAGAAACGCATTTTGCGATTGGTATTTTGATTATGATACTTGTAAAGACTTTTTTAATGACCATAAAATTTTATACCAATTAAAAACAAATGGAAGTTTTAGCATAATTCTACAAAACATATTAAACGGCATGGACTATGTACCTGAAAATGTTATTGCAGAAAGTCAAAGACATCTTTATGATGATTTTGAAGAAGTTTTTTTATCGGATTACGATACCATAAAATTTGATAACTAATTAAATTAAATTAAAATGACACAAGAAACAAGACAAAACGTAATTGACACCATTATTGACCTATCCGGTGATGAATTTGAAAGCCCAGCCGATTATATCCAGTTAGCAAAAGAAACACCGGAGCAATTAATACATAGGCTTATTGGAATAGCTTGTTATTTTAGAGATGAAGTAAATAGTTAAAGACATGAATATAAACCTAAATACAATTAGCACCGCTGCATTTACAAAAATGTACGAATTAGACAACCAATTTATAGGAACTGAAAACTACATGGGGTTGGCTTATTATTGGAATTATGAATATAGGCACTATTTAAGAGATACAAAGCCACATATTAGAAGGAAAGTACATAATAGTTTTCTATTGGAAAACTTACCGATAGCAGATGCAACGGAAAAACACCTAAACATAATTAAAAAACACACTAAATTAAATTAACTATGAAAAAATTATTAATTTTAGGCATGGTATTCATGATATCATGTGCAAGTTCAAAACAACCCCCAATACCTACCGAAGAATTAGATTTTCCCCCTGAATTTGACAAGTACACGATAAGCCATGACAGAGCCAACCCAACCATGTTAATGGCAGTTTACGACACGACAACAAGTAAGTATATTTTTGAATTTATGGACAAATAAAACCAACCACACATGATAACCCTAAAGAAACCACGCAGAACACCAAAGGAAGTAAAGTTAATAGCCGTTAAAGATACGGGAACACAAGAAGCCGTATACAAAGTAAACAATGTAGTTTATTTTGCGGAAATACAAGATGACCAAGACGGCGAATTTTATTTCCTTCACATGAGTAAAGCTATTTATTTACCAGATGAATTTCAACAAAAAGATTAACCATGACACCTGAAAAGATAGAAATGCAAATAAAGGCTATAAACAACCGCATTAAAGCCGGTAAAGTTAAAAATGTATATTCTGCTCAAGGAAAGATTAAACTCCTTAAAATAGCCTATTTAAAAGCCAAACAAGAGCAAAGCTGGAATAATCATTTAGCCAACTAAATGTTAATTCTATTAAATTTCTTATTTTGCTATAATAAAATAGTTATACCTTTGTTTAATTAAATTAAAACACTAACCCCATGACAAAGAAAGTATATAGCGTAGCTGAATATATTGCCATGAATGATGCAATAAGAAACGCAACCGCTAGAATTAAGAATGGTAAGCTGGAGTATCTACACAATGATAGGTGGATAAAACCCCAAGAATTTACAAGATATAACCCAACACCAAAGTACACTAAAAAACCTGCTCCAATAGTATGAAATCAAGTTCCAATATAGTATCTGCTATACAACACTTAAAAATGGCACAAGAGCATTTGAAGGACTTTAATAGGGATAACCCCAATACAAGAGGCAGTAAGCTATTTCAAACCTATATTGATAAGATAGAATGGATATATAGGGATTTTATTAGTAACCCCATACTACCAAGTGATGTTACAAGTGGTATAAAGGAAGAATGGAATAGTGATGTCTTTTGTGTACCGGCAATAACTGATAAGGTATCCGTATTAAGACCGGACCAAAGGGGAATGATAGAGGAAATTATTGATGGACTGATAGCTGGAGAGGAAATTAAATTTATTGATACACCAAAATAAAAACAAAACAACATGACAAAATTTGAATTAGTACAAGAAACAGAATTAGACGGCAATACATGGTATAAAATTAACCAAGACGGAATTTTTGTATCCGGTACATTAACAAGACACTTAGAAGAAGCCACTAAAAATTTAGAAGCATTTGCCAATGGCAAACCAAGTACCCCCATTATTAAAGTAATTAAAACAATAGAAGTAGATGAAAACCAAACAGATTAGTTTATCGGAATACGCAGCAAGAGTAAGCCCTGAAGGTTTCAGGAAGAATAGAAAGAACCCTGAAGAACCATTAACCCAACAAGCTATTAAATATAGAATTAAAATGGGCATGGAATTACCTGATGTAATAGAAAGTAAAAAGATAGGTAAAGTCCATGTATTAACAGTACACGAAACATTTTAAACCAATACACCATGAAAACAGCCTTACAAGATTTTATTGATAAGAACTTTTTTATAGATTCAGACGGAGAATATGTATTGAAATGGGTTGAAGATACACCTTTGACTGATGAAATAAATGAAGCTCTTGAAAAAGAAAAGAAACAAATAGAGAAAGCCTTTAGAAAAGGTGGTCATTTTCAAGCATTTGGAGGTACCAATGTAGATACATATTATGATGAAACATATAAAAATTAAACACCATGATAACCGCAATGCAAATGATGTTAAATGATTTAATATCAAAAAGAGAAGTCTATGAAAATGCTAGTATGCACCAGTCCGTAGCTACTATTGAAACTTCTATTGAATTAGCTGAATATCTACTTAAAAAAGAAAAGGAACAATTTTTAGATTTTTTAGAATGGATTGAAGTAGCAGATATAAAATATCCATTTAATAATTGGAAGATAATAGAACAATATTACAAAGAACCAATAAAAACCCAAACACCATGAAAACACCAATACAGATTATTGCAAATGCAAAGAAGGAACTAAATCAAAATGATTTTTGCGACTGGTTAGAGGAAAGCCTAGTTACATTTAAGGAACTAGAGAAAAACCACATAAGTAAAGCATACGTAATGGGGTCATTAAGTAATATAAGTGATAGGATATCAATGACATCAGAGGAATATTTCAATCACAATTACAATGAGTAAACCATGTTAGCACTAAAGATATTTATATTGTTAGCTATATTCTTAGGCTTCATAGCCTTCATGACAATAGCTTGTGTAGTAATTGTATTATTAATTGAAAAAGCAATAAAAAATGGACACTCCTACGATTAAATGGTTAGAGAATAGCATATCTACTGCTCCTAATGAAATATCCCTGAATGGAATAAGAAATTGTATTAAATGGTTTTCTCAAATGGAACCAACAGATGAACAAATACTAGAAGAACTTTACCAGTCTATTGAGAACAAAAAAAGATTTGTGTAATGAACAACCTAGTATACATTGCCCGTAAAAACGCTGTTAAAACTTGGAGGTCATACCCAAAACCACCAAAAGCTAAACTAAAAACCCCAGTAATAAAACATGAAAGAAAAACTCAGCCTAATCTTATTTACCTTTTATTTTATATTGTATTTGGTAAATCTTAAAGAACGTAAAAAACTATTAAACGACTAAGAACCATGACAGAACTACAAAAACAATACATAGACCAAAACTACCAGCATGAGCCAATATCCATGATGATACCCAATATTAACCTAAGTTATTTGCAGATATTGACATACTATAAATCAATGGGATATGAGCCATTAAAGAAAAGAGGTAGAAGGCATGAGTATAAAACTCCTGTTGGCTACTTTGATATTGATAATTACAAACCCGAAACAATATAAAAATGTCAATTAACTTTAATAGTACCAGATGTTGTTATTGCGAAAGAAAATTTGATGAAAAAAATTATAAAACAAAAGAACATATTGTGCCATTATCTAAAGGAGGAAACAATTATTATGAAAATTTAGTATGGGTTTGTAATGAATGTAATAATTTTAGAGGTGATAAAGATTTTTCATTTTTTTATAATCAAATAAAAAATATACTTGAAAAAAATAGAACAATTAAAATTAAAATTTATTCATATAATAGACAAGATTTACAAAATATGCTTAAAAATTTATCTTATTACAAAAACAAACCTGAAACAATATGAAATTAGAAATATACTTCTAATTAGTTAAAAACAATCTATTTAAAAACAATTATTCAATCAAATTAGAAACATAATTCCAATTTAAAAATTGAGTATTTATACTTAATATTAATTAAATTAATTAAATCAACTTTGTACTTTATTTAACCAATTAAAACCAATAAACAAATGAAAAAAACAAAAATTACATTTCAATTCATTACATACGAACAACGTAGAGCTAAAATTATTGCTAATCTAAATAGTATAAAAGTAGACCCTATTAAAAGTCAAGTAACAACAACAACAGGTGTATGGACTCCAAAAACCAACTAAACAAATAACCTATGAAAACAACAATTAAAGAGTTAATTGAAGAATTAAGAAGTTTAGCATTTACTGAATGTCATATAAGTATGGGAGCTATTATGCTTACACAAGGACATATTGACGAATTAGAAGAAAAGTATCTTGAGAAAGAAAAGAAACAAATTTTGACTTCTTATGATGCGCCTCTGTGGATTACTGGTAAGCCAAATATTACGGCAGAACAATACTACAACCAAACCTATAACCAAAACAAATAACCTATGACACCAAAAGAAAAAGCAAAAAAATTAGTAGAAAGAATGATAATTTATCATAGTCCAAATGATGAAGATTATGAAACCGCTAAAGAATGTGCATTAATAGCAGTAGACGAAATAATCAAATCTAACCCTATTGCCTTTGACGAAAATGATAACTGCATAGAGAAAAATTGGTGGAAAGAAGTTAAACAAGAAATAGAAAACCTATAACCAAAACAAATAACCTATGAAATATAAAGTAAAAGCATTTAATAACCTTGATATTTATTTTGGAGAAGATGAAAATGGCTACACAGTTAGGAGAAGAATATATTTCTTTTATTCAATACCTATTTGGTGTACACAATACAAAATAAAATAATATGTGGAGAGAAATTAAACTATGGCTTACATCAGTATTTATTATGTGGGCATTTGATATTTGTCCTAATGGATATTTTAAGAATTCATTTGCTAAATTTTTAAGAGAAAATATAACTGATTTAAAATAACCAAAACAAATAACCTATGATACGTTGGTATAGATTAATCAAATGGATTAAAAAACAAAGAAAACAAGGACATATGTCATTTAATGTAACAACTAATAAGGACACATTAATTATATGGAATTTTGAAAATGATAAAGAATTTAGAGTAAAATATTAACCAAAACAAATAACCTATGAATACAGCTATACAAGAATTAATTGAATGGACAAATAAATATAAAGGACAAATGGTTTCAGCAGACCAAGTAGTATTACAGGCGCATAAAGCACTTGAAAAAGAAAAAGAGCAGATAAATGTTAGTTTTATTTCGGGTTGTATAGAGGCCTTATCATATCAAACACCAGTAAGAGATAGAATAAAAGAGGGATATTTTGAAGATAAGGCAGAACAATATTTCAATTACACATATAACCAAAAGCAACACATCATTGACATTATGAAAGATGATGAAGATGATGGATTGTATAAAATATTTGATACAAATTCTGATAAAAAGCATTAAACAAAAAAACCACATGAAAGTTGCACTAAAGTACACCTATTCATTATTTCAATATAGTGTATTATTACTTACATATTCTAGTACTTTACTTATAGTATATAGTATGTTGGATATGGTATATGGTATATTATTTAATTAAATTTAATAAACATATGGGAACAAGAGTGAGAGTCACTTATATAGCTATGGATGAGTATAAGCCTATACTATCTGCTTCATCATTTGAAGAACTCAGAGAAGGATTAGATGAGTATTATGGTGTAGATAAGGGACAGGCTGAATGCTTAGGATTTACCACATATGATACAAAATACCCTGACGATTATGAAGGTTATTATTCTTATTCATATACAATAAAACAATATGATAAAGAAATAACTAATATAGATGTAGTTAAGATTTACTGCGTTGAATACTATCCGTATACAATTTATAAAATTTTAAAATAATAAAATGGAAAACGAAACAAAACCAGAGATTACAAGATTAGAAGTAATTAACCACGCAACCAATGACCGACCAATAGGTAGGATATTAACTTTATACCAAGAACTTGGCGACTTCAAATCAATAGAATTATCTTATCAAGACGGGGGTAGAACGCTAAAAATCTTTTTAGATTAATAAAAGGTAGTAAAACTACTACCTTTGGCTTCATTTTGTTACCGATTTTGGCAACTTTTACCCTTACTTTGTACGTTCTGATGTACATAATGTGTCATAAAATGCACAATTTGATGTGCTTTTATCCCGTATTAAACAAATAAACTGCATGGATTTTCAGAAAATTTCATGCAAAAACAATAAAAATGATAAAACTAATCCTTATTGCCGCCTACCTTATTGCATTATTTTTCTTTGTGAGAGATATGTGTAAGGGCCCATTAGTAAAAATAGATGAAGATGATATATACTAATGTTTAACTATTAGTTGCTTTTTGTCTATGAATTTATAGATAAACTCAGCTATGTGACCTGATAACCATGCTCCAGCTTCATCATCTACAATACCTCTGTCACTTTTTATTACATTAACTATGTGGTAATTTTCATGTGATAGGGTATTGTGGCTTAAATACTTCTGTTCTATAATCATGTAATAGACATCTATGTCTGGGGTGATAACTGTACCTTCTGCATCTCCTTCAAACATCTGCCCCATTTTATGCTTTTTGTATACTTTATTAGCTTCACCTATTAATGAATCTGTAATAATAAGTACCACCTTGCATCCGTAGGTAGATATTTTCAGTGTAGAAGTTAGTTTCATTGGTTGTCATTTATTAATCTATTAATATACCAAACTGCCTTTTTTAAGTCCTCCTTACCACCTTTACGTTTCCACCTCCAAAGATACTTAATTGCGTTACCAGTAGCAAATGCTTCTTTACCCTCTAATCCTTTAACTGCTTCTTCAATAGCATCTATACACTCAATAGAGCCGGCATTGTAGTGCGCTGGGTGGTCTACCTTTTCCATTAATGTAACTTTCCGTTTATTATTTGGTAATTTTTAACAGTAAAATCTCCAGTTTTATCTATAGTTATATGGGCAAATCCATGCTGAGAATTACTTACCAACGGACTGTAGTTGGGGCGGAGTTCGCATAAACAAGCTGTTGACCAACAACCAATTACCTTTCCGTCTAAATCCATTTCAGTATGGTAGCTAGACCTATGTAAATGCCCTACAATAACACTCTGCTTTGCTCTTAAAAAAGCCCCTCGTGCCGGACTTACAGGTACAAATATGCCCTTAAAAATATGATGCCCATGAGTAATAGATAGCTTACCTGCTTTAACTAGAACCGTATCATCAAGTATTTGAACCTTCTGCTCGTTAAGTCTTAATCTTTCTTCCAAGTGAAAGTACGGGTCGTCCCATATCTCTCTTACCTTCTGCTCTAAAAACTTCTCCCAACGAACACAATGGTTCCCTTTTAACCAATATATAGAAGCATCAGGGAAAGTTGCTCTTAATTGGACCAAGAACTCTTTAGTAGCATCAAACTCTTGCTTGACACTTCTTTTCTTCATATCCTTTTCAAACCTACTTACTTGGCTATTATCTATCAAATCACCATTGATAAATATAGTATTTACATTTTCCTTTTTACCATAATCCAATGCTATTGTAATAGCTTCTATATCATGATACGGGATATGCAAGTCGGATATTAAAAGTATATTATTACATACTTTAGGTAGAATAAATGGTTCTCTCTTTTCCTGATAACTTTCAGGTAGATTATACGGGTTTCTTGGTCGTTCTGGCATTGGTATGATTGTTTTTAGATTTTTTAATTTAGCTCCAGTCTTACCCTCTATATATCTCAAAAATATTCTTGCATCTTCAATATCTTTAAAAGTAAGATTATTTTCAGCATACATTATTCTAGCTAGTTTCATGGTAGGCATATCCCACCCATGCTCCTCTCTATATTGTCTTGCTATGTCTGATTTGTTCATTATGCTAAAGTGCTATGAAATAAATAAAATTTCTCTTGTCTATCAGCCAATCCGTGAGTACCTCCATTTACACGTTTTGTAACTGCCAACACTACATCATCACCATGACCTTTGTCGCATACGTCCCATAACTTATTCTTATGGAAGAAAAAGGCAGCAGAAGTAAGTGGATATTTGGTAGCAACTAAATCTGGATTAGCCATAATATCATCATCTACAAATTTATCAAACGCTGCGTAATTATCTTTTCCAGTAAGCTGGATGTAGCCAGCTCCTTTATATTTCCAACCATCTCCTGAAGCCTCATCGCCATTACCCATACGATTAGCATAAACTCTATTAGCAATCTTTTCTGGTTGACGTGCATATTTATTAGCTAATTCTTTGTCTGGTGTTTTACCATCTGCTTTTTTAAAATATTTACCAAAAATATTCAAAAGGCCATCAGCAGAATAGTTTAAGTTTTCTTTTACAAACTTAAAGTTTCCGCTTTCATGAGCGCACTGAGATAAAAAGTGAGATAATCTAAGTGGACCATCAATGCCAAACTTCTCTATAATTAAAGGTATTTCGTCCATTACGTTTGCAGGTACTTTCTTAGATAACGCGTCTAATTTCATTTTATTTTATTTGAGAGTAAAGAAAAAATGTTAATGCAGCAAACAAGACAGAGTTAAGCCTATGAAGTTTTATTTCAAAATTCATATCCTTTTCGTACTGCTCGTAAATTGCTATGTTTTTATAGTATCTATTACGATAGTCGTTTAACGTATCGTTTGATATTTTATTGCGTTGGGTAAGGGTATCTTTAAGGGTAAGTAAATCAATGCGAAGGCTATCCCTTGTTTTGATGTTAGCTTTAATTAAGCTATCTATTCTGGCTTCTTTTAATGCAACTAAATTACTCACGCTATCAAATGCAGCGTTTATCTTTTCGCCTTCTGCTCTACTAATAACAATCTTTTCTTCGCCACCTATTTTCTTAACTACCGATTGGGCGAAACTTAAACTTGGTACTATTAGTATCAACAGAATTAGCGGAGTCCAATTTAGCCTTAACTTCATTTAGTTCCGTTTTTAATTCTTTTACTTCTTGCTTTAATGTAACAATGGTATTTACTGTTTTAGTAATTACCTTCTTGTTATCTTGGGATGCCACCCCTTGCACCGAATCACTTTGCACTTGGCTTTGTTTTACTTTGTCTTGCAACTCTTTGATTTGGTTATCATCTTTAGTGCCACAACCTAACAAAGTTATAAATATCAAATAACGCATTACTTGAACTTTTTAAGAGCTTTTAGGTCTACTGCCATTTCTAAACGAGCTGTACTCGCTGCGTTACTGCTATCACTTTTACGAACCATTTCATACAAGCTACCAATCTTTTCATCTTGTTTTTCGTTACGCTTTGCATTGTCAATATACAAGTAACTGATACCACAGATACATAAAAATAACATGCCAACAACCGGATTCTTGCTAAACTCTTTGAATGAAATAGGTAAAGGATTAGCCCCTATCTTTA
>Ga0114978_10005579_pt1 | contig 10044 bp, 7 predicted proteins | sample S_140212_EF_Meta_FD_87027 | JGI IMG/M metagenome (GOLD analysis project Ga0114978, IMG submission 87027) | Freshwater microbial communities from Lake Simoncouche, Canada to study carbon cycling - S_140212_EF_MetaG | ecosystem: Environmental > Aquatic > Freshwater > Lake | place: Lake...
CCCACCGTTGTCGTGCTGACACCCGGGGTGTACAACTCCGCGTACTTTGAACACACCCTCTTAGCCCGTCTCATGGGGGTCGAACTCGTGGAAGGCCGTGACCTGTTTTGTTCCGGGGGCCGAGTGTGGATGCGCACCACCGCCGGACCGACCCGTGTCGACGTCATCTATCGTCGCGTCGATGATGAGTTTCTTGATCCGCTGCAATTTCGCCCCGACTCCGTTTTAGGCTCCCCCGGGATGTTGCTCGCAGCGCGCCTCGGGCACGTCACCATCGCCAATGCGGTGGGCAATGGTGTCGCCGACGACAAGCTGGTCTACACCTACCTTCCGGCTCTCATCGATTACTACCTCGGGGAGAAGCCGATTCTGCCCAACGTCGACACGTGGCGCTTGGAGGAACCCGAGGCGCTTGAAGAGGTGCTCGACCGCCTGGATGAACTGGTGGTTAAGCCCGTCGATGGCTCCGGCGGAAAAGGCCTCGTTGTCGGCCCGGACGCCTCGAAGGAAGAACTCGAAGCCCTTCGCCAACGCCTGATTGACGACCCCCGTGGCTGGATCGCGCAGCCGTTGGTCCAGCTGTCAACCATTCCGACCCTCGTCGACGACGGTATGCGACCGCGTCACGCCGATCTGCGACCCTTTGCGGTCAACAGTGGTGATGATGTGTACGTTCTCCCCGGCGGCCTGACCCGCGTTGCCCTCCCTGAAGGCGAACTGGTTGTGAACTCCAGCCAGGGTGGCGGATCCAAGGACACGTGGGTTCTGGGTCACAAGGATCGCGACCCCCGCTCGGCCGGATCCCGCGGAGTAGCCAACATTGTGGCCGATCAGGCCACCGTGGAGCAGGCGGCGATTGACGAAGCGGAGGCCGAACAGTTGGCCATCGAGGAAGAACTTAATCCTGCAACGGGCGTCATCCACATGATTCGTGGCCTTCCGGAGTCCTCCCCGCAAGATGGCGATGCCGGCAAACGGATGCAACAACAGGAGCAACAGCAACAGGGACGGGAGTCATCATGCTGAGTCGCATTGCCGAATCCCTGTTTTGGATTGGACGCTACGTCGAACGCAGCGACGGTACCTCACGCATTCTCGACGTGCACCTTCAGCTCTTGCTCGAGGACCCCTGGATCGACGAAGACACCGCGTGCCGCTCCCTCCTCTCGGTCATGGGCACGGAACTTCCAGAAGATCAGCTGGTCACCCGGGAGCAGGTCATAGCGATTTTGGCCGTGGACCGTTCACATCCCGCATCAATCGCGTACGCCATCGATGCTGCCCGCGAGAACGCGCGGCGCGCCCGCGAAATCATCTCGACCGAGCTCTGGGAGTGTCTGAACTCCACCAATGCCCGCATGCCCAAAAAGGTTGCCATCGACAAGACGCATGAGTTTTTTCGCTGGGTCCGCGAGCGGGCGGCACTCTCCATTGGCATCGTCGACTCGGCGACCAGCCACGACGAAGCCTGGCAGTTCTTCTCACTGGGACGGGCCATCGAGCGCGCCGACATGACAGCCCGCCTCTTGGCCACCCGGCAACTGACCGATGCCAGCGGCCCCTCCTGGACCACCATCCTGCGCAGTTGTGGCGCCTTCGAGGCCTACCTCCGAACCTATCGCGGCGTTCCCTCCGCCCGAAACGCCGCTGAGTTCCTGCTCACCGATCGCCTTTTCCCCCGCTCCATCCTCTATTCCGTCACTCGGGCCGAAGAGTGCCTGCGCGAGATTGACCCTCGCAGTGGCCGGGCCGGCGTAGCCGATCAGGCACAGCGCTTGCTGGGGCAGATACGCAGTGAACTGGAATACCGCCCCATCATTGAGCTCATGGATGATCTCCCTGGCCACATGGAAAACGTTCAGTCGGTCACCAGCGCGGCCAGTGATGCCATTCGCCTGCGCTACTTCCCCACGAGTGCCGTTCCGGTATGGATCGGAGAGAACTCATGAGCCGTTTGCGAATCGTGCACCGCACGGGATTCTCCTATAAGAGCCCCGCGACGGCTTCGTACAACGAGGCCCGAATGCTTCCCTTTTCGGGAGGCGATCAGTTCGTCTTCTCGGCTACCCTCGACATTCACCCCTCGGCGACGCAAAACAGTTACGTCGACTACTGGGGAACGCGCGTCTCCACTTTTGAGGTCCTCACCCCGCACACGGAACTCTCCGTGACCGCCACGAGTGTGATTGAGGTGCGTCCGGGAAAACGAGAGGTTCCCGAAATCTCATGGGAAGACCTCAAGAATTCTGCTCAGACCACGACGCAGTTCGTCGAGTTCTTGCATTACACGCGCATGACGGAGCCTCCCGCGGAGGTCGTGGCGCTCGCCGAAGCCATAGTGGCAACGGGATTGTCACCGGCCGAAACGGCGATGGCTATTTGCCAAGCTGTCTATGACCACATCACCTACATGCGCGGCGTAACAGGGGTGCACTCCACCGGGGCGGATGCTTGGGCGGCCGGTCAGGGTGTCTGCCAAGACATCGCTCACGTCACCCTCGGCGCTTTGCGCTCCGTGGGGATTCCCGCCCGCTATGTTTCTGGTTACCTGCATCCGCAACCCAATGCTCCGCTGGGCGAAACGATTGTGGGCGAGTCACACGCCTGGGTCGAGTGGTTCACGGGCGACTGGTTTGGTTATGACCCCACGAACATGATCGACATCGGCGAGCGGCATGTGCTGATTGCCCACGGGAGGGACTATCGCGATGTCTCACCGCTGCGCGGTGTCTACGCGGGAGCCAGTGCTTCCGGGGTTTTCGTGCGGGTGGAAATCACCCGCGAAGCCTAGTCACATCTTTTTCCAGCGAATCTCGCATCATCCACATTGACCGTCATTACGGCGAGGGCGCTAGATCAACGCCGATGCTCATGGTCGCAGAAGAGGGGAATGTGATTTCCGACGCGGTTGCTCGCGCGAGAGCTTGAGCGTGTCGGTGGATTTCACTCGCAGGGGGAACAAGAAATGCGACAGCGTCACCTGCCCGCGGTTCCCACACCGGCCAGGAGCTCAGCTCGCTATTCGTGGTCGTTACGCGGGCCTCGGAAAGTGAGTTCTCGTACAGGATTCTCATGGACCGTCGAGCGGAAGCGGGAACGAGAGCTCTGAATCTTCTCAGGCGTCTCCGTGTCTCGTTGAACTGTCGTCGAGTGGCCCTTCGGAGGACCGCGCGAAAACCGCTCGGCTCCCTGAATTCCAGATGTTTCTCAACCGAGACGATTCGATACGCTCCGACCGCAGGGTCGAGCACGAGGTAACGGCAGGTTTCCAGCGTGGTCATGCCCGTGCTTTCGGCGATACTGAGGGCCGACCGCATCGCCGGGTAAGACGTCTCGGGGAGGGATGTGACATCCAGAAAAAGTTGGGTGACGGCGGCACTGTTCGTGGATTCATCCTCGGCCATGAGCGACGTGACGGAATCTGCCCAAGCCTCCCACTCCTGGGACAAGGTCGTGCGGTCAATCGCTCCAAGGAAGGCGGCGTTTGACGGAGCAAATGCCTCCTGAATGACACGACGATCGTGACGGCTCAAGACCCACGGGTTGTCGAAGGAGGTGCTTCCGCGCTTCTCAGCCACCTCCATGAATTCAAACCGGCCAATGACGTCCGCAAATTTGTTCTGAAGATATTTTCTCCGCGGGTCATCTGTCGCGAGGGCGTCACGCTCCACCTTGATAGCGCACATCAAATCAAGGCACTCGCGGGATAACGCTCGATTGGTCCTATTGGGGCGCATGTTCGAGGTGTCGGGCATCGGGCTCAGGCCGGTGACGGAAAAAAATCTCTCGAGGAGGGCAAAGGTCCCCTCCTCACCTTCCAGGAAGGGAACGAAAGAGAGATTATGCTCCGAGCGCTCCGGTGACCACCGCTTCGCGGCGGCGTCGTAGTCGAAATTGTCGCCGTAGAACAGTCCCTCTGAGCGATGATCTTCTAGGGCCGTGCTCCGGGCACTTTGAGGCCACATCTTGATGTGTTGCGACATGATGGACGAAACAGCCGAATCTTGTTTTCGGCAGAACATGACCAGCGAAACCTCGTCATAAAAGCGGCGCAGAAAAGACACCACGATATCCGGCTGGCCGTCGGGCGTGAGATTCTCGGCGACCAAAACTGTCGTCACCTTTGGCAGCCCCCTGCTCTCCGCCTCCACACGAATGCGCTCAAAGGTTGTGACGAGGGATTCAAATCCGGCGGCTCCGGTGGCCCCCATTTCGCGCGCATTGAGAATGTTCGTCAAATTCCCATGCTTGGTCACAAAGTGTGTCGTGAGGGGCCACAGAATTCCCGTGGGATACAAAATGGAGGGATCGAGAAGCCCTTCACGGTTGGCGTCGCTCAAGTACTGAGCAATAGCGCTTGACCCCGTTTTGAGGGGACCCATGTGGACGACAACGGAATGGATAGTCATGCTCTGCTCACGATTGGGGGGCGAGGATTAATGGTTCTGAGGGAGGGGCGAATTCTCCGCGCAATGATCTGGTGACCCACCGCGAGAATCTCAAGGTGAAAAGATTTTAGCCGAAAGAAGGCGTTGAGGGCGACCGCAGGATTCGAGCGCAACTCGGGGTAATCCCGCCATTGGTAATCGTCGAAGATGATGATTCCCCCGACGCGCAGGCGTTCGAAGCTCAAGATGGCATCGGTGAGTACGTCATCAACGAAGTGGGAGCCATCAACGTAGATGAGGTCGAAAGCGTCGTGACCGTCGCGACCATTCAGATCTTCCGTTTCGGCAAAATAGGAGAGCGAGCTACCCTTCCACGCGGTCACGCGGTCGCCAAACTCTCGGGTATTTGCCCGAAAGCGTCGCTCACTTTCCCGGGCTCTTTCCGCCCCTTCGTGCTCATCACTGCCGTGCCACGTATCGACGCACGTGAGCTGCAACGCGGGAAATCGCCGGAGAAGAAATGTGCTGGACATGCCCTCCCAGCTACCGATTTCGAGGCCGCGCAGCGGGCCGGTGAGAAGTGACTGGAGATCGGGACGGGTAAAAACTTTCACCCACGATGTGATGTTGTGGGTGAACCAGTCGGTCGAAAAGTCCTTTTCCTCGCAGACGACAGCGAAGGCCCGGCGATCGCGCCTCCCTTGCGCGTAGGCGCGGGATGACACGGGCATCGCGAGATAGGCCACGATAATGGAGCGGGGCGCCCGCGTGGCGAGCACGTAGACGAACCAGCGAACCCATCGCCGCACCCGCGTGACAAAAATATTCATCGACCACCCTTGCTTCGCCTACAGCCTAAACCGGAACGGAATCAAGTATTCTCGACTTCGAGCGAATAACGAAAGGGTTTCTGTGAGCCACCCACGGGTCAGTGTGCTGATTGCCAGCCACAATCACGAAGCCTTTGTGGAACAAGCACTCGACTCTATTGCCGGCCAGGACTTCACCAACTTCGAACTGATCATCACCGATGATGCGTCAACGGATAACACGGTGGGCGTCATCCAAGCCTGGATCGAGCGGACAGGATTCCCCACGCAGACGATCTTCAATGAGACAAACCAGGGAGTTTGTCGGGTTCGCAACGAGGCCTTGCAACGTGCCTCGGGGGACTTCGTCTGCTTCCTCGATGCCGACGATTGGAGTGAGCCTCACCGGCTCTCGCACCACGAGAAGTTTTTCGCTGAGCAAGAAGATAACGTTGCCTTCATCTTCGGTGACGTTCGCCTGGTGGATTCGCTGGGAGACCCTTTTGCGAGTCCCCCCATCGACCACACTCCCTCGCGGACGCCCCCACCGTCGGGAAATATTTTCTTGGACCTTTTGGAGCGCAACGTCATCCCGGCCCCGGCGGTTATGGTTCGCAAGACGGCAGTGGAAGACGTCGGTGGTTTTGACGAAGAGCTCTATCTCGATGATTTGGATATGTGGCTTCGGCTCTCCCAGCGGTTTGACGCAACATATGTCGAGGGAATTGTCGCCAACTACCGAATTCTGCCGACCAGTATGTCTCACGCCACGGCAACCCGCGGTAAGACCAATATCGCAATCCTGGCGTCGCTTGCTAAATGGAAGGGCTACTCACCCCCCAGTGATCGCCTCGTCGCAGCGAAAATTCGCGGGGCTGCTGTGAATTTGCGCATTCTCGGTTACTCACGCGAAGTAGACGCAGCCCTTCGAGGGGTCGCCTCACTATCACCGTCGTTCTTCTGGGATTTTGCGCGCGTGGTCACCCGCTTCCCTGGCGCCGGCCACGGCATTCGGGCCGTGCGGTTTCTCCAGACTCGAGCAAAGGCTCGTACCCGCGCGCGCCAGAAGTCCGAAGAGTGATAGCCCGCAAGGGTTGGTTCGGCCCCGCATCCTCGTTTCTCATGCAGTGCGGTCTCTTCACACTTTCCTGGGATCGGTTCGCGGCAATCGAAGCGGGAAGTTTCAACGTCAAGTTGCCCATCATCCTGTTCGTCTTCAGCCTCGTGTTGACGGTCATCGATCTGTGGACAGCGGGAACGCTTCCCGGGCGCAAGCAGAGCCTCATCGCGGCAGTGTGGGTCACGGTTGGTATTTTTATCGTGACGGGATTGCTGGCGGTTGAACCCGCTGTGTCGATGCTTCAGGCGGTGACAGTTTTGCTCGGCGCCGTTACCCCCCTTCTTGCTGTCTATCTGAACATCCGGCTGTTTGGGCAGATCGATCGGGCCCTGACATTTTTTATCCGCGGGGGCTATGTCGCCGCCGCCTTTGGTCTGTATCAACTCGCGGCCTTCTACCTGAATCTTCCGCAATTCATTGAATACCGTGCGATGGCCGGTGGTTTCGGAAGAATCTCCTCGTTCAATTACGAGTCCGGATACTTCTCGTATTTCATTGTTCTCGTGATTGCGGCCGTTGTGGCCCGCCAGCGGCTTCGAAACCGTCCCGTGGGCTACCTGTCCTTCGCGTTCTTCGCGGCGGTCCTCATTCTCGCCAATAGTCGCGCCACGCTGATCATGGCGCCGCTCCTGCTTCTGTTCCTGTTCTTCGGTCAGCCGAGAACGCAGAAGCGCTTCCGGCTGTGGCCGTTCGCCGCCGTTGCCGTGCTGGCCGCCACCCTCTTCGTCGCCGTGTTTCCCGATCGTGTCGCCCGAACCGTTCAGCGAGCGGCGAGTATTTTTGACCCCCATGAGGCAGCGTCAAATTCCCCAAGATTGGAAATGATTTCTCGCGCGTGGACTCTCGCCCAGGATCACTTCCTCACAGGAATTGGGCCCGGAAACTTTTACACCTATCTAAAGGTGAGCGCCCCACAAATTGCGGCCGGGCAATCGTCGAACAGCCTCGTCGTGAACGACGCATGGCTCCAGGCGCTTCTCGACGGCGGCGTTTTCTTGCTTGCCGCACAGGTCGTTGTGGCGATTCTGGCACTCGCACTCTTTCGAAAGAAAAATCCTCCGGTGACGCGGGCGCTGATGGCCGGGTGGATAGCCGTCTTTATCGTCTCCTCCATTGGCAATTCGTATTTTTGGGACCTCAAGCTCTGGGCCGTCCTCGGCCTGGTGCTGGGGATAGTGAGTTTGCACCAGGCCGGTCGTCTCACCGGTCAGGACGGGAGATGACAGTGTTCACCGCGTTCACACGCACGTTGCGCCTTTTGGAGCGCCGAGAACGTCGCACCTACTTTGCGCTCATCGTGACCAAGATTTTCTCGAGTTTCCTAGACCTTTTGGGAATTGCCACCATCGGGCTTCTCGTCGGCTTGGCGACCTCGTCCTTTTCCGGTGGAAAGCCTGTTTCCGTCTTAGGTCTCACCTTTCCCAAAATGGAGACGGAGGCCTTGTTGTTCTTAGCGGGGGCGGCACTTGTTCTCTTCGTTGGTAAGGGAGTCTTGGGAGTTCTCCTTTCACAACGATTGTCACGATTTCTCGCAACCGTCGATGCGAGAAACGCAGATAAAATCACGGAATTCTTTGCTCGGGGAAGTTTGCTCGCGATCTTGGGCCAGTCCCGATCCAGCATCAACTGGGCAGTCCTAGAATCCACGACGCTGGCCTTTTCAGGCACACTCCTCAGCGTGGCTACAATCGTCTCGGAGTCCTCCCTCTTACTCTTTATCACGGCCATGTTCTTCGTTGTCGACCCGATTGCCACGGCCTTCACTGTGGGGTACTTCGCGCTTTTGCTCGGGGTGATGGAACAGATTGTGGGCCGCATTAGCCAGAGAACGGGAGTCGCTTATGCGAGAGGGGTGCAACAGACCTCCAGTTCTCTGAGCGACCTGTGGGATTCGTTTCGCGAGATTACCGTTCTGGAGCGGCAGGACTACTTCATCGAACGTGTCGCGAAAGCTCGCTGGGAGGTTGCCCGGGGATTCGGCGCGATGAAACTACTGCAAACCATGCCGCGGTACATCGTTGAAACCGCTCTCATGGTGGGCGTCGTCGCCTTCGTCGGGTGGCAGTTTGTCGCTGGAGACCTCGCCAACGGCGGCGCGTTGATTGGAATTTTTCTCGCCGGCGGTGTGCGCATCATGGGTTCAGCGCTCCCGTTGCAAAATGCTTTGGCTGCGGTCAAGAGCCAAATTGGTCAGTCGGAGGTAGCTCAAGAAATCCTCGAAAGAATTGATGCTGAGCGCGCCACGGCAACCGTCCTCGAGCCGCTGACCGACGCAGCGCCTGTCGACGCAACGCCTGTCGACGCAACGCCATCGGCCGCCGCCCCTGAATCAGTGCAGTCGTCACACTTGGCCCTCGGGGTGAGCCTTCACTCCGTTGACTTTGCGTATCCGGGCGCCGAAGGGCTCACCCTTCAGGGAGTGTCGATTGACGTCAAGCCCGGGCAGCACGTTGCCATTATTGGGCCCTCGGGGGCGGGCAAGACAACCCTCGTTGACCTCATCTTGGGACTTCTGCCGCCCACCAATGGGCGCATCACCTTTTCGGGACGGGGCGAGAATTTGTCCCAGACAGGAGACCGCAGAAGTGTTGCCTACGTCCCCCAGAAACCGGGGCTCGTTGAGGGAACACTGGCGGAGAACATTGCTCTCGGTGTTCCTCCCGCACTGATTGATGTCGCCAGGATCGAGGAGGTCCTCGCGCTCGCTTTCCTGCAGGACTTTGTAGCCAGCCTCCCGGACGGAATCAACACGTCTGTTGGACCATCCCTGAGTGCACTCAGTGGGGGGCAGCTGCAGCGACTAGGACTGGCACGGGCCCTCTATGTGAAGCCTCGGTTGTTGGTTCTCGACGAGGCCACGAGTGCCTTGGACGCTGGGTCGGAATCCGTTATTTCTCAAAGTTTGCGCGACCTCGGTGAGGATGTCACGGTCATTGTGGTCGCCCATCGACTCTCCACCGTGCAGCACTTGGAGAACGTTTTTGTTCTTGACGGAGGCCGCGTGATTGCAGAAGGCCCCTTTCAGGAACTACGCAAAACGGTTCCTATGGTCGAAGAATATGTTTCTCTCATGTCGTTTGACGACGAGTAGCCCGCCCAATCTCTCGGCGCAGTTTTACGGATGTCGCCAACGTGATGTGAGAATCCACCAGACCTGTTGAACCAGTGACGGCGGGGCGCTGTGCGGCGCGAGAGCCTGCCGAGAATCCGCGCCAACGGCCGGTAATCGCCACGACGTCGCCGTAGCGCACCACGTTAAGCGCGCACACGAGCGTCTCGATGGCGAGGACCCGAAGCGCGGAACGCGTTGTGAGCAGGGAGTAGGCCCGAATCATGTACCCCCGACCATAGGAGAAGTTTTCGCGCTGCCCCCGAGAGTGATTGGTGGTGGTGCCACCGGAAAGGTGTGTTACTTCAGCGCGGGGAGCGGTGGAAACGCCCCAGCCCGCGGCGCCTAGGCGAAGCGAAAGGTCGAGATCTTCGTGGTACATGAAGAAGTTTTCATCGAAGAGTCCCACGCCTTCGAGGGCCTCGCGTCGATAGCCAGCGGCCGCCCCATAAACCCCGCACAAACGAAATTCAGGTCCGTCGACAGAATCACGGGGCTGGCCCTGAAAACGGTGATGACTGGAGAGTGTGGGATCGACGGTGATGCCCAGAGCCTGGATGCGATCGCTGTTCTCTAGAACGAGAGGAGCAATACTGCCGACGGTGGCATCACGAGAAA
>Ga0114978_10005582_pt1 | contig 10043 bp, 7 predicted proteins | sample S_140212_EF_Meta_FD_87027 | JGI IMG/M metagenome (GOLD analysis project Ga0114978, IMG submission 87027) | Freshwater microbial communities from Lake Simoncouche, Canada to study carbon cycling - S_140212_EF_MetaG | ecosystem: Environmental > Aquatic > Freshwater > Lake | place: Lake...
GAGAAAGCGGGAGATAAAAATCAGGTCCAGGTAGGTCGGGATGGACTCCACCTTTTCGCTCATCAAATTGGTCATCTCCTCGGCAAAGGTGCGGTTCATTTCGTCGAGCACGCAGTCGCGGTCCTTGAGGCCGCGCAACAATTCGATATCGCGGTCGGCAAAGGCGCGCACGGCATCTTTCAGCATGCCCTCGGCGCATTGAAAAATCGGGTGGAGTTGCGCGACCTCGGCCACCTCGGGACGGCCAATGAGCTTGCGACCCCGGCGGGCGATGTTCACCGCCTGATCGGCCACGCGCTCGAGATTGACGCTCAATTTCATGGTCGCGATGACGTTGCGCATGTCGGAGGCCATCGGATGAAAGCGCAGCATCACATTGATGCCCTCGCGATCAATCTGCACCTCGAGGGTGTCAACCTCCTCGTCGGCGGCGATGACGGTGTTGCACCAGTCCTCGTCGCGCCCGAAGAGCCCCTTGCGCGTGTTGGCGAGGTTGCGTTCGGTCAGGCTGGCCATCATGAGGGCGTCGTTGCGCAGGGAGTTGAGGGCTTCCTCGAAATTACTAAGAATGTGGGTGGGCATGGCGGTGGTGGGGCAGGGGATCAACCGAATCGTCCGGTGATATAATCCTCGGTTTGCTTTTCGGCGGGATTGGAAAAAATCTTTTGCGTGTCATCGAACTCGATGAGCCTGCCAAGATAGAAAAAGGCGGTGCGGTCCGAGCAACGGGTGGCCTGCTGCATGTTGTGGGTCACGATCACGATGGTGAATTCCTTTTTCAGCTCGTGGATCAATTCTTCCACCTTGACGGTCGCGATGGGATCGAGCGCGGAGCAGGGCTCATCCATCAGCAGCACCTTGGGCCGGTTGGCGATGGCGCGGGCGATGCACAGCCGCTGCATCTGGCCGCCGGAAAGGCTGAGCGCACTGTCGTGCAGGCGGTCCTTTGCTTCCTCCCACAGGGCCGCGCCGCGCAGGCTGCGTTCGACGGCTTCGTCCAGCACGCCCTGGTTGTTTTGGCCGGCGATGCGCAAGGCGTAGACGATGTTTTCGTAGATGGATTTCGGGAAGGGATTCGATTTCTGGAAAACCATCCCGATGCTGCGGCGCAGGGCGATGACTTCGATTTTCGGATCGTAGATGCTGCGGCCCAGGAGGGTGATTTCCCCCTCGTGACGCACGCCGTCAATCAACTCGTTCATGCGGTTGAAATTCCGCAGCAGGGTGGTCTTTCCGCAGCCGGAGGGCCCGATGAAGGCCGTGACCTGCTTCTCGGGGATATCCATCGTGATATCGTAAAGGGCCTGTTTTTTCCCGTAGTAAAAATTGAAGCCTTGGACCGAAAAAAAATCGGGGCTTCCGCCGGCGGGTGCGCGATCGCCTTGGGGTAATCCGGCGAGGGCGGACTTGGGAAGGTTGGCGCTGACGTCTTCTGGCATCATAGTTGGAGTCATTCTGTCGTCTGAGCGGCGGGGAGTTCCAGCACTTAGTATTTTTTGCTGAAGGCCAGTTGGGCCGTGATGTTCGCGATCGTCACCAGAAAAACCAACACGAGGGATGCGGTCCAGGCCATTTCCACTTGATGCGGAAAGGGCACGGTGGAAAAATTGTAAATCAGGACGGACAACGAGGCGGTGGGTTCCTGCAGGGATTTCGCCCAAAACTGACTGAAGAGCGCCGTAAAGATCAACGGGGCGGTTTCCCCGGCCGCGCGCGCCACCGCGAGCATGATCCCGGTCATAATGGCAGAAAGGGCGTCGGGGAGAACGATGCGCGTAATGGTCTGGAATTTGGTGGCACCGAGCCCGTAGGAAGCCTCGCGGAAGGCGCTTTGCACGCCCATGAGAGCCTGTTCGGCCGTCAGCAAAATGGTCGGCAACATCAACACCGCCAGCGCCACTCCACCAGCATAAGCGGAGAATTTTCCCGTAGCCAGAACGACAGCCGCAAAGGCAAACACACCGCAGATGATGGACGGGATGCCGGTGAGGAGCTTGGCCACAAAACGCACGGCACGGGAGAGGAGCGAGGCCGGGCTGTATTCATTGATGTAAATGGCGGAAAGAATGCCCAGAGGAGCGGCGATGACGAGGCCCAGGCCGACCATCACGAGGGTGCCCAGCACCGCGTTGCCGAAGCCGCCGCCACTCATGCCCGCCGCCGGAGGCAGCCCGGTGAAAACAGCGGGCCGGAGCAGGGGCAAACCCTTTTCGAGAAGCAGATAAACGATGGAAAAGAGCGGCACCATGGTAAGGAGCGAGATGATGATGCAGACGCTGCTGAGCACCCGGTTGGTAAAAGCCCGCATCTTGGCCTTGGACGACTCGGCCTGGGTGAAAAACTCGGCGGATTGGGCGAAGCGGTCCATGATTTTAGAGGATGCCGGCGGTTCGTTTCTGGGTGTAGCGCAGGATGGCTTCGCCGGCCATATTCACGCCCAGGGTGATCAGCACAAGCAGCAGCGCGGCATACATCAGCGCGCTGACCTGCATGCCCTCGGCCTCGCCGAACTGGTTAGCCAGCAAGCCGGCCAAAGTGCCGGACGGAGCAAGCAGCGAACTGGTGAGACGGGGACTATTGCCGATGAGCATGGCGACGGCCATGGTCTCGCCCATGGCGCGGCCCAGCGCGAGAATGTTGGCCGCGACCACGCCGGGCGCGGCGGTCGGCAGAATGACTCCAAAAATGGCCTCCCAGCGCGTGGCACCGAGGGCATAGGCGCCTTCGCGCAGGGTTTTCGGCACCGCAACCAACGCGCCGCGGGAGATCGCCGTGACGGTCGGAAGGATCATCAGCGCGAGGACAAAGCTGGCCGTAAGCAGCGAGTTGCCGTAGGCGGGCGGCGCAAACAAATTCTCCAGCAAAGGGATGCCTTGATACGTATCGGGAGCCCCAGAGATGCCTTTGATCACCCAGGTTTGATTGAAGGCTTTGACCGCCCACGGTCCAAAGGACTGCATCATGGGAATCACGACAAAAATACCCCAGAGACCGTAAACGACACTGGGAATGGCGGCGAGGAGTTCCACCACGAAACGCACGATCTGCCGCACGACCGGGGGCAGAAAATCCTCGCTCAGAAAAATCGCGATGGCCACGCCCAGCGGACAGGCAAAAAGCAGGGCAACGAGCGAACTGAGCGCTGTTCCTATGATGAAAGGCAGGACGCCATATTTTTCGCGGTTCGGCACCCAGGCGGAACCGGAGAGAAAATCGAAACCGAATTTCTGGATGGCCGGGTGGGCTTGCCTGATAATCGTATAGACGATCCAAGCCAGGGTGGCGACGGTCGCGACCGACGCCACCCAGCACAGGACACGAAACAAGTCAGGCCTGGAGCGGAATTTCATGATTCCCTCCTCATTCACATTGGTGCCTGGTTGTGACATGACGCCTGAACCTGCCCGGTTTGGATTATTGGACGGTGGCGAGGGCGGCCTTGGCCTTCTCCACCACGGGAGCCGGCAGCGGGATGTAGCCCAGCTCGGGCGCAAACTTCTGGCCGTCGGTCAGGCCATACGTGACGAAATCCTTCAGTGCTTTGAGCTTGGTCGCGTCGTCGTATTTTTTGTTCAGCAGCAGCCAAGTGAAGGTTGCGATCGGGTAATCCTGAGCGCCGGTTGGGTCGGCCGGCCAGATGCGCAGGTTGGCGGGAAGTTCCACCGAAGCCAGCGTGGCCGCGCCGCTCTCGGGCGCGGGCTTCACAAAATTGCCGCTTTTGTTTTGCAGGCTGGCCATGGAAAGGCCGTTGTGTTCGGCGTAGCCGTATTCCACATAGCCGATCGTGCCGGGGGCCTGTTTGATGATGGCGGTGACGCCTTCATTGCCCTTGCCGCCTTGGCCGACCGGGAAGGTGACGGATTTATCCTCGCCCACCGCATCCTTGAAGGCCGGGCTGATGGCGGAGAGGTGCTTGGTGAAAACAAACGTCGTGCCGGATCCGTCCGAGCGATAGGCCACGATGATCGGCGTGTTGGGCAGCGTGATGCCGGGGTTTTCTTTCGCGATGGCGGGATCGTTCCACGCGGTGACCGTGCCGAGGAAGATGCCCGCATAGGCCTCGCGGGAGAGCTTGATATCCTTCACTCCGGGAAGGTTGTACGCGAGGACGATGCTGCCCGCCGTGGCCGGGATCATCACCACGCCTTTGGCCACCTTGGCGATTTCTTCATCGCTCATAGCCGCGTCACTGCCGGCAAAGTCCACCACCCCCAGGGTGAGATTCTTCACCCCGGCTCCGCTGCCGACGGACTGGTAATTGACCTCCGCTCCGGTCTTATCCTTAAATTCCTTGCTCCAGCGCTGATAGAGCGGAGCCGGGAAAGTGGCACCCGCGCCGGAAAGTTGTTGAGCCGGTGCCGATGTCGCGAGGATCGCGGAGGCGGCGAGAGTCAGAAGTGAGGTGATTTTCATGGATGGTAAATGTTTCGCCGCCCAATGAAGGGGGATTCCGCGCAAACGCCAAAGGTCGGATTGTGACAATCTTGTAACAGCCAAATAGGCGCTCGGCGCTCCGCACACAGGGATCTTCATGGACAAACCTTCTCTCCATGCACCCGAAATTCCGAGTTCTTTTTCTCTGCACCCGAAATTCCGACCGCGAGACCGGCCCGGTTTTTCCCGGGGAGCCGGTGCCGGCCGCAATTTTCGTGCGCATGCCTATTGAGCGCCTGGCCCTCCCCTTCATTGATTCATTTGCCCTCGGCGGCGAATTCTGCACACTGTAACCTGATATGGCTAATTACGATCTCATTGTCATCGGTGCCGGCCCGGCCGGCTACGTCGCTGCCATCAAGGCGGCCCAACTGGGCAAAAAAGTGGCCTGCGTGGACAAGGAACGCGGCGGCGGAACGTGCAACAACTGGGGCTGCATCCCCACCAAGGCCCTGCTGAAAAACGCCGAACTTTACCACGATATCGTCCATCGCGCCGACGAGTTCGGGTTGAGGATTGACGGTGTGGGTTTTGACTGGAGCAAGATCATCAAACGCTCCCGCGACATCACCCAGAAGGGTTCCGGCGGTGTGGATTACCTCTTCAAAAAGAACAAAATTGATACCCTGCGCGGCGAGGCCATCCTGGAAAAAGCCGGTCAGGTGAACGTGAAGCTGGCCGACGGCAAGGAGGAAATCCACACCGCCGCGAAGATCCTCATCGCCACCGGCTGTGTGTCCCGTCCGATGCCCGGTTTTCCCTTCAATGGCAAAACCGTCATCGGTTCCAAGGACGCCCTCGTGCTGGAAAACCTCCCGAAGTCCGCCGTCATCATCGGCGGCGGGGCCATCGGGATCGAGTTTGCCTACATTTTCAACGCCTTCGGCACCAAGGTGACCGTTGTGGAAATGCTCCCGAACATCCTGCCGGTCGAGGACACCGAGATTTCGCAAGCCCTGGAAAAATCTTTCGCCAAGCAGGGCATCACTCTGCTCACGAGTCACAAGACAATCAGGACCGAGGCCAGCAACAAAGGGGTGAAAATCACCGTCGCCGACCAGAAAGGCGCCAAGGATGGCGCAGAGAAAGTGATCGAGGCCGATATCGCGCTTGTGGCCATCGGCGTTTCGCCGGTTTTGCCCGCCGGCAGCCTCAAAATCGGCCTTACCGAAAAGGGCTACATCCAGGTCAACGACCGCTACGAAACCACCGTGCCCGGCATCTATGCCGCAGGCGACATCATCGGGCCACCCTGGCTCGCGCACGTGGCCACCTTTGAGGCCCTCCAGGCCATTGAGGGGATGTTTGTGCCCGGAAAAAAGCCGGAAAAAGTCACTCTTTTCCCGGGTTGCACCTATTGCCACCCCCAAGTCGCCAGCGTCGGCCTCACCGAACGCGCCGCGCAGGAAAAAGGCCTCAAATTCAAGATCGGGAAATTCCCCTTCATGGCCAACGGCAAAGCCCGCGCCATCGGCGAAAGCGAGGGCTTCGTCAAACTGATCGTGGGCGAACCCCACGGCGAAATCCTCGGCGCCCACATTATTGGAGCGGACGCCACCGAGATGATCGCCGAACTGGGCCTGGCCATCAGCAGCGAGCTTACCCTTAACGAAATTCATGCCACGATCCACGCCCACCCGACCCTGAGCGAAGCCGTCCACGAGGCCGCTCTCAGCGCCGAAGGACTGGCGATCCACGTGTAGGGTTGGCGTTCAGGCCTTAGCCTCTGGAGGAGCCGACGGGAGGCTGGGCTTGCTCAAAGACGCTTTGCGTGGCGTCGTGTATGCCCTCCGAAAATCTTCCGAAACCGCCCCGATCTTACCGCCATTCGGGTTCCATTTTCCGATTTAGGATACTATGCTCGAAAACACCAAATAAGATACCCTGCCACTAACGATCATGCCTGACGAAATCGAGCGGAAGTTTCTGGTGGTTGGAGACACCTGGCGGATTGGCACTACGGGTTGCCGCTATGTGCAGGGCTATCTTTCCCGCGACCCGGAGCGCATCGTTCGGGTGCGGCTGGCGGGCGACAGGGCGTTCCTTACCATCAAGGGGATTTCCCAAGGGATTTCCCGGCTGGAATTTGAATATGCCATTCCCACGGCGGACGCGGAGGCGTTGTTGAAATTATGTGCCGGTCCACTCATCGAGAAAACACGCACTGTTGTTGCGTATCGCGGCAAACGCTGGGAGGTGGATGAATTTGCCGGCGACAACCTCGGGCTGATTCTGGCCGAGATCGAGCTTCCCTCGGAAGGTGAGCCGTTCGATCTGCCGCCGTGGGCGGGGGCGGAGGTTTCTGCGGACCCGCGCTATTACAATTCCTGCCTGTCCGAGCGCCCGTTCAAGACGTGGCCCGAATAGAGAACCGTGTCGGCCGGACGCCTCGACCGGGCGAGGCGACGACCCGATAAATCCCTCATGCAACCTGATCCCTCCCGCTTCCGCCGGCTGGCCCTGCCGGGCGGCAGACTCCCCTTTTTTCTCATGGCCTGCGTGGCCACGATGCGGACGTGATTACACCGTGGCCGGCTTCAACTGCGGCAGCGTCTCCTCGCGGTCGCGCGCAAGTCCGGTATCCTTTTTGGAGTGGGTGCGGGCAATGACCATATAAAGCGCGGGCACGACGAATAGGGTGAAACCCGTGCCGATGACCATCCCGGTCACGAGAACGTAGCCGATGCTGTTGCGCGCGGCGGCACCGGGTCCGCTGGCGAAAATCAGCGGCAAATGGCCCATCACCGTGGCCGCCGTGGTCATGAGAATGGGCCGCAAGCGCGTGGCGCTGGCCCGGATGATGGCCCGGAATTTCTCGAAGCCCTCTTCCTGAAGTTGATTGGCAAACTGCACGATGAGGATGCCATTTTTGGAAACCAGTCCGACGAGGGTGATCAGGCCGACCTGGCTGTAAATGTTCAGCGAGGTGAAGCCGACAAAGGTGAACATGAGCGCTCCGGTGAGCGCGAGGGGCACGGAACCGAGAAGGATGATGAACGGGTCACGGAAACTCTCGAACTGCGCCGCCAGCACAAGGAAGATAAGCACGGCGGAAAGCATCATCGTGGCGACGAGCGTGTTGCCTTCGGTGCGCAACTGGCGGGATTCACCGGCGTAATCAATACTGAAACCGGGAGGCATGATCTTGCGGGCCTCATCCTCCAGCGCGCGCAGCGCCATGTCCTTGGAAACACCGGGCGGAATGGCTCCCTGGATGGTGGCGGAGTTGAGCTGTTGGAAACGCTTGAGTTCGCGCGCGACGACGGAGTTTTTCAGCCTGGCAAAGGTGGAGAGCTGCACCATCCGGCCATCCGGTCCGCTCACATACATATTCCTGAGCTGGTCGGCGTTGAGGCGTTCGGTTCTCTTGATCTGCGGGATCACCTTGTAGCTGCGGCCGGAGGTGTTGAAGCGGTTCACGTAATTGCCGCCCAGGAGAGCGCCGAGGTCGGCTCCGACACGTTGGAGATTGAGGCCCTGGGCGGCGATCTTGTCGCGATCGAAGACGATCTCGGTCTGCGGCTGATCGTATTTCAAGTCGGTGTCGGCAAACATGAAGAGCCCGCTTGCAAACGCCTTGGCCACAAGCTTGTTGGCCACTTCGAGCAGTTCTTGTGGTTCCGCGGTGGAGGCGATGACGATCTCGATGGGAAAATTACTACCGCCGGGCAGGGGCGCGGGGGTGATGGGAATAACCCGCAAGCCGGCAATCGCGCCGGTCTTGGGAAACAAGTCGTTCTGAATCTGCGCTGTGCTGCGGGTGCGTTCGTTCCAGGGTTTGGTCACAAGACCACCGAAACCGCCGGCGGCGGAGTTGATCTGGAAGGTGTTTGCCACCTCGGGCGCGGACATGAACGCCTTGTTGATTTCATCCGTGTAAAGAGTCACCTGATCCAGGGTGGCATTGGCCGGAGCCTGCACGATGCCGAAGAGGAAACCCTGATCCTCGTTGGGGGCCAGTTCGTTGACCGAAAACATCGAAAGCGGATAGATGAGCAGCGCCATGAGGCCGGCAAAGATGATCACCGGCACGCGGTTGGAAACGGTGACCTCCAGAGCGCGGGAATACGCGCCGCGCAGCCAGTCGAAGCGGCGGTTGATCCAGCCCGCGTAGCCTTTCTCAGCATCGCCGGGGCGTAGCAATTTGGACGCCATCATGGGCGACAGGGTGAGTGCCACGATGCCGGAAACGATCACCGCTCCGGCGAGGGTGAAGGCAAATTCCCGAAAGAGCGCACCCGTGAGCCCGCCTTGAATGCCGATGGGCGTGTAAACGGCGGCAAGCGTGATCGTCATGGAAATGATCGGGCCGACCAGTTCGCGCGCGCCCGTGATGGCGGCTTGAAAGGGCGTCAGGCCCTCCTGCAAATGACGCTCGACGTTTTCCACCACCACGATGGCGTCGTCCACCACAAGGCCAACCGCCAGCACGATGGCTAGCAACGTGAGCAAATTGATGGTGAAGCCGGCCGCCATCATGAGAAACACCGCGCCGATGAGCGAGATGGGAATGGCCATCACGGGAATAAGGACAGACCGCGGTGAGCCCATGAAAAGGAAAATCACCACGATGACGATGAGCAGGGTCTCGAGCAGGGTCTTGAGCACGTCGTGAATGGCACTGTCAATATAGACGGTCGAATCGTAGGCCACGCTGGCGTTCATGCCGGAGGGCAGGCGGCTCTGGATTTCCGGCAGGACGTCGCGAATCGCCCTCACCACATCCAGCGTGTTGGCCGTGGGCAACGGCCAAACGCCCATGAAAGTCGCCTTCTGTCCACTGAAACGCACATCTTCCTCGTAGGATTCCGCGCCGAGGTTGATGTCGGCCACATCACCAAGGCGGACGATCGCACCGTTGCGCTGCTGGATGACGAGTTGCTGAAACTCATCCACCGTTTTGAGGTCGGTGTTGGCGATGAGATTCACGGCGATCATGGTGCCCTTGGTGCGGCCGATGGCGGCGAGGTAGTTGTTCGACTGGAGGGCGGCCAGCACCTCGGTAGGCGTGAGGTTGAGCGAGGCCAGTTTGTCGGGCTTGAGCCAGATGCGCATGGCAAAGGTGCGGGCTCCGAGAATGTCCGCGCGTTGCACACCGTTGAGGGCCGAAAGTTTCGGCTGCACCACGCGGGTGAGGTAGTCGGTGATCTGGTTTTGATCGAGATCCTTCGAGTAAAAGCTGAGATAAATCGCGGCGAACTCGGAGTCCTTCGACTCGACCTCTATCACCGGTGCCTCGGCCTCGGGCGGCAGATCGTTGCGCACCTGTGCGACCTTGGCCTGGATCTGGGTGAGGGCGGCGTTGGTGTCGAAATTCAGCTTGAGCCGCACCGTGATCGTGCTGAGGCCCTGCGCGCTGGACGACTGCATGTAGTCAATACCATCCGCGCTGGCGATGACGCGCTCGAGCGGCGTGGTGATGTAGCCGCGCACCAGGTCGGCATTCGCGCCAATATAGGCCGTCTTAATGCTCACTTGCGCAATGTCGCTGCGCGGATACTGCCGCACGCTGAGGGTGCGGATGGAAACCAATCCCGCCATGAGAATGAGCAGGTTGATCACCAGCGCGAGGATGGGCCGCTTGATGAAAAGATCGGCGATTTTCATGA
>Ga0114978_10005585_pt1 | contig 10042 bp, 5 predicted proteins | sample S_140212_EF_Meta_FD_87027 | JGI IMG/M metagenome (GOLD analysis project Ga0114978, IMG submission 87027) | Freshwater microbial communities from Lake Simoncouche, Canada to study carbon cycling - S_140212_EF_MetaG | ecosystem: Environmental > Aquatic > Freshwater > Lake | place: Lake...
GCTCGGGATAAACGCTTCGAACGGTACGCGGAGAGCGTCAGGCCGCGAGTCCGACCAGCGGGCCCGTGCTGCTGGCGAACGTGTCCGTCTCGACGCCCAGACGTTGCAACATACTCACGAAGAGATTCGCGAGCGGGAAGTTATTCGTGGCATCGAAGGCGAGGTTTTTCCCGTGCTTGAAGCCACCGCCCGCGAGAATCAGGGGCAGATTTCTGGTCGAGTGCGAATTCGCGTTGCCAAGACAACTGCCGTAGAGAACCTGCGTGCGGTCGAGCAAGGTGCCGCCAGTCTCCCGGGTGTCCGCCAGCATCTGCAGCAGGTAGGCAAACGTGCGCAGCTGCGCCTCCTCGATCTGGCGCAGCTCGGCGATTTTCTCCGGCTCGTTGCCGTGATGCGTCAGGCCGTGCGTCTCGCTCTTCACACCGGGCACATGTGGCACCACGGAGAAAGTGCTGAGCGAGAGTGTGACCACGCGCGTGCTGTCGGTCTGCAACGCGAGCCGCATGAGCTCGAACATGAGCTGCGACTTCTCGATCACCTGATTGGCGTCAGCGATGTCTCTGGGCTCGGGAAAATCCACCTGCGGCTTCGGCCGATTTTCCCACGCGATGCTGCGCTGCAGGCGGCCTTCGAGTTCGCGCACACTTTGAAAATACTGGTCGAGCCGCGCGCGGTCCTCGGGCGCGACGGATTTCTCCAGGCGCGCGGCCTTGCCGAGCACGAGGTCGAGCACACTGCCACCGGCCTCGATGCGGCGCATCGTCGCGGCCTTCTCTTCCGGCGTGCCCGCGACGAACAGGCTGCGGTAAAGCCGCCGCGGACTCGCCTCCGCCGGGACGCCCACGCCCGAGCGCGACACAGAGAGCGAGTCGCCGTAGTGGTCGCCGTTTTTCACCGTGAGCGCGAGCGAGGGGAAGCGGTTCTCCAGCCCGATTTTCTCCGCGGCGAGTTGGTCGAGCGACAGTGAATTGCGGAACGTCGGCTGGCCCGGATGCGGCGCGCCGGTGAGGAAACACTGACCCGCATGATGGTTCCCATCCACGCCCGGATGCGATAGCCCGGAGACGACGGTGAACTGCGCGCGGTGCGCCGCGAGCAGATCGAGATACGGGCTCGATGGGTCGCCCGCCTGCGGAAAGAAGAACTGCGGCATCATCCCGAGCGGGACATGGATCGCAATGAGCCGCTTCGGCGGCAACGTTTCGGCGGCGCGACCGAGCATCGGCAGCGAGAGAAACGCGCCCGTGGCGCGGAGGAAATGGCGGCGGGTGATCATTTTGAAGCAGGCAGCTGAAGGGGCGCGGGCAAAGAGGGCTTTGGTGCGCAGTCACGGGTCATTTTCTGTCGATCGAAAAACCCATAGAAGACGGCTGAGATGCGGCAGGCTCGACCAAGCCTCTTCACTTCACTGCCTTCTTCGCTGGCTCTCCGGCCCACGTGATGGCTTCGAGGATGTGCTGACGCACGAACGGCGTGCTGAGGGAGCGGAGATCATGGCCGAACTCGGTGTAGAAGAAGCGGCCGCCGGTGGCGGGTTCGTGCGTCCAGGCGATGGGATGGTCAGCACCCATGGGCTTGCCGTTGCGTGTTTTGAAGTAGTCGCGCACGGGCGTGTAGGTGCTCTCGTCCACGCGCAAGAGCACGTTGAAGCCGGGCAGGCCGGTGACGGCGCGGTCGTGATTGGTCCAGTCGGCCTCGATCCAGAATTCGGCGGGCTGGCCTTTGACGGACGGATGGTCTTTCGCGGCGGGGTTCACCGTGACTTTGGCTTTGGCGTAGTCGGAGTCGCTGTTGAAGTCGCAACCGCCGAGCGCATTCAGCCACGGCCATTTCGTCTGGTGCACCAGCGCGGCGTGCAGGCCCACGATGCCTTTCTTCCCGCTCGCAAACCACTGCTCCACGGCTTGGCGCTGCTCCTCGGGCAGCACCTTGTCGAGTTCGTTGGCGCTGTTCAGCACCAGCACGTCGTAGCCGCTGAGTTCCTGGGCACGCATGTCCTTCACATGCTCGGTCACGTCCACCTCGAAGCCGTTTTCGTGTCCGAGGAGCACGAGCCAGCGATTGATCTTCGGAATCTCGGGATGGCGGTAGTAGCCGGTATTTGAATACACCAGCACTTTGAGGCCGCTGCCTTTGGGCGCTGCGGCGGCGGGTTCATGGCTGTGGGCAATGCTGGTCAGCAGGAGCAGGGAGAGTATGAAACGCTTCATGGTGTTGGGTGGAGTGAATGGTTGCGATGATCGGAGAATGCTCAAGGTCACGGTTGGCGGGCGGTCCTCGGCCCGTCGTGCTGCTGGTGGAAGAAATCGAAGTCTGCGTGACCGCCTTCGAGTCCAGCGGTCACGTTGAAGGTGAACACACCCACCTTCGTGCCCTCATACCATGCGGTGCGATAGGGATAGTCGCGATCGCCCAGCGGCTCGTAGTGTTCGCCGTCGAGGCTGTAAGCCATCGTGCCCTTGTAATGACGATGTTCGATTTTTAGCCACAGGGCGTCTTGCTTGAGTTCGGGACCAGCGGTAAATGCGCCGGGGCCGGAAGTGGCGGTGCCTTTGGCAAAGCGGAGTCGTTTCACGCCGCCTTCTTTGACGACTCCGATCCACGTGTAATCGTCAATCATGGTGCAGAGGCCAGCGCGTTGGCCTTCGATCATACTCGCGGTGTCGAGCTTCGTGACGATGGCGGACTCGGCTCCGTAGAGGCGCTGGACGAGCGTATTGTAGGCGAAGAGGAGATGGTCTTCGCGATGGGTTACTTTCGTTCGACCAAACTGGGAAACGCCGCCCTGGGTGTTCAGATGCCGCGCTGTCAGGCGCAGGTGACCCGGCCTCGCGGTGAGCGACCAGTGCGAGTCGTCGGGGTCGTGATTCCAGGCCCACTGACCGCCGAGCGTGGTCGCATCAAACTCATCGGCCGGGTCCGCCGCGTTGATGGGTTGGACCGGCAGCGCGGGTTTGGCGTAGGGCTCAGTGAGGCCGACGGGTTCGCCGATGCCATCGCCATCGGAGTCCACGCCGATCCACGGCCAGTGGTCAGCCGTCCAACCCGCAGGCTCAAGGTAAACGCGGCGGCCATAAGTGGCGAAGAGGTTGTAGTCGTGATGCAGGAAGGCCCAGCGGTCACCACTGACTTCGACGAGCGATCCCTGCGCGGCGTTGATATCGGCTTTGCCAGCGTGGAAAATCTTCCGGCTCTCATACGGCCCGTAGAGCGACTTCGAGCGATAGACATACTGCGCCTTGTCTTTGTTCTTACCCGTGGAAGCCACGGAGATGAAGTAGAAGCCGTTTCGCTTAAACACCTGCGGTCCCTTCGGCGGGATGTCATCGATCAGGACGGTGCCCTGGTCCACGATGGCATCGAAGGCGTCGTTCAAGCGATAGATCCGCAGCGCCCCCGGATTGCCGACGAGGAACAAGTAACCTTTGCCATCCTCATCCCAAAACGGACACGGGTCCTCGAAGTCGCCCACGATCTTTTCCGAAAGATTCATCGGCTCACTCCATGGACCTTCCGGCGCGGCAGCCTTGCAAACAAAGCCCCGGTATTTCGTGCTCCAGTTAAACAGGTAATACGTGCCGCGGAAGAACGCCACCTCGCCATCCTGTGATCCGGCGGAGCACGCCTTGCCGGGGAACGTGAAGTCCGTATGCACACCACCGAGCCGAGTGTAGATGCGGCCCGCGTGCGTCCAGTTGACCAGATCCTTCGACGCCAACAACGGCATGCCCATGAAATGATGCGAGGCGCTGGTCAGATAGAACGTGTCGCCTGCCTTGAACACACAGGGGTTGTTGTAATCCGCCCACAAAATCGGATTGCGATAAGTGCCATCTCCTTGATCGCCCCAAGCGGGTTTGGCGCCAGGCGCGGCCGCGTGGAGCGCAGCCAGCGGCGCGAGCAGCAGGGCGGTGAGGAGGCTGAGTGTCTTCATGGTTGTTTCTGTTATCTTCATTCGATTCGTCCCATCCCGTCATGGGCAGTCGTCCCACGGGATGTTTCCAACCCTTGGAACGAGCCGACCCGAAGTTTTCCAAATGTGGGTGCGCCCAGCAAGTTTCGCCCGTCTCGCTCTGCGGATAGCAGTGGAAAGAGGTAGGTTGCTGGCTTCACGGATTTTCCGGACTGAAGAATCGGCTCTCGGCGAGCGCGTGGATGAGCGAGCGCAGGCCGTGTTGTTGCGCCGCTGTGCTCTCGACGATGCGTGCGATGTCGGCGCGGTCGGCGTAGCTGACCTCCGCGCCGGTGGCGTAGCGGCTCAGATGCGCGACGAAGGCGCGGGCGAGGCGGGCGGGATCTTCGGCGAGCAGCGCGGTGAGGTCGTGCACGTCTTTGAAGGCGCGGCCGTCGGAAAGTGTGCCGCTCGCATCCACGGCGGGGCCGAGCGTGTAGTTCACCTTCCACGCGACGCGTTCTTTTTCCGGCGGCGCGTCACCGTTGCCGGTGGCACGGTAGCGCGTGCGAAAGCCGCCGACGGGGTCAAAGCTCTCGAGCGCGAAGCCGGCGGGATCGATCTTCGCGTGGCACGCAGCACAGCTGGCGTCGGTGCGATGTTTGTCGAGCTGCTCGCGCACCGTCGTCGCGCCGCGCGTATCGGGGTCGATCGCGCCCACACTCGGCGGCGGCGGCGGCGCGGGGTCGTTGAGCAGACGGTCCATCACCCACACGCCGCGCTTCACGGGCGAGGTCGTGGTGCCGTTGGCGGTGAGTTTTAAGATCGCCGCCTGGCCGAGCAGGCCGCCGCGCGGACTCCCGGCGGGCAACGCCACACGGCGCACGTCCACGCCCGTCACGTCCGCGATGCCGTAGTGCTCGGCGAGGCGCTGCGTGAGCATCGCGAAGTCCGGCCGCACGAGCGCGGAGATGGGCGCGTCGCGGGCGATGAGTTCGCGGAGGAAGGCGCGCGTCTCGGAGACCATGCCCTCGTGCAACAGGAAGCGATACTCGGGATAGAGCTTAGGGTCGGGTGTGGTCTCGTTCACGCGGCGGAGGTCGAGCCACTGGTCGGTGAAATCGCGGATGAAGCGCTCGCTGCGCGGGTCGGCGAGCAGGCGGTCCACTTCGCGATGCAGCACCGCTGCGCTGAGCAGCGAGCCATCGTGCGCGGCGGCGAGGAGCGCGTCGTCGGGCGGGCCATTCCACAGCCAGTAGGAAAGGCGCGACGCCAGCGTGAAGAGCTTCGCATTTGCGAACGGTGCAGGCTCGCGGGACCCATCGGCAGCATGGAACAGAAACTCCGGCGACGTGAGCACCGCGATGTAGGCGCGCCGCATCGCGTCCTCAAAGCAGTCCTGCGCCGCGAGCCGCTTCGTCACGAGCGCGAGGTAGGGGGCGACCTCGCCCGCACTCACCGGACGACGAAACGCCTTCGACAAGAATCCCGCGAGCAACCGACGAGCATCCTCGGAGGGCTGCGCCGAGTGCACGGTCTCCAGCGGAGGCGCGCGCTCGTCGGGCGGGAGGTCGGTATAAAAATTGGGCAAGTAGCCGCCGATGCCGCGCACGGCGGCGCGCCGCGGCGAGATGACGTTGGCGGCTGCGGCCAGCGTTGCGATCGGCAGGTCAGCGAACAACCGCCGATGACTCTCCGGCGGCCACGACGGATTCAGTGGCCCTTCAATCTCAAACCAATCGAGCGCCACGCCGGGGCCGACATGTTTCGCCGCGCGCCCCGCGATCTGCCCGATGCGCAGACCGATCCACGGCACCGACACCGGATCGAACACGATGCTCTCGTGCGCCTCGAGCCACTCCGTGATTTCCTGCTCGCTCGACTGAATCGACGGCGCGGTGAACGCGCGCAGCAGGCGCCCGCCTTCCTGCTGCTTCCCCTCCGCGTGCGCCCGCAATACGGCGGCCTGCGGCGCGGCGCACGGCTCGGGTTTGCCTTGGTTCCATTGGAATCCCCACAGCGAGAGCCTCAGGCGATAATGCCCCGCGTAGAGAGGCGACACATTCATCGCCGCTTCGTAACCCGCGAGGTTGGGATTCAGCAGTCCGACCGCGCTCCGGCTCTGCGTCTTCTTAATTTCATCCACCTGCTTACGCCGCTCCTCGAGATCCGGACCCCTGAAATCGACAAATCCCCGCTTGTCCTCGAAACCACCGCGCACCGGGAGCGCCGGGTCCGGCTGCTGGTCCTTCAGCAGCACATACTGCCCATGAATGAGATTCGCCCCGAATTTAAACAATCCCGCGGGATAGATGCGTTTCTGAAACACCGGCGGCGGCGTGCGGCGCGTGGCGATCGCCGCAGTGAGCGCCTGCTCGGCCGCCTCAGCATACGCCGCGAGGTGCGCAGGCGAGAGGTCGAGTCCGCTCGCGATTTTGTCGAAGCCAGCGACGGTGCCGTCGGCCGGGAGCAGGCCCTGGATGTCCAAGCGCGGCAGGGCGAGCAGGTCGATCAGGGTGTTTTCGTATTCGCTGCGCGTCATCCGCCGCATCCGCACGCGGCCTTCCTGCGCGAGCCGCGCCGCATCAGCGGCCGTCAGCATGCCGTCGAGTTCGGCCAGCAACGCCTTCGTATCCGCCGAGGGCGGGCGCGGCTTTTTCTTCGGCGGCATTTCGCCGGCGGCGATGCGGTCGTGGATCTTTTCCCAGCGGGCTAAGTTCTCCCTCGCCGACAGCTGCAACGGGAGCGCCGTGAGATCGAGCCCGCTTTCCTTGGTGTCGGCATCGTGGCAGTTATAACAGTGCCGTTCGAAAAAGTCCGCGCCCCGTGGAGAAAGAGAGGCCGGCGCCGCGGTCGCTACGACCCCGAGGAGCGCCGCCGACACCGGCAGCGCACGGAGGATACCTCGGAAAATCCGAGCGAATCCGGGAGTCATCGGTTGGCCGCCGTGCGGCTTCATCCCGGCGTGACATCGGGCGGATGGATACGGGGTCATCGCAGGAGACGCGCGAAAAGCGGCTGCAGCTGGGCAGCGAAAAACGCGTAACCGCCATCCTGCGTGAGGTGAATGTTGTCCGCCTGGAAAAGGCCGCGCCGAAGGGTGCCATCTGCTTCGATCATCTCCGGCCAGAGGTCGAGGAGGTGAATCCTGGGATCGCGCTCGAGCTGCATGGCGCGGAGCGCGGCGTTGGTTTGTTTGATGTCCTCGTAGAAGGCGTGCCCCGGACGATGGGCGGGGAAAATGGTCGCGACGACGAGTTCGGCCTCGGGAAATTTAGCCCGTAGATTTTCGACGCACGCTGTGATGCCTTGCGCAGCGGCGGCGACGCCCGTCTCGCGCGTGTAAAACATATTGTTGTTGCCGATGAGCAAGACGACGAGGCGCGGCCGGAGCCCTGCTACTCCTCCGTGGTCGAGTCGCCACAGCACGTTCTGCGTCTTGTCGCCGCCGATGCCGAGGTTGACAGTCTGGTAGCGGCTGAAGTGTTTTTGCCACGCGGCATTGAGCGGCTTGCGCTCCAAGACACTGCCCCACTGTTGGGTGATACTGTCGCCGACCAACAGGACATCGATCGGCCCCGGGGTGGCCTGCACGTGCGCGACCAGTTTCGCGTGGGTCTCCAGCCATTTCGACCCACCCCAATGCCCGGCGGTTGGCGTGACCGGCCAGAGTGTGGGTTGATGTTTTTTCTCCGCCACGCCCGGCCGCCGCTCGTGCTCCGGGCGCAGGACGTAGGTCGTCTCGGCTTCACTTAGCGGCCAGCCGGCGGCCGGCGTTTCGGCGCACCTTCCCGCCAAAGGGAAATACGAAACGACGATCAGCAGGACGAGGGTTAGGTTCATGCGGCGTGGCCGGAGTTCGGCAAATTCCCCTGCGCCGTCAAAAGCGATAAGTCGCGGCCAGCGCGGCCTTCCGGGCGTCGAGATAGTAAAGACTCGTGCGGAGCGTCCGGTTTTGAAACGTGTTCGTGCCGGTGTAGATCGGCTCCGCGTAGTCGAGCAGATTGGTCATGTTGAATTGTAGATCGATGGGGCGATTGCCGAGTCGGAGCGCGTAGCCGAGCGAGAGGTTTACCGTGTGGTATCCGGCGCGGTAGATATAGTCGTAGGAGCGGTTGATCTCGTTGCCGATGATGCTCGGGCCCTGCCACGCCACCCCGCCGCCGAAGCGGAGTCCTTTCAGCTTGCCCGTCGGTATCGAATACATCGCGAACACGCTGCCGGTGTAGTCGGGGGTGTTGTTGAGCACGCGCCCTTCATTCGCGTTGCTCATCGTGGTTTCGATGGAGGCGATATCCGTCACGATCTGGGTGCGGTTGGGATTGGCGGTGTCCGCCGCTCCTCTCCGCCACTCGGCAATGGAGTTCGCATAATACGTACGCAGGCCGGGAACGGTGTGGGTTTGGTCCGTCCGCGGCTTGGCGATGTTGCCGCGTAGGCGGAGATTCTTCCCGAGATTGGCGGTCAGATCCAACTCCACGCCGCTGCCCGCGTAGTCGAGGCTGTCGCGATAGTTGGTCAGCGCCGGATCGACCTGGAGCTCGCTCTTGTTGAGATTGGTCCAGATACGATTGATCGCGGCGGACTGATACTGGAGCAGGCGCCCTTTTTCCTGCATCGTGTAGGTGCCGAGCGAGCCCACGATTCGATCACCGGCGAGGCGAAAGCGCACGCCGCCCGAGTAGGAATGCGACTGGGTCGGGCCAAACACTTCGCCGTTCAGGCCGCGGCCGCCGCTGGTCGCGGGGTTGAAGGTCTCGGCGTAGTTACCGTAAACGCCGAGCGATCGGATCGGAAAAAACACGAATCCGCCCGAGGACGTGAGGGGACGGGCCGCGGCTTCCTGCCAAGTTTGCGCCGTGAAACGGCCCGCGAGGTCACGCACCGCACCGTCGCGCTGACGCTGCTGGTAATCGTCCAGTCGCACGCCGGCGACGACACTGATGCGGTCGTCCCAGAACTCCGCGACCGTCGCAACCTGCGCGCTCGCGATGGTCTGGATCACGCGCTGGTCGGTGGTGCGCAGGGTCTCCCACTTGTACACCGCATCGTCCGCCGGCGGGACAAATCGCGTCTGCGGGTCGTCCCAATAGATCCGAAAGATCGGTTCGTTGACGGTCGCGTTGATCAACGGATTCGCCGGGTTGTTGTTCCGGCCGATCATAAACGTCTCGTAATCGGTGATCTCTCGGCGACGGAAAAGAAACGCGTTCACCCGCTGGTTCCATCCGCGCACCGGCAGCTTGTAGGCGAGCGCCGTGCGCAGATCGAAATGCTCGGTGTCCTGCTTATACCAGCGCCACGGCGTCTCGGCGTAAGTCTTGCCGACCTTGGGATTCGCGGTGCCGTCGGGCAGCACGGCGTTTACGTCGACGAACGAGCCGTCCCACTTCTGATTCCGAGCGTGACGCGCGTTCTGCACGAACTGAGCCGCGAACTCGACCACGAGATCACGGCTGAGCTGTTGCTCGAAGGCGACATTCAGCAGGTAGTGCCGAATGTCGCCTGTGCCGTTGCGCGGTTGGACACTCAGGTTGTGGGGGATGGCCACGATCCCGGGCACCGCTGCGCGCACCTCGGGTCCGATCGCGAGATTCGTTCCGGTGGTGCGACCGAAGTTCAGAAGGTTTTGCACGCGTCCGCTTTGGTTGGGGCTCCAGACCAGCGTGTCGGTGGTGAGGCGGGTTACCCCGGTGCCGGCGGGCGCGGCTGCGGCCAAAGGTGCAATCACGCGGTAGGCGCCGTTGTAATTGGTATAGCTTTCGCGAAAGAACGTCGGCGGATAGTTGGTCGATGATTTGCCGTATTCGCCCTCGAGGCGCAGCTCGCCGTTCGCCCACGGCCGATGCAGCGCGGCCACATCCACGGCGCTGCGGTTGTCGAATTTCCGATCGATCCAATAGAGCGCTTCCTGACCGAAGATATTGGCGCGCACGGCCGTCGTGGCATTGAGCGCGCGATTCACATCGAGCGCACCGTAGCGCGATCCCTCCGAATCGCCGCGCAGGGTGAATTCGCCGAAACTCTTTCCGGTCCGCGCGCGCTTGGTCATGGTGTTGAGGCCGCCGCCGATGGCACCGTCGCCAAACAGCAGGGAGTTTGGACCGCGCAGCCCCTCGAGCCGCTCGATGATGTAGCCGTCGACGGGCC
>Ga0114978_10005589_pt1 | contig 10037 bp, 3 predicted proteins | sample S_140212_EF_Meta_FD_87027 | JGI IMG/M metagenome (GOLD analysis project Ga0114978, IMG submission 87027) | Freshwater microbial communities from Lake Simoncouche, Canada to study carbon cycling - S_140212_EF_MetaG | ecosystem: Environmental > Aquatic > Freshwater > Lake | place: Lake...
ATAGCACCAATACATTCAATAATTTAAGTGCAGGAGACTATACGGTTGAAGTAATAGATAATACTGGAACAACAATTAAGAATACTTCAGTTTTAAGTTTAGCTAGTGTTATTGGAACAGGTAATAAAACAAATGTTAAATGCAAGAATGGAAGCGATGGAACAGCACAAATAATTGTTAGTGGAGGTACAACCCCATATACATATTCTTGGACTGGTCCATCATTTTCCGCAACAACCCAAAGTATTTCTGGATTAATTGCAAATAATTATTCTTGTACAGTTACAGATAATAAAGGCTGCACATCTACTTCTTCAGTAACAATCTCAGAACCTGCGGCTGCCTTATCGGAAGTTTTGTCAACTACAAATATTACTTGTAATACATTAATAAATGGTAAAGCAAGTTTAACCTCATCAGGTGGTACATCTCCTTATACATATTCATGGACGGGTACAGGATCAGTTAGTTCTTATACATCAACTTCTGCAAGTTTAACAGCATTGGCTGCAGGCACATACAATTACGTAGTAACAGATTTAAACAATTGTACAAAATCTGGAAGTGCTACTGTAGTAGAACCAAGTGCAATATCAATTTCGTCTTCAAAAACAGATGTTGCATGTAAAGGTGGAAATACTGGTGCAATTACATTAACGATAACCGGTGGTACTGGTGCTTACACCTATTCATGGACCGGACCAAGTTCCTATACTTCAACATCTAAAAATATCACAACATTAGTAGTTGGTAGTTATACTGTAACGGTTACAGATGCTAATGGTTGTACAAAATCAGCTATCATTGCAATTGCAGAACCGGCGGCAATATTAGATGCTACAGCAACAACAACAAATGCAAAATGTAAAAGTTCTGCTGATGGTTCAATTAATTTAACTCCATCGGGTGGAACTACACCATACACTTATTTATGGAGTAATGCATCAACTAGTCAAAATCAAACAAACTTAGTTGCTGGAAATTATTCAGTAACCATAACCGATGCCAAAGGTTGTACATCTATTAAATCTTATACAATTACAGAACCAACCGCAATAAGCGTAGTGTTGTCAACTACAAACATTACTTGTAATGGCTTAAAAGACGGTAAAGCAAGTTTAGCTGTATCGGGTGGAACATCTGGTTACGCATATTCATGGACGGGTACAGGTTCAGTTAGCTCATTTACATCAACATCTTTAAGTTTAACAGGATTGGAAGCTGGTACATATAATTATGTTGTAACAGATGCCAATAGTTGCACAAAGTCCGGAAGTGCTACCATTCAAAATCCAGATACAATAGCCATTTCAAACGTAAACACCAATGTTTCTTGTAACGGTGGTAACGATGGTGATATTAAATTAACCTTAACTGGTGGAAGTCCTATTGTATCACCCGTCTATAACTATTCATGGACTGGCCCGGGAACATATACAGCTACAAGCAAAAATATATCAGCTTTGAAAGTAGGTACCTATGTTGTAACGGTAACGGATAATAATTCTTGTACCAAAATTAAAACAATTAAAATATCTGAACCTTCTGCAATTTGGATAAAAGATTCTACCATTCTAGTATCTTGTAAAGGATTATCTAATGGTAAAATCTTTTTGAAAGATTCTGGTGGTACTGGAACTCATACATATTCATGGGTAGGTCCGGGTACTTTTACTGCAACAAGTAAGAATATTTCTGGTTTAATTGCAGGTGATTATACAGTTACCGTAAAGGATAATTTAAATTGTACTAAAACATTAAAAGTTACAGTTACCGAGCCAAACAAAATAGTACTTTCTGCAACAGCAACCAATTTAAAATGTAATGCAGATAAATCTGGTTCGATTGCTTTGACTATTTCAGGTGGTACACCAGCTTATAATTACGATTGGAAAGGACCAGGTACATACAAAAATACAGTAGATAAAGATATTACCGGAATTGGTGCAGGTAGTTACAAATTGATTTTAACAGATAACAATGGTTGTTCAGATTCAATTACCAAAGTAGTAACCGAACCAACCAAAATGAAACTAACTTATGACTCATCAAATGTACTTTGTTATGGAAGTAATGAAGGATTTATTAATGTAACTGTGTCTGGCGGTACTGTATCAGGTAGCTACATTTATAATTGGGATGGACCGAGCGGATTCAATAAATCAACTGAAGACATAACCAAATTAAAAGCTGGTGATTATATTTATACAGTATTAGACGACAATAATTGTCAGTTATTAGACACTATCACAATCTTCGAACCTGCAAAATTGCAATTGAATATTGCAACTGTTGCAGTATGTAATGGTGATGGAACTTTAACGTTTAATGCTTACGGTGGTGTAAAACCATATTTGTATTATGTAGATGGCAGTGCATCAACAAGCCCCAAGATCAATTTGCCAGATAAAATTTATACTGTTTTGACACAAGATTCAAATAACTGTTTCGATTCTGTTAAAGTAAATTTAAAGCATGTTGACGGAATATTACCTACAGTAAATGTAAATAATATTAACGCATTTTTAGACAATACTGGGAGTGTAACAATAAAAACTTCTGACATTGATAATGCATCATTTGATAATTGTGGTCTAGATACCATGTATTTGAATAAATACACCTTTAATTGTTCAGATGTTGGCGTTGATACAGTAATCTTATCTGTTAAGGATATTAATGGAAACATTAAAACCAAAAAAGCAACGGTAAATGTATTGGATACCATTTCTCCAATTATCACTGTTCAAAATACAATAATTTCAATTGATACTTCTTCTAATGCTTATTTGAAACAAGCAATGGTTGTATTAACAAGTTCTGACAACTGCTCTGTTGATACAATAGTATTAAGCAAGAATGTATTTACACTTGCCGATGTTGGAGTCAATTCAGTTTTAATTACAATAACCGACAAATCAGGTAATACAGTTAAAAAATCAGTAAATGTTACCGTAATCATTGGTGACAGTGATAAAGATAGCATACCAGATTATCTAGAAAAAAATTATGATACCGATAAAGATGGTATCATGGATTATGCCGATGTTGATTCTGACAATGATGGTATTTTAGATGTTGTTGAAAATGAGGGATTAAAAACGTTGGTAGACTTTGATGGTGACACACGTTCAAATTATGTTGATTTGGATTCTGATAATGATGGTATAAATGACGTAATCGAAGCTGATGTTACAGATGCAAATAATGATGGTGTTAAAGATGATTTGACCTATTTCGTATCTACTCCTAACAACCAAGACGGAACAGGCAAGCCAGATTATCTTGATTTAGATGCAGATGATGATGGTATGTTTGATGCGTATGAAAGCAAACAAAAATATACGGATTCAAACAATGATGGAATCATTGATGGTGTAGATTTAGACGGCGATGGAATCGTAGAATTTGCTGATGGTTCGAATTTATGGGGTGATGCATTTGATGTTAAACCGGTAGATAGCGATTCAGATTTAACAGGTGATTGGAGAGATACTGATTCTGATGGCGATAAAATTCCAGATGCAATTGAATTGATGGCCGACACTGATGGTGATGGAATTTCTAACTATTTAGATTTAGATTCTGATGGCGATAAAATTCCAGATGCAGTTGAAGCAGGTGCTACTCCTGGAACACCAGTTGATACAGACGGTGATGGCAAAGCAAACTATTTAGATTTGGATTCTGATGGAGATAAAATCCCAGATTCACTTGAAGCGGGAGCTACACCTAACACACCTGTTGATACAGATGGTAATGGTAAACCAGATTATATTGATCTAGATTCTGATGGTGATACAATTCCTGATGCTGTTGAAGCAGGTTCTAATGGAAACAGCCCAACAGATACTGATGGAGATGGTATTTATGATTTCCGTGAAACTGATTCAGATGCTGATGGTATAAATGATTCAATAGAAGTAGGATCTGATAAAAATAATCCGGTAGATACTGATGGTGATGGTAAACCTGATTATCAAGATTTAGATTCTGATGGTGATACAATTCCAGATAAAGTTGAAGGAAATATTGACACAGATGGAGATGGAAAAGCAAATTATATTGATACGGATTCAGATAATGATGAATTATTAGATATCAATGAAGCAGGACCAAATCCTAATGTTCCTCAAATTACAAATAAAAATAATATCCCTGATTATATTTATGCTGAAGTTACAATTCCAGAAGGATTCTCGCCAAATGGTGATGCTGACAATGATGTTCTTTACATCAAAGGATTGAAAGTGTTCCCATCTGCCGAAATTACAATAATCAATAGAAATGGTCAAGTTGTTTATGAATCAGGTCGAGGATATAAAAATAATTGGGATGGAACAAACAAAGGCTCAAATCCAAGCTTTGGAACCAATCAATTGCCAGAAGGAATTTATTTCTATGTATTCAAATTTAATGGTCAAAACAGACAACCAATTTCAGGTAACATTTATATCAAACCTTAATAATTAAAACGATAATGAAAAAAATGATAAAATATACTTTCTTGTTAAGCCTTTGTATGTTGTTGTTTTCGAACAACAAACTAAATGCACAACAAGAACAAATGTATTCGCATTATGACTATAATTCATTTGCATTGAATCCTGCATACGCCGGTTCAAAACGTACATTAGTTGCAAATTCTTTAGTTAGAAAGCAATGGGTGGAATTTCCTGGTGCACCAACTTACTATAATCTTGGTGTTCATGCTCCATTAATTGGTGATTTTGCTGGGGGAATAAACATTCAAACTGGTACTATTGGTAAATTTGCAGTTGCGAGTCCAATTTCTGAAACGCAAATTGCTGCGTCAATTGCTTACAATAAGAAAATCACTAAAGATTTAAGATTGGCAGTTGGTTTAAGAGGTGGTTTATATAATTATAATTTTAGTTTGTCTAAACTTCAGAATGTTGGAAACGACAATGCGTTTAAAAACAACGATTATAACTTTAACGCTCCAATGATAGGTTTTGGTGCTTACTTATATTCTGAGAAGTTTTTTGTTGGATTATCTGCACCAAGAATGGTTTTTGTCCCTCAAAATGCGGTAAACAACATAAACATTGAATATGCTGCGAAAACACAATATAATTTTTCTGCAGGTTATGTAATAGACGTAAATGATGATATTAAGTTGAAACCAACTACACAAGTAAAAGTAGGATCTGGAATTCCAGTTCAAGTTGATATCAATTTACATGCTATTTACAAAGACAATTATTCAATTGGTGCTTTTTACAGAACGGAAGGTGATATTGGAATTATGGCAACTGCTGCTGTAAGTCCTTCATTTACTTTGGTTTATTCATACGACAGTAAATTAAAACCATTAAATACCTATATACAAGGTTCACATGAATTTGGATTGCAATACATGATTCCATATGTTGCAAATAACAGAGTAAGGGTTCCTAGATATTTCTAATAATTTAAAAATAAGATTCATGAAAATTATAAATAAAAATCTAAAAAGATTTGTTTTAATACTTGTTGTTTTAATTTCTTTTTCTGTTGCTAATGCACAACAAAAAGAAGTTAAAAAATTAGATCAACAGCGTTATCATCAAATAATTAAAGAAAATAGCAATAAAACCACTTCGAAGAAGAATGATTATTTGGCTCAACGAGCTTTGGCTTTCTCTTTTGCTCAATCTGAGCTAACGGATAAGGCATTCGATGCCTATGCTGAGTTGTTAGATAAATATCCTTCTCAAGCCGATGCAGTTGATAAACTTAATTATGCTTTGGTGGCACGTAAAATGGAATTATATGGGTTATCAGATAGTTTAATTTTATTAGTAAAATCAACTCCTGAGTTTCAAGATAAACCACTTTTTGATGATTTAACTGCCGATTTTTACGCTGAAAATAAAGAAAAGCGAAGCGACTATTGGGCTGATTATGATTTTAACTCAAAGTATACAATCAAGCCATTTCCTAATGCTTCTGCCTTAGGCGAATACGGTGTGGTTTCAGATAATAATGGTAACTGTTATTATACGTCTCATACTGAAAAAGGATTGAGAAAAGTTTTATCTGCTTGGTTTGAGCAACCTTATTACAATGTTTTTAAGGCGAAATTTTCTGATAGTAGTATTTCTCAACCGGTTGAACTCTCTAGCAATTCAAAAGCGTTAAATCAACATGTAAGTTTTTATGATGCTAAAAACCGAATGATTTATATTACAAGAAACGCAAAAATGGCCAATACCAAAAAGGAAAAGGTGTTGCAAATTTTTGCAATTCAACAAAATATTTTCACTAAAAAATGGAAAGAAACAGCTTTTCCATTGAATAATTTAGATTTCTCTGTGGCTGATTTGATAATTTCTCCAGATGGATCTAAAGTTGTTTTTGTATCTGACATGCCAGGTGGTTATGGTAAATCAGATTTGTATGAAGCTCCTATTTTGGAAAATGACCAAAATGGATTAAAACTTGGTGAAATTAAAAATTTAGGTCCTAAAATCAATACCGCTTTAAGAGATAATTTTCCAAGATTCTCAGATTCTGGAGATTTGTACTTTTCTTCTGAGGGACATTTGGGCTTTGGTGGATTAGACGTGTTTACGGTTGATAATACTTCAGGTTCTGCAATCAATCTTGGTAAACCAGTAAACTCTAATTTAGATGATTTTGCTGCTAGTTTCCATGAAAACTGGGGTACCATGTCTTCAAATAGATCTTCAAACGGTTCTTTGGCAACTGGATACAATGATAATTTATATTACTTTAAATGGACTCAAGAAAATGATTCAAATGCAACACCTACTTCAAATGATGTTGTTGTTAAAGTAATAGATAAGGATACAAAACTGCCTGTGGCAAATGCAACTGTAGCTTTGGATAATTTGAATGACAATGAAAAGGCTATACAAGCTGTAACCGATGCTGAAGGAAATTATACTTATGAAGGAATTTCAAAAGATGTAAAGGTTCAAGTTGCATCTCATCCTTGTGGATATAGATACGCTGTTTCGGAAAAATATTCTTTAACAAATAAAGGTCAAAAAATGGTGACTTTAACTGTTGAAAAATATAAAATGGGTGATGATTTGGGAACTCTTTTTGATGTGAAACCAATTTATTACGGATCTAATCTATTTGCATTAAATGATGATAGCAAAAAAGAGCTAGACCGTGTGGCTATTGTTTTGAAAGATAACAGTGGTTTGAAAATTGCACTTGGTTCACATACAGATTCTAAAGGAAGTGATGCATTAAATTTAGAGTTGTCTAAGAATCGTGCCAAAGCAGTTTATGATTATTTAGTTTCAAGAGGTATTTCTAAGAAGCGCATGAGTTTTGAGGGATATGGTGAAACGAAAATTAAAAATCGTTGTAAAAACGGTGTAAACTGTAGAGATGAAGAGCACAAAGTAAACAGAAGAACTGAATATTTAGTAAGTGGTATTATTCCATGTGGTCAAATTCAAGTTGAAGAGGATCCAATTATTCCTGCTGTTGATTCTGCAATGATTACCAATGAAATTGCATCAAATACTAATGAAACTAAGCCTAAAAACAAAATAAAAAAACCAAAGCAAGTTGAAGTTACAGAAGATTTATCAACTGGGCCAATTAAATGTGGTGATGCTGATGGTGATGGTATTCCTGATTATTTAGATAAAGATTCTGATAATGATGGTATTCCTGATGCTGCTGAAGGTAAAGGTGATCCAGACCATGATAATTTACCAAACTTTATTGACAAAGATTCCGATAATGATGGTATTCCTGATGCAATAGAAAAATCTGTCGATTTTGATAAAGATGGCAAAATTAACTTAGTTGATTTAGATTCTGATAACGATGGAATTTTAGACGAAAATGAAGGTGCAGATGATGATGATGGTGATAATAAAGGCAATTTTGTTGACTTAGATTCTGATGATGATGGAATTTTAGACAGGGTTGAAAAAGACAATGATTTTGATAACGACGGAACTCCTAACTTCTTAGATTTAGATTCAGATAATGATGGAATAACAGATAGAGAAGAAGGAAATAAAGATACAGATCGTGATGGTAAACCTAACTTTATTGATTTAGATTCTGACAACGATGACATTCCGGATAATGTTGAAGGTAAGAAAGATTCTGATAACGACGGTAAGCCTGATTACGTTGATACTGATAGCGACGAAGATGGTATTCTTGATAAAATTGAAGCACCTGTTTGCTTAAGCAACAATAAGCAAAAATCGAATTATGAAAGTCCAGCTAATAAACCTTCTGTGAAAGTTAAAAAAGTGGAACCATCTAGAGTTGATGAACCTGTAGTAGATTACACAGAGCCAAGTACTAAGGTTTCTGGTTCATCTAAAGTTGAATATCGTGTACAGTTCTTAATGTCTAAGAACAGAGTGAATTTGCAATCTCTAGAAGATAAAGGTATATCAAATGCATTTGAATACAGAGATGGTGGATATTATAAGTATGCAACTGGTTCTGGATATGCAACAGAAGATGAAGCACAAAGACAAAAAACGAAAATTCGTGGTTTAGGTTATCCCGATGCGTTTGTTGTAACTTTCCAAAACGGAAGACGAGTAAAATAAATTCTAATTAAATAATAAAAAGGGGCGCAAGCCCCTTTTTTGTTCCTATGAAAATAAAAAATTTCTTCTTTCGAAATCAACATTGGTTATTGCCTTTGTTATTTTTACTTGTTCTAGTTTACGCCACCTTAAGAAATTATTTTTTACCTGTTTCATATATGGATGGTGTTCAATGTGGCGTTACCCAATACAATAATTATATAATTTTCAAAAACTCTTTTTTTCACTTATTAGACCATTTGAATTTATATTCTTCATATTCTAAAGAACAGTACGATTTATTCAAGTATACGCCTTCATTTGCCTTGTTTTTTGGATTGTTTGCCTTGTTGCCCAATGCTCTTGGTTTGTTCTTGTGGAATTTATTAAATGTGGGGTTGCCAATTTTGGGTTTTTCTCAACTTTTGGGTTTGAATAATAAAACGAAACCTGTGTTGCTATTGTTGTTAATACCTGAAATGCTTACCTCCGTTCTCAATAGCCAAAGCAATGGTTTACTATTGGGATTGATGTTATTAAGTTTGGCTGCAATTCAGCGAGAGAACACATTAAAAGCGGTTGTTTTTATTTGTATTACAGGATTCATTAAAATATTTGGGATAGCTTTATTTGCGGTTTTCTTGTTATACCCAAATCAATTAAAAAAGGCAATATTACAAGCTTTTGTTGTGATGCTGATTTTGTTTGGACTGCCATTAATTGTCACATCTTTTGATACATTGCGACAGCAGTATTTGAATTATTTTGATTTGCTAAAAAATGATGGAAATACTTTTGTGAAGTATTCTGTAATGGCTTGGTTGAATAGTTGGTTTCATTTGAATATTAGTAAAAATATTGTTTTGGCTATAGGATTGGCTATTCAACTCCTTCCGTTGTTTTTCCAAAGTGATTATTTAAGAAAAAATAGAATAATTTATGGTTTGTCTTGGATGATTTGGGTTGTGATTTTTAACCATATGGCTGAATCTGCTACATTTATTATTGCAGTTGGTGCAATTATGGCATTTTTATCTATGAGGGACAAAATATCAATCTATCATTTATTGGCATTTTTGCTCTTATTTTTACTCACGGAATTGGGTCCCTCCGATATTTATCCGAGATATATGAGGATATGGATTGTTGAAGAAGCTCAGCTTAAGGTATTCCCTTGTGTTGTTTTTTGGATTTTTACGCTTTTGGAAATGATGAATGTTGATTTTAAAAAGTTTAAACGATTGAATTATAGCTGATTAAATAAAATAAATTTGTTGACAACATGTTGAAAAGTTGAAATATAGAGTTAATTCTACTATATTTGAACTTTAAAAATTGCGAAATTGCATGATTTTTAGGATTGCTGTAAAGAATTAACTTTGAAAAACTTGAATTACTATTGGAAATTTCTAATTGTTGTAATCATATTTTTGATTTCAGCAAAGGAATTATCTGCTCAATTTTCAGAGGAAAATTCATTCATTGAAAATG
>Ga0114978_10005590_pt1 | contig 10036 bp, 10 predicted proteins | sample S_140212_EF_Meta_FD_87027 | JGI IMG/M metagenome (GOLD analysis project Ga0114978, IMG submission 87027) | Freshwater microbial communities from Lake Simoncouche, Canada to study carbon cycling - S_140212_EF_MetaG | ecosystem: Environmental > Aquatic > Freshwater > Lake | place: Lake...
ATGTGTGGCTTACTTCCGTCCTCTATTGGAAAAAATACTTGAGTTCCGCAAAACTTATAATACTGCTGGTCGTCAGAGAATTAATTTTGACACACCATACTTGAAAGAGCCACCACACTGGATGATTAATATTTTGCCGCAAGAATCTTTTGGTAAATATTTTGAAGCAGATTTAGAATTTATGCGAGCAAACTGCCAAGAAGAAGGACAGTACGATCCTACCAAGTTTGCAGAATATGAAATTAATAAATTTAAACGAGTTAGAGATTATTATTATGAGGGTGGCTCAAAAATTACAGAAGATTTGATTACTAGAGGTCGTAGAGATTTCCATGTCTTTTTCACTGAACACGATAAGAGAAGTAATCTTAATTTGATTAAAACTTTCCCATTATATGAGGAGTTTGCTCAATTATGTAAAGAAACGTATGAGGCTTATGAAAGCACAAAGAAATGATTTATGTTAATGGTGACAGTTTTACTGCCGGGACTGGTCTTTCCGATCATGAATTTGTTCCTGATTTTGAGAAATATAATATAGATAATATATCAGTGTATGATTATTATAAGTTGCGTGAGAAAGCCTTGGATAACTCTGAAGAATTATATAAATTATATAAAACAAGAAACAAAGAACTTAGTTGGTCAGCACGTTTGAGTAAAATATTAGGCACAAAAGTAATTAACGCCGGGGAAGGTGGTTCTAGTATGAGTTCAATCGGGTATAGAACAATGCTTGATTTAACAAAATTACAGATGGAAGGTATTACTCCGGAGAGAGTAATAATTATGTTAACTGATGAAAATAGAGTAACTTTGATTCAAACTAATCGTACTGTAAATTCAAATCCATATGATTTGCGTGACGTAAGCCGAGGTTGGCTGGAATCAATAGTGTTAGGGAGCCATGAATCAACTTCAGTATTAGATCCTTTTATAAAAGAAACATTACTCTTACAGTCAACAAATGATCTAATTATTAAATGGTTAGTAGAAGTCGCATTGGTAAAAAATATTGTTAAGTCATTGACAGGAAAATATCCAATTATTACTGCACCTGAGTTTGTAGTACGTTACGCAGTTACTGAATTAAAGAAGGTAAACTTACACACCAATCAATTATTTTCTGAATTATTTTCAGCAAGTGACATACTAAATATAGATTATACATTATTAATGTACCCGGTAAATCCTCCTCTTCCGGATAGGCATTATAATAATAAAACTCATGCTGTATTTGCAGAGAAAATTGCAACATACATTCAAACATTAAACAACAAGGAAAACAATATATGAAAAACGGTTTATGGGCTTATAAAGAAATTGACGCAATACATTTAGAAATTACCAACAGATGTAACGCAGGTTGCCCTATGTGTCCTAGATACATTAATTACGGTGCTGATTTAAATCCCAATCTGATTGAAACAGATATTAGATATGATGATTTTGTAAAATGGTTTGATGTTGATTTTGTATCACGATTACGAAAATTATATGCATGCGGAAATTATGGTGATCCAATTGCCGCTAAAGATACTTTGCCGATATTTAAATACTTAAGAGAAAATAATTCTCATATGGCACTAGTCATACATACTAATGCTAGTGCTAGATCACCTGAATGGTTCTATGAATTAGGATTGTTGATGAATGATGAAAGACGCGGAGATTCTTGTGTGTTTAGCGTTGACGGTTTAGGAGATACTAATCACCTATATAGAAAAAATACAAACTTTGATAAAATATTAGAAAACATGAAAGCATTTAGAGCCGCTGGCGGAGTAGCTAATTGGGACTATATTGTATTTAAACACAATGCACATCAAATTGACACTGCTAGACAAATGGCTAGAGAAATGGGTTTTACAAAATTCAATGTCAAAAGAACAACTAGATGGAGTAAGTATGATAATGAAGGATTAGGATATTGTGAAGTACCTGACAAAAACGGTGACTATCTATTACAACAACCAACTGAAGAATCACTCCGACATAAAAATGTAGATAACCTAAAGAAAGTTATCGGAATTGTTCCTAATTATGTATCAAATGAAGAATTTGATAGGATGTATCCGGTTGTCAATGGAAAAAATTCTGATATATACACTGAGTTTGATCCAGTAACTCGTAAACAAATAGAAATTAATTTCAAAAAAATAGAAGTTGGTTGCAGAGCAGTCAATTTTGAAAATGGTGGTTCTAGTTCTAATAATGAAATATTCATTAGTGCAGAAGGAGAAGTATATCCTTGTTGTTTCCTAGGGGGAGAACCTAATAGATATTCACGTAGTGATGATTCTTTTATGAAAATGTTAGAATTAAATGGAGGACGTGATTCTATTGACCTACATAATCATACGTTACCTTCTATCATTGAAAGTGATTTATATCAACGTTTGTTGCCCCGTACCTTTGAATTGGATCACAATATGCGTAGTAAACAATGTACATCATGTTGCGGAAAAGAATGGAATAAATTGGATCACGGTGAATTGGGAGATCCTAATGCCGAAGAAACTCAATTAAGATGAATTCTATAGAACATATTAATGAAACTAAAGCCCAGTTGGATAAAGTTGGTCCAGGCTTTTGTTTACTAAAATGGACTCAACAAACATTATATTTACAATCCGGGGATAACCATAGTTGTTATCACCCGTTCCCTCATAAAATACAACCTACTGATATTGAAAATAATCCTAGTGGATTACACAACACTCAATATAAAAAAGAGCAGAGAAAAATAATGCTAGAGGGTGGTAGACCCAATGAATGTAATTATTGTTGGAAAGTAGAAGATACTGGTCACCTATCGGATAGAGTCATTCATAGTAGCCATCATACTACAACTAATGTGCAATCAGCAATGAACGGTAATGATTATAATGTTATTAAAAATTTACCATGGGATGCTAATTATGATCCTAAATTGATTGAAGTTAATTTTGGAAATGTATGTAATTTTAAATGTGGATATTGTACACCTACAGTTAGTAATTCTTGGATTGAAGAAATGAAAGAATACGGTGACTACCCTATAAAAAGTAAACAATATAGCATAGATTTTCTTAAAGATAGAGAATACTATGAAAGCGATGATGAAAATAATCCGTATGTAAAAGCATTTTGGGAATGGTGGCCGACACTAAAATTAAATTTACAAACATTGCGTATCACGGGCGGCGAGCCTATGCTAAATCAAAATACGTGGCAATTGTTAGATAAATTAGAAGAAGATCCTTGTCCCAATATGACACTACTAGTTAATAGTAATTTGGGAATAAAACCGGCGTTGATTCAACGTCTTGGAAAAAAGGTTCAACATTTATTAAAAACTAAATGTATCAAAGACTTCCGTATGCATGTAAGTTTAGATACATGGGGTGCACCTGCAGAATATATTAGATTTGGTTTAGATTGTAAAATATGGGAAGAAAATTTCAAAACTATATTACATGATTTTAAAAATGTTGATGCAAGTATTGAAATTATGGTTACTTATAATAATTTAGCCGTTGCTTCTTTTAGGTCTCTGTTAGAGAAAATTTTAGAATGGCGTAAGGAATTCAGTCAAGATCACCAACGAGTAGACTTTTGTACTCCTCATTTAAAAGAACCTGCACATTGGACTATTAATATATTGCCCGATAGTTTTCAACGGTATTTAGAAGAAGATATTAAGTTTATGAAATCAAATCTAACTAAAGATTATACGGGATTTAGTGAAGTTGAAGTTGAAAAATTGGAACGTGTGCTATCCTCAATGAAACAATATAAGTTACCCAATGATGAGTTAGCCAATGCTAAATCAGATTTTGCCGCATTTTTTATGGAACATGATAAGCGCAGAAAAACAAACTTCAATGAAGTATTTCCAGAATATATAGAATTTATTAATGAATGTAAAAAATATGACAACTGATATAAAAAATAACACAATATGTATATTGCCATTTAATTCGCTAAGTATAGGAGCAACCGGAAATCAACGATTATGTTGTAATTCTAACAATGGACTAAATGGTTTAGATAGACCACTTCCGGTTACTGAGCGCACTGATATTGATTGGTTGGATGGCATTGCACTTAATAGAATACGTAAAAGTTTATTGAACAATGAGCGTATTAAAGAGTGTGATAGATGCTGGGAATTAGAAGATATAGGACAAGAAAGTTATAGGCAGATGTCTGCAAACCCCTATACTGAGTACGCACCAAAAAGATATGAGAGTATAGTAAACGGAGATCATTCTACTGTATTAGAAAAATTAGAAATTGATTTGGGTAATAAATGTAATCTAGCTTGTAGAATGTGTGGCCCACACTCTAGCAGTTTGTTTGCAGAAGAATATAATAAAGTTAATAATATTAGAATTACTCCCACCTCCGACTCATGGTTAGGTAATAGTAAATTTTTTGATTTAGTACGTGCAAACGCATCGACTTTAAAACATATATACATTCTAGGTGGAGAGCCATTAATAATACCTGAACAAGCGGAATTGTTAGATTTGCTTATAGAATTAGATGTTGCAAAAAATATTAAACTACAGTATAATAGTAATATAACAACTATCGGTAATCGATGGTATGAAACATGGGATAAATTTAAATTTGTAGAAATTAGTGCTAGTATAGATGGTACTGGAGGATTTTATGAATATGTAAGATGGCCAGCCAAATGGGATAAAATTTACAACAACTTAAAAGAATTAAAACTTTGGGCATCAGAGAATCCACAAAAACGACAAATGGCTGTACATCAAACGTTGAGTAATCTTACTATGCCAAATGTTGAACATTCTGTTGAACTAATATGTAGAGATTTAGGAATATTTATTATGTATATAAATGTTAATTATCCGGAATCAATGAGTCCATGGGTATTGCCGGCATCAGTTCGCCAAACTTTTGCAAAAAATGCAATGAATATATATAATGATCCTATTAATTCTAAATTAGTTCATTCCACCACCCTACATACTTTTGACAAAATATATAACTCAGAAGATCCGTCAGTAGAACTACAACAAGAGTTTATTAAACGTATGAAATATATGGATGAGAACAGAAATCAATGTTTATTAGATTTACATCCGTGGTTTGAGGAATGGTATAATGCATACTGATACTTTTTGTATCCACCCTTTCAATTCTTTAAGCATTGATGGCACCGGAGATCAACGTAGTTACAAACCCTGTTGTATGAGTAATCAATCAATTGTATCCAAATCGGGCCCAATTGATTCAATTGATTCTGCATTTAATAGCGATTGGATGAATTCTTTACGTGATTCGTTGATAAACGGTGTACAACACCCTGCTTGTAGTTTATGTTGGGATGAAGAACGTGCCGGCAAAGAAAGTAAACGAGTTCGTGATAGTAAAACTCAACTGACTTTATTAGATAAACCTGCTACAGTTATAAAGAACATAGATTTAAAAATGGGAAATCTTTGTAATTTGAAATGTAGAATTTGTAACCCGTGGAATAGTAGCCAATGGGAAACTGAATGGTTTAATATAGGTGGAAGAACAGAATCTATTCAAGAATTTAAAAATTCTTTCAAGCTCCAACGTCAATCATGGAATCCAGGTGAGAAAATTTGGGATGAGTTACTAGAAATATTACCCAATATTGAATCATTTGATTTGTATGGTGGAGAACCACTACTTATTGAAAACATGTGGAATATTTTAAAACTTAGTGTAGAAAAAGGTTATAGTAAAAATCAAAAAATTCATTATAACACAAATGGATCAATTGTTCCTAACGAAGAACAACTAGCGTTGTGGGAACAATTTAAATTAGTTGATTTGCAGGTTAGCTTAGATGATATCAATGAACGTCATAATTATCAACGTCATCCTAATAAATGGGAAATAGTAAAAAAGAACATTGAATCATTACAGCAACATAAATGGATTAGTTTAACAACAAATGCAACTATCAGCAATTTTAATGTTTTTTATTTAGATGAAATCACAACAGAAATAATGGATAACTTAGGATGTAGCATTTGGTATAATATATTACATCATCCAGATGAATATAGTGTTGATGCATTAGATCCTGAGATAAAAGAAATACTATTAAAAAAACTTATTCATGTAAAGGATAAAAATCCAGATATATTGAATATTTTAAACTTCATTGGAAGCAATCCTAATCCAAATAAAATAAAATTGTTTTTGAAAAAAGTTCAAGAACATGATACATATAGAAAAGAAAACTTTTCTACAACCTTCCCTGAATGGTATGAAATCCTTAAACAATACTACCTCTAAAACATTATGCGTCTATCCCTGGATACATTTACATGCCTGGGCTGACGGACAAGCATTTCCATGTTGTATGTTTGATTGTGAACAACCAATTGGTGATATAAAAAATAATTCTATCAATGATACTATCAATAGCCCTTTAATAAAAACTATTCGTAAAAACATGCTTGAAGGTAAAGAGACCTCAGGATGTGAAAAGTGTTATAAGTTAGAGGCATTAGGTCAGCCCTCAATGAGAACTGATGGATTTAAATATTATTCAGATTGGAAAGAAATCACTTCATTAACCAATGAAGATGGGGGCGTTGAACAATTTCAATTAAGATATTTAGATATTAGATATAGCAATCTTTGCAATTTTGCATGTGTAACATGTAGCCCTACGTTCAGTAGTAAATGGGTTAATGATTGGAAAAAGTTAGAGAAAGTAATTCACCACGAAGAAAATCTTAAATTAGATGTATGGGAACAATTACAACCATACTTAATGACAGTTACTAATGTTAATTTTGCAGGAGGTGAACCATTATTAATGGAAGATCATTGGAAAATTATGAATTATTGGATTGAACACGATAAAACCGATCAGTCTATTAACTATACAACCAATTTAAGCGAATTAGAATTTAAGGGTCAACATGTAATAGACTTGTGGTCTAAATTTAAAAGTATAACGTTATTAGTTAGCGTAGATGGATGTAAAGAAACAGGAGAGTGGATCAGATGGGGGCAAAAATGGGAACGGTTATTAAACAATATAACTTTAATAAAAACTAAATGCCCTACAATTAATATTCAAATTACCCCAACAGTTAGTGTGTTTAACATTTTAAACTTATTTGAAACTCAACGATTATTATATGACCATGCCGGAATCTTACCTAACCAATGGCAACTTAATATTCTTGCGTTCCCCCATCATTTACAGATGCATCACATTCCTAATCAGACTAAAGAAAAATTTAAAACGTTGTATGAAACACATAAGGTTTGGTTAACAGATAATGATTTATCAGATAATATGTTTGATAGTATTGATAAGAATTTAAATAGAATAGCCGATCCAGAAGAATTTATTAAGGCAGTATATTATGCAAAACAGTTAGATGCAATTCGAGGAACTGATTCATTAAATATTATGCCACACTTGAATCTAATATAAATATCTTTATGAAAAAAGCACTACTAATAGGATGTGGCTCTAAATGGGGTGCATCTTTTACTAAACACCTATCTGATATAGGATACTATATCGATTTACTTACAGGTTCAGATTTTGAATATCCTAATGTCAATACTATAAAAGTTAACTGGTTCGAATTAAATGTAGATCAATTAACAACTTTAATTGATAATACAGTAACCTATGATTTGATTTTTTTCAATCAAAATGCTAAGGGTAGTGTAAGCGACCACTGGTTTATTCCCGGAAATGATATGCCGATTCACGCATGGAATCGTAGCATGTGGAATGATTGTCAGCTACCTTATTATTTAATTAAACACTTGTCACTTTCTATTACTGATGATACTAAAATAGGATGGATGATGACCGGATTAATTATAGGAAACAATCCTGAATATTTTAAACATGCTGGTTATGCTAGTCACAAAGCAACTAACTTGCACATCATGCGAGGGTTTAGTCAAAATCACAATGGTATATTTTTTGCATTAAATCCAATGTGGTTTCCAATAGAAGATTATCTAAAAGATTCAATACAAATTCATAAAGTAATATCAGAATTGAAAAAAACAGATAGTGGAAAGAGTTTTAATAAAGATGGAACAGAATGGATTTAATATATGTATGAATTTGATAACGAGTTAGATAAACCTTTTATAGAAGAAATATTAATAGAAAAGCCCCTATCTCTATTGGGTGGTTTTAAATTAAAGTGTATCATTGACACTATTAACAAATATTATTTAAATAATATACTTGAAGTTGGAACCTTTGCCGGCGGAACAACATATCTATTGGGAAAACAATTCCCTGATAAATCTATAACTACAGCAGATATAAATAATTTTGAAGTGTATTTCACACTATTAGACCATGACAAGCATTTAGAAATGATACAAGGTTGGTATCCAAATATTAATATTCAACCAGATTCAATAGTAAAGATACAACAAATATATAAAAATAATTGTGAGAATATTACATTATTTGAAGGTAATTGGCATAATACAGATATATCTGCTTTTGACGCTATATTAATAGATGGAGATCACTCAATCGATGCACTACTTGCTGATTTAAAATATGCACACGCTAACATGAAAAAACCAGGAATAATTATTGTTGATGATTGTATATTCTCATCCATTAGACAATATACACAAGAGTTTTGTATTGCTAATAATTTATCTTTTTCTTTCGAATGCCCCGTTGTTTACACTCAGTTTAACGGGGACGTTGTTCAAGGGGAAGATTTGTGTATTATAAACATAAATCCTACCTAATATTTAAACCAAACAATATTACTTTTCTTTCTACGGGAACGTTAGGAACACAATGCCAATTTAATTCATTGTTTGTCCAAGCAGTTCCTTGAAATTTATTTTTTCTTCCACGATGTATAATTGGATGATCTGCTTTAGGGTTTTCAGTAGCGTGATCCCATCCCATTCCATGTGTAGAAAAGCAAGTTTGAGTTTCGTTATCATTTATATTTATAATACCATTAAGTACAGCGAATCTATTATCCAAATGCCATGGCATAGAGAAACCGGGTTTATATATCATGACCGATACGTATAATCCTTGATCTCTTTTAACTTTTCTTGCATAAAAATCGTCAAAGTTTTTATATCCTAAATCCATTAATGGCCAACGCACATTATCCATAGACATAAGTTTCTTCATAATTTCATACAATGGATCATTAAGAAAGTTATATAATTTCGTATATTCTTCCGTGTCGTGTGGTATATTATATCGTCCTGGATTCACATGCAATGCATTATAAGTTTGTTCAATTGGTGGTCGGTCGTATATTTTATCAAAATCAATTTCTGATAAAGATGGAATTTCAAAATCTATAATAGCAGGGTCAGTATTTTCGTGGATAATATGCATGGAGTTTCCTTAAGGTACATGTCTTTTTGTAGATGTATTTATACGCCGCATTATGCAATTTAATAAATAACAGTTGATAATAGTCAAACAACGGAAAGATATATGAAAATTTTTAAAATGATACGACATTTAATTGTAGAAAAAATATTTGGTAAGATAATTAGAGAATACAAATATCGTAAACGTATGAAAGAATTGCGTAAGCGTGATCCATTTATTTATTAATAGGGATATTTAATGAATTTGGTCAAGTTAAATCCATTGATATCCGACAGCCTAGATGATTTAAAAACATTTAGCATAGTCACTACACGTAAAGATTTGCTAATCGAAAATGATATGAATGTCCACTATTTCAGTCCATTAGATTATACTCATAGAGATACATGGAAACATGAAGATTTTAGTTATGATATATCTAAATTTGGCTTTAGAGATAAATCAAACATACCATTTGAAATAGACATAGCCGCATTTGGGTGTAGCTTTACTTTTGGACAAGGATTACCTAAGAACGTGTTATGGCATCATTTGTTGGGTGAACAGTTACAGTTATCTACATATAATTTTGGGCAGCCGGCTGCCAGTGTAAAAACAACATTAGATATATTTTCAGTAATGTGTAATCACACTAAAATAAAACATGCTATTTTTTTACTCCCA
>Ga0114978_10005591_pt1 | contig 10031 bp, 12 predicted proteins | sample S_140212_EF_Meta_FD_87027 | JGI IMG/M metagenome (GOLD analysis project Ga0114978, IMG submission 87027) | Freshwater microbial communities from Lake Simoncouche, Canada to study carbon cycling - S_140212_EF_MetaG | ecosystem: Environmental > Aquatic > Freshwater > Lake | place: Lake...
CGAGGCAACCGCATTGGCGATCGTGGATGCATTCCTTGCCACGCCCTTCAGTGGCGACGAGCGCCACGTCCGGCGCATCGATCAGGTCACCGCGTTCGAGTCCGCGGGCTCGTTCTGAGCGAAGCTCGAAAAGCCGCCCGACCAAGGCGCGTCAGGGACTGACCGGTGGCGCCTTGCGAATCGTGACCGAGCGCTCGGCGCGTGCGCGGTCAGCCTGGCTGGGCCGGGACACGTCGCGCGCACGAAGTGCGCCGTCGAGGCCCACTCGTGAGGGGCCACGGTCGGCGAGGCGGTCGAGGGCTTTGTCGTCGGGATGCTCGTCGCCGCTGCTGCCATTGTGTTGACGTCGTGCCATAAGTCGACGGTACCGGCCCGCCAGCCGTGCCGACACCACCTGAGGAGAGTCGTGCCTGAGGGACACAGCGTTCATCGGCTCGCGCAAGGTATTCATCGTGCCTTCGCGGGCGAATCGTTGCGCGCCAGTAGTCCTCAGGGACGGTTCACCGTGGGTGCGGCCGAAATCGACGGCCGCGTGTTCGAACGCGCCGAGGCCTGGGGCAAGCACCTGTTCCTGGAGTTCGAGGCTGACCTGCTTGTGCACGTCCACCTCGGGCTGTACGGCGCGATGCTGAGTGCCAGATCCCCTGCGCCCGAGCCTCGAGGAGCCGTCAGGCTGCGCCTCGAGGGCAGTTCGTCGTATGCGGATCTTCGCGGCCCGACCGCTTGTGATCTTCTCGGCTCCGGCGGACGCGACGCGATCATCGCCCGTCTCGGACCTGATCCGCTGCGGCCTGACTGCGAACCCGAGCGGGCCCTGCGACGTATCGCGGGGAGCAGGGTGGCGATCGGGGCCCTGCTCATGGATCAATCTGTCCTGGCAGGTGTGGGCAACATCTATCGCGCGGAACTTCTCTACAGACATGGTATTTCGCCGTTCACGCAGGGCCGTGACCTCTCTCCTGCGACATTCGACGCGATGTGGGCAGACCTCTGCTCACTGATGGCGGATGGTGTTCGGCGCGGTCGCATCGTGACCGTCGAGGGTGTCGACGCCGACGCACTAGAGGCCATCGACGCCGATCGGATAGCGCCGCACGATCCTGACCTCGACGGCGGTGAGGACACTCCGGCACGTCGACGTCAGCGGCGAAACACGGGCGTGTACGTCTACAACAGGGCGGGACGTGCGTGTGTTCGATGCGGTTCCAGCATTGCTGCACAGGACTTCCATGGCAGACGACTGTTCTGGTGCCCGAGCTGTCAGAGCTAGCCCGGTCTGGCGGTCGGCTCAGAGTCAGAAATGGGGCACCCATCCGTCGCACGTTGTATTGCTCTCGTGAGGATCACGCGCAGCTGGTGAATCCTCCGATGATGCCCCCGTCGTGACAGAATCCGAGGTGTGATTCCACTTCCGCAGCCCAACGCCATGACGAGGCCCTATCGCGGCCTCTCGGTGCAGGAAGTCGACCTCGACCTGACGGATGAATCCGCGATCCTTGCCTACCTTCTCGGCCGTGAGGCCTATCGGCGCACCGACTGGCTGCTCTTGGGCAACGGGTCCGACCATGCACTGATCGAGGTGCGCAAGGAGTCCCTCGAGCCACTGATGTCACCGATCATCGAGGCCCGAGTCCTCGCAGGACCGGATCGCACCGCGTGGATCGAGGACCCCGACACCGACGTCGGCAATGCGACATCTTTGGCCGTCGCGGCCTTGAGCATCGGCCGGAATGACATTGACGCCTACGCAGTCAAAGGTCGGTTCGAGCATGTGAACGTGATGTGGCGGCCCGCGCCGGTGCGCATCGTGGTCACCGAAGTGGTGCCGCCTGAGCCGGCGAAACTCCTGGAGATGGCGCGGCAGGCTGTGGCGTTCGACGGCGATCTTCCGCCCATCGAACTCGTGCTCGAGTCGGTCGATATTCGCAGCGTGGCCCACGACAACCCGGCGAGCGGTTACCTGTTGCCGTGCAGGGGATCGGGCACCGACCTCGATTCCCCGGTGTTCTTCCTCGATACCCACCCCGAGAAGCGCGACGATTGGCTGCTCATCGGTTGCGAGAGGTCAATGCAGTTCCACCGGCACTTCTACGGTGACGAACCACGACAGGTTGACCTCTGTCCTCAACGGCGCTCCTCACGTGGTGATGAGGGAACCCTGACCCTGACCAAGTGCTGTCTTCTCGAGCGCGGGGTCGAGCAGCACGGCACCAGTGTCGTGGTGCCCTGGGGGTCGAGCCTGGACGAGGTACGGCTGGCACTCCGGTTGCTGACCGGGGTGGGTCCACTCGTCGACCCTGAGCGGATCGGCGCTGCCCAGGTGCTCTGATCTCGCGAGGGCGTTGTCCGAGTGCGCGTGTGGACGGGGTTGCCGGACTTCAACGATTCTCACCGTGCGACCCGGAGTCGACCTGTGCGACAGTGATTGTCCTGACGGTGATCCTCATGCCGTCAGGCTCATCCCTACCCGGATCTCCTGGTTGTCACCGTGGGCAAGTCAGTCCTGGCACTGGCCGTGGCGAGTGGAGTGTTCGCCCTCGCCGCCGCGGGTGCGAGCGCATTGGTTTTGAGCCCTGGTGGACTTCTCAGGGTGCCGAACATCGGAACCCTGGATCTTCGTCAGACCCAGTGCACAGACGGGTGGGCCGTGTCATTCGCCCGCAGCTCTGGTGGGGAGCTGATCACCGCAGTGATCGCGACGGATCTGGCGCAGATGCCCTCGGCCGCATGTACATCGCGCGCGACCTGGGCCTTCGCCGACGGCAACGCGGTCAACGGTACGTGGATCAGCCCCCGTTGGACGTTCGACTACAGCGCAGTTGTTCCGGCTCCATCCACTGCTGATGCAGGGATGAACTACGCCGTCGTCAGCAACGCCGCCCCAGTCAGCGGGCAACTCACTACTGGAGGCCCCGCTTCGCTTGGGCCGTGACCGGCTCGCGGTGTCAACGATGCCCCGATTCCGGCGCCCTTCGTGGGCTCAGATCAGTGGGCGGCCGGGCTCGACGGTGACTTAGTGGTGATCGCCGTGGTCATGCCCGTGATCGTGGTCGTGGTCATGCCCGTGGTCATGTCCGTGGTCGTATCCCGCGGGCCTTGCGGCCAGGACCTCCACGCGGTCGTCGACCGCCCCCGAGGCGAGAAGCTGTTTGGTGACAACGACCCTCTCAAGAGCCGTGAGCCAACAACGGTAGTAAGAGTAGGTGTCGCCCGGTGAGGCGTCGGCCTCCCAGGAGGTGATCGCCGCGATGAGCTCGACCCGGAACTCGTCCCACTCAAATGCGCCGGACTCGTGCAGCGTCATGCACAGGCTGAAGGCACGGCTCTCCCACTGCTCGGCGAAGACAAGCTCGCCGTTCGCCCGCGGAGGTGCCGCGACGCCGTCGACGTCGAGGGTGCTGACGTTCGTCATGGTGCAGCGACGAGGGCGACGCCGATCATGGATTCACGTGTGATGAGGGGAACGAGGTCCTCCTCGCTCATGCCCTCCGTGCCTGCGGGCCGTTGCGGCAGAACGAAGAAGCGAACCTCCGAACTGCTGTCCCAGACCTTGACCTCCTGGGAATCGGGGAGATCGAGACCCATCTCGGCCAGCACCGCGCGAGGCTCCTTGACCACGCGGGAACGGTAGACCGGGTCCTTGTACCAGGACGGCGGCAGGCCCAGGAGAGGCCACGGGTAGCACGAGCAGAGCGTGCACACGATCACGTTGTGGAGGTCGTCGGAGTTCTCGACCACGACGATGTGCTCACCCTGCGGGCCCTTGAAGCCCAACTCGGCAACCGTGGTGGTGCCATTGGCCAGAAGGCGTTCCTTGAACTCAGGGTCGGTCCACGCCTTGGCGACGACCTTCGCGCCATTGAGCGGGCCAACATCCTGGGCGTACGTCTTGATGAAGTTGTCCATCACCGTGCGGTCGACGAGGCCGCGCTCGACGAGTAGATCCTCGAGGGCCTCCGTGCGCAACTCGATCGGGATGTGGTCGTTCACGGTGAGTTCGTTGCTCATGACGCGTCCCCTAGGTAGTCCTCGTAGCAGTCGGTGTTCAGTGTGAAGATCTCGGCATCGGGGCCGAAGAGCTCACGGGAGTCAAATGCGACGGTGTAGACCCACTGCGCGTTCTCAGCGAGGAAGTGGGCGTGAGTGTCGGGGAGCACCTGGGGAGGCTCGACGATCGCCACCGTGCCGACATGTCCTTGGATGTAGTGCTGCAGACGCGTGTGTCCGGCGGCTTCCTGCACCTTGGTGCGCACCTTCTGCCCGACGGTGAAGCGAGGAGCGGCCTCGATCGCGCGGATGGAACCGCCTGCGGTGGGTGCGTAGTCGGGCTTCTGCGGCTCAGGTGCGGCGGGCTCGTCGGCACTTCCACCGGAGAGGTTCACGGCGCGGGCCTCGACCGAGCCTGGCGCAATGATGTTGCTGTCGAGGAGCAGGTTCTCGGCTCCCTGAACGTAGCGGCCGTAGCAGCCACCCTCGAGGTAGGCGTCCTTGTCGAGACGGTTCATGGCGTGCCGGAAAGAATCGAGGTTGGTGCCCGACAGCCTCATGGAGAGCAGGCCGAGGGCGAAAGCGCGCCCTTCCCATGGCTCCGGGAAGACCGGCTCGTTGCGATCGATGGTGGGCATCGGACCCCACCCTTGCGTGCCGCCAAAATCCGCGATGCCACTCGCCCGCTGGATTGCCATCGGGTCGCCTCCTGCCGTGTCGAGGGTCAAGAATGCCTACGAGCCAAGAATGTCTCAGGGCTAACAATGCCGGAAGGATGGGCGGAACCGAGGGGTTCCGCCCATCCTTCGTGGCTTACAGGGTCCAGGTGTTGAGCTGGAAGGCGCCTTCGGTCCACGCGGTGAGCGCGGAGTCGAGGACGTCGAGCGGGCTGAACGGAACGACGCCGGGGATCAGGTCGTCCTCGCCGAAGCCGTAGAGCGCACCCATCGCGAAGCGGCAGGCGTAGACCGTGGCACCTTCACGCATGAGGGTCTTGAGCTGCTCGTTGATCGCCAGGTGGCCGGGGAACGCGCCCTGTCCGACACCGGGGTAGCCGCGAGTTCCCGAGGCTGCGAGCACGCCGGGGCCGTAGAGGATGATGTTGACCTGGAAGCCCTTGCGGACGAGCCGGGTCGACGTCAGGAGATTCACCAGCAGCACGGAGCCTTCGAAAGGCACTGTGTGGATGAAGACGAACGCCTTCTGGCCGGGCTTGGCCATGATCTCCGGGAAGAGCTTTTCTTCGGTATTGAAAAGAGACTCACCGTCGGCCGGGAGAGTCCGGAATACAGTCTTCGGCATTGATCCTCCAGTTGACCTTGCATGGACATCGATGTATGTCGGCTTAGATTGCGGCGCCCTTGGGTGCCGTCGGCTTCGACCAGCGCTGGCGGTGGCTACCTGGCATGGCGGCCATGGCCCGCGCGCGGAGCCCCCAGGGGAGAACTCGGTAGATCGGCACGAACACCTTGGTCCAGAAGAGGGATCCGTGGGTGTCCGGCGGCGCGATGCCGTACTTGCGGGCGATGAGCGCCTGGGAGTCGCGGAGGAGGTACTTCTGGGAGTTCGTCCTCAACCATGTGGCCAGCCACGTCATGTCAGGACTTTCCCGCTGCCGCGATGCCGTTGGTGGCCGCGACCTTGATGGGCTCGTTGAGGGCGCCGATCGGCGGAGAGTAGACGTTCTCCATGTTGGCGAGGTCATGCAGGGTCAGGCCCATCTTCACGGCGAGACCCATGAAGTCAGCTCGTTCCTTCACACCCTCGCCACCGATGATCTGGGCGCCGATGAGGCGGAGTGTTCCGGGCTCCGCGAGGAGCTTCACCCGAACCTTCTTCACACCCGGGTAGTAGCGCGCGCGGGAGATGCCGTCGGCAACTCCGAGGACGTAGGGCATCCCCAGCGCTGTGGCGGCGACTTCCCCGAATGCGGCGCCGCCGATCATCCACTTGCCGGCCACCATGCCCCACGGGACGTAGACCGAGGAGTAGGCACGGGAGCCACCGGCAGCGTTGTAGCCAGCGACCTTTCCCTGGGCGTAGGCGTGCGATCCGGTCAGGCCCTGGAGTGGCAGCGACGCAGACCCATGTGGGATCTCACAGACGTCACCGCATGCCCAGATGCTCGGGTCGGAGGTCTTCATGTTCTCGTTGACGACGACGCCACCCGTGGTGCCGATCGCGATGCCCCCAGCCACGGCGAGCGAGTTGTTTGCGCGCTTGTGAGTGGCGACGACGACGAGGTCGCAGTCGATGGTGCCCCCCGAGGTCGACACTCCGCCCACGGATCCGTTGCCGTTGTCGAGGAACGCCACCAACTCGGTGTTCCAGTGCATGGTGACACCGAGCTCGGTCCAGGAATCCTGGACGATCTGGGCAAGGTCAGGGTCGAGGAGTTCGCCGAGCGCCCACGGGTGCGGGTCGATGACGTGCGTCTCGATGCCACGGTGGGCGAGAGCGGTGACCATCTCGATTCCCAGGGGCCCCGCCTCGACGACAACGGCCTTCTTGACGGTGTCGAGACGCTTGTCCCACTCCATCGCGGCGCGGATGTTCTTGACGTAGTAGAGGCCGTCGAGGTGGGCGCCCGGAACCCCCGGATCCTGGTAGATGAACCCGGTGGAGATCACGAGCGAGTCGTAGGGGACGACACCTTCGCCCTCGACGGAGATTGTCTTGTTCGCGCGGTCGATCGAGTTCACGCGGGTCTCGTAGTGGACCTCGATGCCTGCATCCACGTACGCCTGCTTCTCGGCCAGGAAGAGCGACTCGAAGGTCGGGATCTCCTTGCCGTGCACGAACGGGATGCCGCAGGGGCTGTAGGCGACATCCTCGAACTCGGTGTAGACGCGCACATCGGCAGTGGGATCGATCGCTTTGGCCCCGCCGGCGGCGCCGAGGCCACCCCCGCCACCACCGATCACGACGACTCTCTGGGCCACTCGGACGTCCTTCCGACAGCAGGTGCGCGTACACGATGAAGTATTAAGCGTTCACTATGCTGCAGTAGGCGAGGGCCGTCAACCAATTGTGAGGCTGCGTTTTTGCGTGGCGTCGCCGCCACGGCCCGAAGGTGCCGAGTGGCGCCGAGGCTAGTCTGCTGCCAAGGTTAACGCTCTCGCTACTCGACGGAGGATTCGGTGGAGGTCAGGCCGGCTCGACCCAGGGCCGATAGGCCAGACAGGCCGGACGACATCGCGGTCCAGTCCCTCCAAGTCGACGAGATCGTGAGCCAGGTCGGCCCCAAGATTGCCGGACTTCGCCGGGCGCAGCGCTTGTCGCTCCAGCAACTCGCGGCGATCAGCGATGTCTCGGCAGCCGCGATCCACAAGATGGAGCGCAACGGGATGGTCCCGACCATCACCACGCTGCTGAAGATCGGCACGGCCCTCGGAGTTCCCGTCAGCTACTTCGTCCAGGAGGACGAGTCACACCCTGAACCCGTTCACTTCACGGCCTCCGGAGATCGCCGGGCGGTCTTCACCCCACACAAGGGGCTCTCGCTCGCGGGTATCACCGGGTCCTACCGCCAGTTCCAGACGGCGGCGGCGGTGGCCCAGATCGCCCACGGGGCCACCAGCGGCGAGAAGTTGCTGAAGCACCCGGGCGAGGAACTCGTCCATGTACTCAGTGGCGAGGTGACCTTCCACGTCGGCGAGCAGGACTTCGTGCTCGTGAAGGGCGATTCCCTTCACTTCTCCGGGGAGGTCCCGCACCAGTGGGAGAACCTCAGCAGCAAATCCGCCGAGGTCGTCTGGGTCGCTCTGCGAAGCGGCTAGGCGATCACGACAGGTTGTGTCGCACGGTGAGCTCAGGTGGCCGCCGAAGCGTGTTCGTGACGTAGCAAACCCTTTCGGCAGAGCGAATGAGTGCCTCGGCCTGCTCGGCCGGCAGGGGAAGATCGACGTCGATGGCGATCGCGGAGAAGCGTGGCCCCTCGTAAGTCCCGGTCACGGTCACGCCCACTGATTCGAGTGTGATGCCACGCTTGTTGGCGGCCCATGCCAGGGACAGCACGAAGCAGGAGGCAACCGAGGCGAGCAGGAGATCGGTGGGCTGGGGGCCGGTGTCCGTGCCACCGACGCGCTCGGGCTCGTCGACGCGCACGGTGAAATCGCCCGCCACTACGTCGACCTGGTATCCACCGAGCCATCGAGCACTTACTGTTCTGTCCTCCATGGAACATGGACCATACGCCAGACTCATCGCACGCAGGGTTGCCCCCTGACGCACCACATGTCGTAATCCGGACTTCGAACTCCGACGGAGGTAGATGCAGATGCAGCGCGAGAACTCGCGGGCTGCGGGCAGGCTCCGACGGTTGGGCTGGGTCGTCCTTGTCGTCGTGGCGCTCAACGTCCTCGCATGGGGCCTCTACGGATTCTCGGTGACGGGGACGACGAGTACTGCGGCCTATGTCGGCGCGGGCACGCTGGCGTTCGTCCTGGGAATGCGTCACGCATTCGATGCCGATCACATCGCCACCATCGACGACTGCACCCGGTTGCTCATCCGACGTGGCGAGCGACCGATCGGGCTCGGTTTGTTCTTCGCCCTCGGTCACTCGAGCGTGGTGTTCCTGCTGTTCATCGGTGTCGCGGTGGCGAGTGCGTCCGCGAGTGAGACGGCCACCCACGCGATCACGACGGTCATGGGGCCGATCTCAGGAATCGTTGCCGCGCTGTTCCTGCTGTTCGTGGGCCTGCTCAACCTGCGAGTGCTGCGGCGAGTGTGGACCGCGCGCCGTGCCCTGCGCGGGGAAGCCTTCGGCGACAAGCAGATCGAGGAGATCCTCAATGCTCGCAGCGTGATGAGCCGGGTCTTCGGCCGTCGCATGCAGTCCTCGATGACCGCGAGTTGGAAGATGTTTCCCTTGGGGTTCATCTTCGGTCTGGGCCTTGAAACCGCATCGGAGATCGCACTGCTGGGGCTCTCGGCCACTGCGGCGACAACAGGGCACCTGTCTTTGCTGTCGCTCATCGCGCTGCCGTTGTTGTTCGCCGCTGGCATGACGTTGTTCGACACACTCAACTCGGTCCTCATGGTGAGCATGTACCAGTCGAGCAACACCAGGGTGAGGCAACGGCTCACCTTCAACGTCGTGATGACATTCGTGACCGCGACCATCGCGATTGGGGTAGGCCTGATCTACCTAGCGGGTTTCCTGGTGAGGGAGTCCTGGGTTTCCTCGCTCGCCCCGGTCGCTGAGATGAATCAGCACTTCGAGGTCGTTGGCTACATCATCGTCGTCGCCTATGGCCTGCTCTGGACGTGGATGCTGCTCGTCTCGCGCGAGAGACGCGCCTCTCGGACACTCAGCCCTGTCAGTGCTGCCAGCACCCCCGCCACGAGGTCGAGTCCGGACGTGTGACCGACCCCCCGCACACGCTCCAGATGCCCGGTTGCGTTGTCGATGTCGTCGTCTATGCACGCCTTCAGGAGTGAGTGCACCGGCTCGATGCACTCTCCGCTAGCTGCTGCTCGCAAGAAGGCGCGCGAGATCGTGTGGGTGGGCGCCGTGTCGGCAATCGCGCGGAGTTCGAGAAGGCGGGACGGATCATCCAGCGCAGCGATCAGCAGGACGCCCGCCGCCACATCGTCGCCTGCGGGCGTGAGACCGCCCCCGCGCCCGAACAAGGTCCTGCAAGCCCCCGCTGTATCACCTTGTGCAAGAAAGGGATCCAGCGACCTCGTCACATCGACCCCGTCACCGGAGGTGATATCGAGAACTGGCCGATGCGAGACGAGGCGACGGAGGAGTGGAAGTGCCCCTCTGACATCGTCAAGTTCAGGGGGGCTCCAGACCTCATCCGGCACAGGCACAGCCGTGGCGCCGACCCTGAGCCCATCGACGCCGGAGTGCGCGGGCATTCCGCCACGCGCGTCGGGAAGCCATGACACCTGCACATGGAGTGGTCCGGCCGCGACCCCCGGCACGACGAGTGCCACAACCGCGTCATCGAAATCGAGGTACACGGCTTTCGAGAACACCGCGATCACCGTGCCCTCATGACGATGGGCGAGGATCCGGTGGGCAGCGCTCC
>Ga0114978_10005593_pt1 | contig 10029 bp, 5 predicted proteins | sample S_140212_EF_Meta_FD_87027 | JGI IMG/M metagenome (GOLD analysis project Ga0114978, IMG submission 87027) | Freshwater microbial communities from Lake Simoncouche, Canada to study carbon cycling - S_140212_EF_MetaG | ecosystem: Environmental > Aquatic > Freshwater > Lake | place: Lake...
GGTCGTGCTGGATGATGCCGATGGTGAGGCCGAGGAATTGATAAAGCTGCCCCATCCATTCGGCATCGCGCCGGGCGAGGTAATCATTAACCGTGACGACATGAACGCCGCGTCCGGCGAGGGCATTGAGATAGACGGGGGCCGTGGCGACGAGGGTCTTGCCTTCGCCGGTGGCCATCTCCGCGATGCGACCCTGGTGCAGGATCATGCCGCCGATGAGTTGCACATCGAAATGCACCATGGCCCAGGTCATGGGCTGGTCGCAGGTGGTGAAAGGGTGCTTACGTTCGGTCAGGCGGCGGGCGGCGTTTTTGACCACGGCGAAGGCCTCGGGCAGGACCTCTTCGAGCCGGGCGGCGAGAGCGGCGGAATCGGTGATGGCGGAAAGCTCCGTCTTCCAGGCGAGTGTCTTGGCACGCAGGTCGTCGTCGGAAAGCCCCGTCAATCCTTGCTCGATCTCGTTGATCTGCCGGACGCGGGGTTGGATGCGGCGCAGCTCGCGTTGATTTTTCGAGCCGACGATTTTCTTGATGATCCAGTTGAACATGAAATTGCGGAGGGGTTAATCAATAGCCGTGCGCGACAAAAGTCCACCGGAATTCTAAGGCAAGGCAAACCGACCGCAGGGTAGTTTATTTTGCAAGAAAGCCGCTCGACAGGTGGCCCGAACGTTCTAATTTTCCATTTCTCGCATGCTCAAACATCCCGCTCTCACCGAAGGCCGCATTCTCAATGCCCTCAATCGAATTGAAAAACTGGTCCACACGCCCACCGCGCCGGTGGAGGTCTCGCACTGGCCGGTGCACGGAGAACCCGTCTCTGCGGAAAAAGCCTTCAAGGCCAAATACACCCCGTTCCGCGTCGGGGAAAAATGGGGAGCCTTGTGGGACACGGAGTGGTTTCGTTTTCGCGGCGAGGTGCCCCGCGAGTGGAAGGGACGCGAAGTCGTGGCCCGGATCCGGTTGACCGACAACGGACGCGAAGGGTTCACCGCCGAGGGCCTGATTTATCAAAACGGCAAATTGATCCGCGCCATCAACGCCAACCGCCGCGAAGTCGAAATCGCCGCCCCGGCGAAGGGCGGCGAGCGTTTTGAGTTTTTCGTCGAGGCTGCCGCCAATGGAGGCAGCAACGAGGCCGGAGAGACCATGGGGTTGAACCTGCCCGACTACGACGGCCCGCCGCGTTTCCGCCTGGAACAGGCCGAACTCGCCTGTTTCAACCGCGCGGCTTTTGACTACCTCCAGGATTTCAAGCTCGCCTACGAGGCCATGGCCGTTTTCCCCGAGGACTCCCAGCGCCGCGGCGAATTGCGCGCTGCGCTGAATGAGTCGGTCAACCGTTTCGATGCGGAAGACCCCGCCTCGATCCGCCCCGCCCGCGCCGCTCTGCGCGATGTCCTGCGCCGCCGCAATGGCGAGACCGTGCACACGCTTTCCGCCGTCGGCCATGCCCACATTGACACCGCCTGGCTCTGGCCGCTGCGCGAGACCATCCGCAAATGCGCCCGCACGTTTTCGACCGCGCTTGACTACATGGATACCTATCCGGAATACGTCTTCGTCTGCTCCCAGGCCCAGCAATACGCCTGGATGAAAGCCTATTATCCGGAGGTCTGGGACCGCATCAAAAAAGCCGTCCGCCGTGGCCAGTGGGAACCCGTCGGCTCGATGTGGATCGAGACCGATTGCAACCTCGCCTCCGGCGAATCCCTCGTCCGCCAGATCCTCCACGGCAAACGCTGGTTCAAACAGGAACTCGGCTACGAGACGCGCGACGTCTGGATTCCCGACGTGTTCGGCTACGCCGCCTCGCTCCCGCAAATCATGGAAAAATCCGGCGTCGAGTATTTCCTGACGCAAAAAATTTCCTGGAGCCAGTTCAACAAATTCCCCCACCACACCTTCCTCTGGGAAGGGATTGACGGCACCCGCATCTTCACCCATTTCCCGCCCGCCGATACCTACAACGCGGTGATCAGCCCGTCGGAACTCCTGCACAATGTCAAAAATTTCAAGGACCACGACCGCGCCTCGCGCTCGCTCCTCGTTTATGGTTTTGGCGACGGCGGCGGCGGACCCACCATCGAGATGCTCGAAAAAGCCCGCCGCCTGCGCGACTTCGATGGGCTGCCGAAAGTCGTTTCCGAAAAAGCCATCACGTTTTTCGAGAAGGCCGAGGCCGATGCCCGCGACCTGCCCGTTTGGGTCGGCGAGCTGTATCTCGAGCTCCATCGCGGCACCTACACCACCCAGGCGAAAAACAAGCGCGGCAACCGCAAGTCGGAATTTCTCCTGCGCGACGCCGAGTTTTTCGACGCCGTCACCCTCGTCCTCGCGCCCAAACGCAAGGAAAAGTCCGCCGACCCCGGGCGGGCCGTCTATGATGTCACCGGCCTCAACGAGCCCCACGCGCAAACCCACCGCGCCGCCCTCGACCGCGCCTGGAAGCTGGTTTTGCTCAATCAATTCCACGACATCATTCCCGGCTCCTCGATCAACTGGGTCTATCGCGACAGCGATCGCGATTACGAAACCATCCGCGTGCTGGGCGAATCCGTGCGCGACTCCGCCCTGTCGTCACTCGACGGACTGGTGGACACCCGCGCATTCAAGCAACCCGTCGCCATTTCCAACACACTGAGCTACCGCCGCTACGAGGTCATTGACCTGCCCGATGGCACGCCCGCCCGCGTGGACGTTCCACCCTGCGGCTACGTGGTCGTGGATAAAAAAGACGGACTTCTCCGAGCCACCGACGCACCCGTCACGGTCACCACCAGAGGGGGAAAGGGCCCCCTCGCCCCTTCCGGCAAAGGCATCACCCTTGAGAACGGCCTGGTGCGAGTGAAGATCAACGCCGCCGGTCACCTCACCAGCGTTTACGACCTGCTGGCCAAACGCGAAGCCCTCGCCGGCGACGGCAACGTTTTCCATCTCCACGAGGATATTCCAAATATGTGGGACGCGTGGGATGTGGATGTTTTCTACAAGGAAAAATGCGCGACTCTCGGCGGATTGGAGACACTTGAACTCCTCGAGTCCGGCCCGCTGCGCGCCAGCATCCGCCTCGTGCGCGTTTTTGGAAAATCCCGCATCGAACAACGCATCATCCTGCGTGCCGGATCGGCCCGGATTGATTTCGTCACGACCGTGGACTGGCAGGAAAACCAGAAGATGCTCAAGGTCGCCTTCCCCGCCGCCATCCGTGCCGCCAGCGCGACCTACGAGATCCAATATGGCCACCTCGAACGCCCCACCCACGCCAACACCAGTTGGGATATGGCCCGCTTCGAAGTCTGCGCGCAAAAGTGGGCCGACCTTTCCGAACCCGGCTATGGCGTCGCCCTGCTCAACGACTGCAAATACGGCCACGACATCCAGGACAACGTCCTGCGTTTGAGCCTGCTGCGCGCCCCCGTTTCGCCCGATCCGCTGGCCGACCGCGGCACCCACGAGTTCACCTATGCGCTCCTGCCTCATGCCGGCGATATCCGCCAGGGCCGCGTGGTCGAGGAGGCCTACGCCCTCAACGTCCCGCTCATCGTCCGCGACATGAAATCGCAGAACGGCGCGCTGCCAGCCTCTCATTCCTTCTTTTGCATCAACCGCGAAGGAGCCGTCATCGAGGCCATCAAGGTCGCGGAAGACGGCGGCGCAATCATCGTGCGCCTCTACGAATCCGAGGGCTCCCGTGGTCCGCTGATCCTCACCACCACCCTCCCTGTGCGCAAAGCCTGCCTGGCCGACCTCCTCGAAAACGACCTGCAGCCGCTTACCCTGCGCGAAGGGGCTGTCCGGCTGGATTTGAAACCTTTTGAAATTGTGACGGTCAAGTTCACCATCTGAAGTTTTTGTTTGGACCGACGCATGGAAGGAAAGGCATGAATTCAAACAAAGCGCTGACGATCGCGCAAAGTCCGGCGGCAAAGGGTAAGGCGGCGCGCTTTGACAGCGTGCAACCCGCCGGGGCAGGCGGTCATTCGCCATGAGAATCGCACAATGCTGGGACGATGGAGTCGTGCAGGACATCCGCCTGATCGAGATCCTTCGCCGCCACGGCGCCAAGGCTTCCTTCAATCTCAATGCCGGAAAGCACGAGGCCGTCCGTGGTGCCAACGGCAAGCTCGCGCTCAGCGAACTCACCAGCGTATACGATGGCTTCCTCGTTGCCAATCACACCCTGACCCATCCGCATTTGACCAGGATCGCACCCGACGAAGCCGCCCGCGAGATTCGCGCGGGCCGCGACACCCTCGAACAAATCTTTGGCTATCCCGTGAAAGGCTTCGCCTATCCCTTCGGCGACCACAGCGAAGCCGTGCAGGAGCTTGTGCGCGAAGCCGGCCATACCTATGCCCGCACGTGCGCCACGACCGACTGCCTGCTGCCCGCCGCCGATCCCATGGCCCTGCCCGCGAATTGCCATTTCCTCGCGGAGGACTTCTGGCAGAAATTTGCAGCCGTCCGCGCCTCCGACGGTGTGTTTTATTTTTGGGGCCACAGCTACGAACTGACGACCGACGCCGCATGGCAGGATTTCGAGGCGAAAATCCGTCGCCTCAGTGCCGCCGGCCATTGGGCGGACCTCCCCGATCTCTTTCCCGGCTGATTTCTTTCACCGGGAAAACGCGGAATAAATGAACGGGTTGGCCGGCCGGACAAGATGTCCGCGCTCACTTGGCCCTCCCTTTTCTCTACGTTTTTCAGCGTCAATGCGCCTCACGAACTTAGCCGCAAACCGGAACCTCTAGTCAGCAGGTCAGCGCAACGCTCCCACTGAGTCACTCAACCCACCGGCTCGGCCAGAAGATCGTAAACCTGCGCGCCGGTGGCGCGGACATTGATAAACTCCCCCACCCGGGCCTTGCGGGAGAGGATCACGCGGCAGTCCACATCGGGCGCGTCGTGCTCGCTGCGGGCGATGCGGGGCTGCTCGACAAGAACGCGGAGGATTTTGCCGCGTTGCGACTCAGCCAGTTCCGCCGCGATGCGTTGCTGCAATTTCATGGCGGAGCGATAGCGCTGGTTTTTGATTTTATCGGGAAGCTGACCTCCCATCCTGCCCGCGCGGGAACTTTCCTCCTGCGAGTATTTAAAAATGCCGAGACGCTCGAACCGCACGCGTTCGATGAATTCCAGAAGCGAAGCAAAGTGCTCATCCGTTTCGCCGGGAAATCCGACAATGAACGTCGTGCGGATGGCGAGTCCGGGAATGCCTTCGCGCAGGCGGACAATGAGATTTTCGATGTGCTCGCGCGAGGTCTCGCGCCGCATGGAGGCGAGCATGTCGGTGTGAATGTGCTGGAGAGGCATGTCCACATAACGGGCCACTTTGGGGTTGCGGGCGATGGCGGCAATCAACTCGTCGCTCCAATGGGCGGGATGAGTGTAAAGCAGCCTGATCCAAAACTCGCCCTCGATCCCGGCCAGTTCATCAAGCAGCCGGACGAGGGTGGGTCCGCGTCCGGAGTCCACCGGTTGGCGGGGACCGGCTTTTTCGTCCCACTGATCCATGCCAAAATAAGTGGTGTCCTGGCTGATGAGGTTGATCTCCTTCACTCCCGCCGCCACCAGGCCGCGGACTTCCTGCGCAACCGAGTCAATCGTGCGGCTGCGGTGGCGTCCGCGCATCTGCGGGATCACGCAAAAGCTGCATGGGTGGTTGCAGCCCTCGGCGATTTTTACGTAAGTCGTGTGCGGGGGCGTGAGGCGGAAACGGGGCGTGTCATAGTCGGGGATGTATTCCGAACGGCGGGAAATGAGGGTGAACGGAGTGCTGGTTTTTTTCGCCAGGACCTCGCGAAAAATTTCGCCGGCGGTGGCGATCTGGTCGAGGCCGATGAAGGCGTCCACTTCGGGGAGTTCGCGCGCGAGTTCCTCGCGATAACGCTGGGCCAGACAGCCGCTGACGATAAGTTTTTGACCGGGATGGCGACGGGCCTCAAGGATGGCTTCGATGGACTCCTGCTTGGCGGAGTCAATGAAACCGCAGGTGTTCACCACGATAATATCGGCTTCGCCCGCGTCGGCGGTGATCTCGAATCCGCCAGTGGCGGCACCACCGAGCATGATCTCGGCATCCACCAGATTTTTCGCACAGCCGAGGCTGATCATGCCGACCTTGGGCGGACGGCTTGGCGGGACAGTCAACCCGGCACCTTTCTCGGCGACAAGACTCATAACAGGCAGAAAATTACTGAACCCGGGCGGTTTGATCCACCGTTCCCGCGACAAAGAGAACGGACCCTTCCGCCTTGGGCTGCTCGGCGGCGGCATGGGCGGGACCCTCGGTTTTCACGTACTCGACTTTTTCCGTCCGGGCCACCTCCCTGCCGTTGAGACGGTGGATATTGCGCACAGTGATCCAGATTTGCAGGACTCCCAGCGCGCAGAGGACGACAAGAGTGACGGCGGCGAAGACCGGAAACAGGCGGCGGCGCGGGCGAAGCCGGCAGGCGGCCTGAGCGGCGTCACTCTCGGGCATGTCCTGCAAGTATTGATAGCCTTCCGTGCCACAGCCTCCCGTCTCGGGGAGCATCTGACGGATTTCGGCGAAAGGGATATCGAGATACTTGGCGTAATCGGCCAGAAAGAGGCGGGCGTAACTCGGATGCGAAAAATGCGAAAGGTCGTCGCTCTCGATCTCGCGCAAACGCTGCACCCGAATGCGCGTGTCGCGGGCGGCTTTTTCCCGCGGAATTTTCCGGGCCTCTCGAGCAGCGGCCAAGAGCGAACCGAGGGATTTCCCGGCTGGTTCCGAATCCCGCACGGCGGGAACGAGCCGCCCTCGTGTCATTTCCGTATCATTTTTTTGTGCAGCCATCACCCTAGCTTTTCTATTCGTCCTTTTCACAGGAAACACAAGTGAAAAACCCATGATAGCGAGGGTTTTTTGCAAATATCATGCGCAACCCGGCGCTCACGGAATCGCATCGAGATTGACGAGGATTTCGCGGTCCTTGGCCCCGTCGCGGGGTCCGACAATTCCGCGCTGTTCCAAAATGTCCACAATCCGGGCGGCGCGGGTATAGCCGAGGCGGAGGCGGCGTTGAAACAGCGAGGTCGAGGCACGGCGTTCCTGGCGCATGATATCGAGCACTTTTTCCACCAGTTCCTGATCTTCATCGGTCACGTCCTCTTCGTTCTGGGACGCGGAGTTGAGTTTCTCATGCATGCTGGCCTCGAAGTTCGGCTTGGCCTGCGCGGCGACAAAATCCACCAGGCGGCGAATCTCCTCGTCGGTGACGAGCACGCCCTGGGCGCGCAGCAAGGTGGAGGTGCCGGGCGGCAGGTAGAGCATATCGCCCTGACCGAGCAGTTTCTCCGCGCCCTTCTGATCGAGGATGACCCGGCTGTCCAAACCCGAGGCCACCTGGAAGGCGATGCGACTGGGAATATTGGCCTTGATGATGCCGGTGACGACATCGGCCCGTGGCGTCTGGGTGGCGACAAGGAGATGGATGCCGGCCGCACGCGCCATCTGCGTGATGCGGGCGATGGCCCCTTCCACGTCGGCCGGGGCGGTCTGCATGAGGTCTGCCAATTCGTCCACGATCACAACGATGTACGGCATGCGGTCGGGGATGATCAGTTCGTCGTCGCGCGGCACGGTGACAGGCGGCGCCATCGGCTCTTCGTCCGGCTCCTCGTCGCCGTCGCTTTTCTTCATCAGGGGAAAACGGGGATCCCCGGCCCCCTCAACCACGGGCGGAAGCCCGGCGTCCCGGGCCACTTTCTCGGCGTCGAGTTCCTTTTGCGATTTCGGCAGCGGGCGCTCGTTAAAACTCGTGATATTGCGCACGCCGGATTTGGCAAAAATCTGATAGCGCAGTTCCATCTCGTCCACCACCCAGCGCAGGGCGAGGAGGACTTTTTTCGGATCGGTGACGACAGGCGTCACCAGATGGGGCAGTTCGTTGTAGATCTGCATTTCCACCACCTTGGGATCAATCATGATGAAGCGCAGTTCCTCCGGCGTGTAGCGGAAGAGCAGGCTGGCGATGATGGAATTGATGCACACGCTCTTGCCGCTGCCGGTGGTGCCCGCGACGAGGCAGTGCGGCATCTTGGCGAGGTCCGCGATGATGGTCTTGCCGTAAACATCCTTGCCCAGGGCCAGCGGCAATTTCGCACCGGAATGCAGCCAGTTTTCCGTCTCTAATAACTCGCGCAGGGTCACTTTGACCTTGTTGGAATTGGCCAGTTCGATGCCGACCGTGTCCTTGCCCGGAATGGGGGCGAGGATGTTGATGCTTTGGGCGCAGGTGGCGCGGGCGAGATCGCGTTCCAGACTGGTGATGCGGTCCACCCGCACGCCGCTCTCGGGATAAACCTCGAAGCGCGTGATGGTCGGACCTTTCGTGATATCTCCGGCCCGGGCTGTGATGCCGAAGTGCTGCAGGGTTTCCAAAATCGTCGCCTGGATGGCGAGAAGGCCCGCATGGTCGGTGGGACTGCGGCCCTCCTCGTCGAGAGGGTCCAGCAAGTCGAGCGGGGGGAGCTGGTAGTTTTCCAGGACCAACCCGGCAAGGCTGGGTTTCAACTCGGGCTTTCTTTTCCGTCCGGCTTCGATCTCGGCCAGGGACGGACGGTTTTCCGCCGGCACGGTTGCGTCAAAAATCTTCGGGGGCGGGAAATTTTCCCATCCCATCGCAGCCGCAGGCTCCGGGCTATCCTTCGAACCGAAGAGCGGCTTTTTCTTAAGCTGGCGTTCGAGTTTATCCGCCTGCCTGGTGAGCTTGCGCTGCTCCTCCCTGATCCGCTCGGCCTCCTCCATCGCGGCGAGACGGCGGCGTTCCTTTTCGGCGAAATGCTGTTTGGTCCGCAGCCAGGCGCGCTTGAGGACATTCACGGGATGGAACCCGATGGCCAGAACCAGACTGGCAAGATAGATGATACCCAACACAACCGGCGCTCCCACTTCACCCAGCGGCGCTCCAAAGGCTTTTCCCACCCACAGGCCCAGCCAACCGCCGGGGCTCTTGGCCGCAAACTGCAAATCCCTCCACTCTTGGAAAAACCACGGCTGCAAGTCCAGCAAGCAGGCTCCCGAGAGAATAAAAAGAAACGCCCACCCCACGCGTTCCCGAATGGAAAAATCCCTGGTGGTCAGCTTGGCCAGCCCGTAGCCACCCAGCACGATGATCCACAACCAGGCCGCCGCCCCAAAAAGAAAGTAGAGATATCCTGCGACGATGGCACCGACCACTCCGCAGAGGTTCTCCGTGATCGCGCTTTTCGGCGTGCCGCTGTAGATCAAGCCCGCCCAGGAGGGCAGGTCGCTCGCATTAAAGGAAATCAGAGCCACGGGCAGCAACACGGCCAGACCCGTGAGGATCAAGCCGATGACCGCATCCCAACTGCCGCGACGTTTCGATTTGTTTGCCATGAAAACCTTTGATTCTCCGCAATTCTCCGCAATTCCCCGCCGCGCGGCAAGCGTGGCGAAAGATTTACAAAGGAATTGCAGAGAAGCCCCTCCTCGACGAAAAAAACAGGATGCCCCTGACTGCACCTGTTGTTTTCGAGCCTCTTCCCATGGAACGCGTCTGGGGCGGACGCCGCCTGGAGGATCTTTATGGAAAACTTCTGCCCCAAGGCGGACTCATCGGTGAGTCCTGGGAGATCGTGGATCGCGACGACGCCCAGAGCGTGGTGCATAATGGTCCGCTGCGTGGATTAACCCTGCATGAGCTTTGGACCACCCGTCGCGGGGAAATATTCGGAGCCGCCTATGCCAGGCACGAAGCGCGGCACTTCCCCATCCTGATCAAACTCCTCGACGCCCGCGAGCGCCTCTCCGTGCAAGTGCATCCGCCGGCTAACATGGCCCCCACCCTCGGCGGCGAACCCAAGACGGAGATGTGGTATTTCGTCAACACCCTGCCTGGCGCAAACATCTATGCCGGATTGAAGCGCGGAGTGACCCGCGAACACTTCGAAAACCGGCTGCGAGCCGGGCGGGTTGAGGAAACCCTGCACGTCGTTTCCGTTGAACCCGGTGACAGCATTTTCATCCCCAGCGGAC
>Ga0114978_10005598_pt1 | contig 10026 bp, 11 predicted proteins | sample S_140212_EF_Meta_FD_87027 | JGI IMG/M metagenome (GOLD analysis project Ga0114978, IMG submission 87027) | Freshwater microbial communities from Lake Simoncouche, Canada to study carbon cycling - S_140212_EF_MetaG | ecosystem: Environmental > Aquatic > Freshwater > Lake | place: Lake...
AAGATAAATAAAACATTGTAAATAATAATTTACTTAAGTAAATGTGTCCTGACAAAACTAAAAAGTAAAATTTCTTTTGGAAAACAATTCATTATATCATACATAATTGCCTGTCGTCCTTCTGCTGTCGTGTTAGTTATATTTTGTGATTCAATTGCCCATTTCATTGCATTTATACATATTTTTTCTGTTCGCAATTCAATGGGAATTTCATGAATTTTCAATCCATTTGTCAATACTTGCTTTGCTAATTCAGACTCCATTATAAATCTTATTGTTATAGTTATAATAATTGACAAACGTATTTCAATTTTATTTGTTTATTTTTTATTTTTTATTTTTCCTTTAACTCTTGCGAATTGCTAATTCGCATCGCAAACACTGTTTTCGACATGATATCCAATGCAAATCGTAATACTAATTTGCTTCCACTAGCAGATTATCGCAAACTGGTTTTCTTCGTCATTTGTTTTCGCTGCTTGCGTCTTTTACGTGTATGTTGCGACCGACCATTTTTAAAGAAATCTTCTAAATGAATGAGAATTTGTTTACTAACAACAATATCCGCATTATATTCTTCATCGCTTTTATCATATAATTTATATTTATAACGATTCATATAGGTCACTATGTTATTCATAAACTCTTCTTTAGAATCTTCGATGGAATATTTCTCGGAAAACAGATCATAATAAAGCGATGCCATCTCCTCATACGGCATTGAAAAGTCATAGGGTTTTGCATTAATATAGTAGACATTATCTTGTGCCATGAGAGGATGTTTTTGGTCATCTATGAAACATATTTCAGTATTAATAGGTATTTTAGTACACCTAACCAAATCTTCCACGCTTTTATTATGACTGGTTCTACCCACTTCTACTATTTTACCTTTCACCTTAAACGCTGCGACTATTTTATCAAATAATTTATAATTTAATTTATTATTTAAATAGTTGCTGATCATTTTCACCCAACTTTTCGGTCCTTGATTATTCGTATAAATCATAATTTGGTCACAGGTTTTTTTATTTTTTTTATCTTTTAAATAGTCTAATATGACTAGTATTTTTGGCCGTAAAAAATCTGGAAATGTATCTAAAACTTCGAAGAACCGTTCATCTACCAAATTATACCCATAATATTTCTCTAATGCTTCCCAAAACATTGCAATCTCTACAAAACTACCTAATGTTTCATCCAAATCAAAGACCACTATTTTTAATGGTTTATTGGATGCTGGTATTGGCCTTGTATCAGCCATAGTAGTGTTTATCGTTGTATTATCTACTGATAATTTATTTCGCAGAGAAAATAATATATGGCTAACTATTAACAATAATGACATTAATAATGCTACTAGCATAACCCCATTTAGCTCCATCATTATTTAAGGATGTTATTAATAAGATATATAAATATAGTATTCATATTTATATATTTTTATATACTTTTTATCTTTCTCTCTTTAGATACAATATAATTTTTTGCCGTTGTATATATAATGAAGTTAACTAAAAAAGACTACACGTCTATTTTAAAATACTACAAAATAAACTATGAAAATTTAACTTCATTACAAATTAAAAATAATGCCGAATCTATCTTGGCTACCAAATTATGTAAATGTATAAAAAAAGTAACACCGCTCATTACTAATGAATCAAATGCCATTGCTATATGTACAAATAGTGTTTTACAAAAAAAATATTTAAAGGCGTTTCGGTTTACCTGTAAAAAAAAGGCACAGTTTATTGCTAAAAAAAGCAGGAAGAATGGTATAAAATTATGGAAAACTAAACGTAGGAAAACAAAAAACTAAAAACTAGATAGGAAGAATTTTTTGTTTTTTGTTTTTGTTTTTGTTTTTGTTTTTTGTTTTTTGTTTTTGTTTTTTTTATTCTTTTGTTATTTTATAATAATTTTTTATAATAATTTTTTATACGTATTTCCGTGCCAGTCCATTTTTCTCTCTCAAATATTCAAATACATAACATTTATATAAATGAATTACCCATTCGAGATCTTCTTCCGTGGCCATTTTTTGCTCTTTGTAGTTTTCAATCAGTGAATGCATCACGCCATCGCCAATTGAACACACATCGATGTATTCCCATTTCATCCAGTTATATAAAACACCATTGTTGTCCTTGTCCTTTTTAAAGGCTTTCATCAAAAGGGTTTGCATCATTGAATTCATTTTGTTATTTTGTTATTTTATTCTTTTTCTTGTTCTTTTTATTCTTTTTCTTGTTCGTTGTTACTCTTTTTTATTCTACATAAAAGTATTTCAATTTTTTATGTTATTAATTTTTATTCAGGTATTTCATCGCCGATAATATGACTTGCTCTTGCTGCATCAGTTTTTGAAATACTAAATTTTCCGATAGTTTCAGTTTAAACAGCCGATTCATATTATTTTTAACAGTTATGTAGATATCATCGTTCAGAATTTCAATATTACAAATAAATCCACCATTGGTTAACTTTATTTTCTCTGGGTCTGGATTTTTCAACGATATCCATCGTATATAAGCACCAAAGCGTATACCTTCCAAAGAATCTACATAGCGGTATTGTTTTAATTTTTGATGTAGGCCTTTAAGAATATCTTTGCCCAGTTTTAATTTTTGTAATATATCATTTTTTTCTTTACTTATTTGCTCATAATTATTGGCGATAATGTTTTCATTTTCTTCATTGTCTAAAGCATGTAACAGTTTAGTAATATCTAGATTGGAAGAATGGTTCATCTATGATAAAATGTGAAATAAAAATGTGAAAACCATACTAACAATAGTCCCATTCAAACGGATTTGAAGTTGTATAGGATGGGTATAATTCTTGTGCTTTTAGTAATGCTGATAGTATCGTTTTGTGACTACCCATCTCCCCGTCTACCTCATATTCAGTGTTAGGTCCTAATGCTGGTCCTCTCACAATCTGAAATTTCAAAAACGGCATATATTTTAATAGATCGGGTGAGGATGATTGTTCTACTTCTTTTAAATCCATTGTTATTTTTGCTCGTACAGCTGGAATATTTGTAGTGATTTTAACAACCATTTCATTTAATTCTTTTTTAACATCATTTTCTTCAGGTACTTGATCTAATGTTTTAGGTAGTTTTATCTTAAAATCAGCTTTCAATATATCTGTCAATTTATAGGATGTGTTTCGTAGCATAGTCTTATAATAATTAAAGTTGCTTTGATTTAATACTACTATAGGTCCAATTAAATCCGATTCATATGTAATTTTACAACCGTTTTCTGTTAGCCAGCCATTAATGGCTCTAAAATCACAATTAGAGTCATAGTCTTTGCCAAATGGTATATAACGTTCTTCTTTCCAATTAAACAAATCTATCGTTTCTCTTCTTGGTATAAATGTTTTAGTATCATAATCATAATCGTTGTTTAAAGCAAAATCGCGCAATTTTTGAACATAAGGAAAACCTCTGATATCCCATACTGATTTTGTGTCGCGTCCGCCACCCAAGGCAGCACTTATTTGTAATTCTTTCCAGACTCCAAATCGGTTTATAAAATATTCTAAATGTTTCATTCCTGCGGCTGTAGGACAGCCGATTGTAAATTCTTTCAATTTGTCATCAAATGACTCATTATTATACAATATATTTTTATATAAATCGCCTGATTTTTTTATATAACAGTCGGCTTGAACATGTTTAATGGGTAAAAATGTATTGGGAAAGTTTTGACCTATGTTGGATTTACCCGACGAATATTCAAACGCGAATCCTTCCGGCGTATCTAAATGTGCTACTAACAATAAACGATTAAATGAGTTGGTTGCTATAGTTATTTTTGTACCACCGCCTTTTTTAAGGAATTTTCTACTAGTTTTTCTACTTTTATTAGTTTTTCTATTTGTTTTTCTACTTGTTTTTATACTTCTACTGGTGTTTCTACATCTTTTTGTTTTTTTCCTACACGATTTTTTATTTTTCATTATTATATACTATAATGATAAATAAAATATGAATCACTTTTTTTATCTTTTTAGACCATTCTACACCTGTTTATATTTTACCAAGCCGAAAATCCACCATGCCCATCATTCGCTGCTACCGGTTCATTGTTCTGTGCTGGAAAGACTGGATTGACCAGTGGTGTCGGTTGATTCTGGTACATTTGATTAAAGTTGGTATTGCCTTGCTGTTGCTGTGGCATGGCACTCATCGACGGATTAGATGGCAGCAGTTGATTTCTGTCTAAATAATCCGCTTGACTGGGCTGATTTTGCTGCTGTTGAGCAAACGGCTGCGATACTCTAACTTGGCCTTGGCCAGGTTGACCTTGCTGGGGCTGGGGCTGTACCTTTCCATACCATAAATCAGCCGCCCGTTCAATTAAAATATTCATTTTAAGTCCAAATTTAGTTTGCATCGTGGCTAAAATAACCACAAAAGGTAGAATAAAATTAATATTGTTAAATTTATGATAGTTTTCACCACTATAGGTCGGAATATATCTGATGATTTTATTAATAAACCAAATACCCATCATGATGAGAATAATCTGCCCAACACTTTCTGCTGCTATTTCTAAACTTCCTTTGGATTCATCTTCTTCGGGAATAACGTATTTAATGCCTTTTAAGAGTAGAAGAATAGGAATAATCGCAATCAGTGTGTATTGAAGCATATTCATGATGTCCGTTTTATTATCGTGGTCAAAATTAAAGACATAACTGAAAAAATTCATAGATTCGCTTGGAACCGCTTTAACGCTTTCAGTAACTTTGTCCATATGATGTATAAAAAGATAAAAAAGGGGGAACGGAAGTCTGTTTCACTTGCCCCAGACCCCCTCCTTTCTTAAATTGTATTATTACACATTAATTGTTGTGTCATCATCCGCAAAATCATCTAAAGCATTTACATAATCATTCTTTAATCGCATTAACGAATCATCATTTTTAATTTCTTCATCGTTAAATATTTCCACCATTTCTTCCTTTGCCTTTTCCAGTGTTATTGTCTTTTGCGTTAATCTCTTTATAATCTGTTGCGATTCCAGTTGGATTTGTTCTTCAATAGAAAAGGAAACTTTTATTCCCTCTACAATACCAGATAGTGAGTTTACTAAGCGGTTCATTCTGCCGGTAAAACAGAGACCCATTGCCTCGGTTAATTCTTCTCGTAATCGCTCTATTAAACCCTCTTTGTGTTCGTGATGTATAATAATGCGCACTACCTTTTCAAAGAGTTGAGCAAAGGTTATTTGGTGTAGAGAATGTATTTCGCCAGAGGCAAACCAGTTTTGTATAGTTGTATTAGAATCGGTAATATCATCGTCAAGACTTTTAAACATATTGCGTACATAGTGATACGCCCGCTTAAATACATTCTTGGGTTTGATGATATACTCTAGAGGATTTTCTACCGGTGGGTGTTTTTCCGCCAATTCATTTATAAGTGTGATGGATTTACATATCGCTTTATTGATGGAGGAGATATGAACAGATTGTCCGTTATTAACGAGATGTGCTAACTTAGCAGCGTCGGGTTCTAACGCAGTAGGTCTTATACCTTCTCTATAAAGCGCGTCAGGCATTGGGCGGTTATTTTGATGTACAATTCTTCTATTAAAATATAGTTCTCTTTCAGGTTCTAGTATTTTTGTTATTTTTTTATATAAATTTGCTGGATATATAGAGCCATCATCTGAATCAACGCCAAGTTCTAATTGTTTTAAATTGGGATATTTTGTAAAATCTTCCCCTATTAAACGTATGAATGAGCTACCAATGATAATTTTTTCAATGCTTTGAGGAAATTTTGGCAATTGAACTAAACGACTCCGTAGAATGTGTAATTTCTTTAATCCATTGGGCAAATATTGATGAGTATCGTCGTCATTATCGCCTATAAAAGCACGATTATCATCATTTATAATGATTGTGCTAATGTCATCATAAGTATAAGCAATACCTTCTAATTCCTGATAAGGTTCTAATAAAATATTGACAATGCCTCTATTAAAAATTTCATCAGAATTTTCGTGTATTATTAATTTCTTCGTGTCGTTAAAAAAAAGTAATATTATTGGCATTATAAACCAACCTTTAGAAAAGGTTGCGCCAAAACTTTAAGTGATAATAAGTAATTAAATATAAGGGTGCGAGTTCTGCTATATATTTTGGCGCAACCTTTTCAAACTTGTTTCACGGCGAAAGGTTGGTATTGTTTTTGGTCCAACCCCTTTATAATCCGACCGCAAGCGGAATTGCTTAAAAGGTTGTTAGGACATTATACGTTCTACCATTTGCTATAATTTCAATCGGCAAATAGTGATATTTGATTTTTCTGGATTTATCTCCAAATATTTTACACATATATGTCGTTGATTTGGCATCTATGATGCTTCTAGCAAACACATTATCCGGAAACATCACGTGAAACATGTACTTCTTTTTATTCGTCTCTTCCGGCACAATCTCAATCGTTTTGAAATATTCTAGGTAGGCTTCAAAATCAGTACATATTTTAGAGAGCTCTTCTTCGGTTATGTTTTGATACAACTCATCCTCAATATAGTCTTTATAAATTTTACCAAAGAGCATTCTATAAAATTCTTTGGGTGAGAGAGTAAATACAAACGACGTTTGGTCTTCACAAAACTCTATCGTTATTTTACTTTCTTTGATATGTAACATACAACAGTTTGCTCTGCAAGAACTTTCTTTTTCCAAATCCTTGAGAATTGCATTAGCCGAACTTTTTAAATCTATTGTGAACGGATTGAAATAAGCTAATTGAATGTCTTTATATTCGTGATGCTTTAAAACAATGTGATACCTCTTCCCGTCTTCTTCCAACTGAATGGGGAAATAAAAGTAGTTGATTTTTCTCGTGTCCGCATCCAGTATCCGAGAAAACCAGACTTTGGTTTGGTCGGCATATTTCGCATATGCATTATTAGGGTATTTTATTGAAAATCTTTCCTTCTCCACATCGGCGGCATCCTTGATAAGAACTTTATCGCTGGTTTTCAAATGCTCGGCGAAATCAGCGCATATTTCTAACAATTCTTCCTCCGACATATTTTTATATTCAAGGCTGTCAATATAGCGTTTTAACACTTCGCCGAAAATATATTTAAATAATTTTAATGGTGTGTAGGTCTTCATTTCTTCTGGTTCTTTGGTGTCATTTATTTTATATTTACGACATTTATTATCATCGCTGATAAATATACAATACACATCGGTCGTTTCCTCGCCAATAAGACCTATTTTTGAAGCAAATCGCTCTTGCAACCCCTGACCATTCTCATCACACAATGGATTGAATCCGGAAATGAAAGTATTGCCCATTTTATTTTTAATTACTGTTGTTATTGATATAAAAAATAACAAGTATTATTTTATATCAATTTTTTATTTATTATATATATTTTTATATTTTTTCTTTTATATTTTTTCTTTTATATTTTTTTACAGGAAAGTACCCCATACATCTCCTGTTTGGTCTTCTTCTTCTTCTTCTTCATCGTCATCGTCATCATATTCCTCTTCCGAAATAGAATCAAATAGGCTTATTATTTCATCCAATACTGCGCTTGTTGGTGCGTCAGGTGCTACTGGTGCTACTGGTGCTACAACTGGTGCTGCTACAACAACATACACTCTTAATAAATTGCTCGTATAGAGTTTCATTATAGCAGTCATCAAATCATGTCTGCATAAAGGACATTTATATTTCGATAAATGCTCGCTACCAAGCAATGTAAACATACATTTGGCATGAAATCTATGTTTACAAGGCGTATACACCACCGGTGTATTAATCATGTTTTCTAAACATATTGGGCATTCTTCTTCAATATCAAAATTTTGTTGAATCATCAACCGATTTTTATTCTTTGCATGATAAGTAAACGTCATGTATTTGTACGATACCGATTTGGGGTTAAATGGAATGCTAGGATCAAACTTCAGTATAGCATTAGCATTAGCATTAGCGTCAGCATTAGCATTAGCATTAGCGTCAGCATTAGCATTAGCATTAGCGTCAGTGTTAGCATTAGCCATTTTATTTTATTATATTATTATTATTATTATTAATTGTATACTATAATAACAGTATTTCAATTTTACATAGATTAAGCTACCATTTTCATCTTAATTGCTTCGTGGCATTTATAATCGGAAACAAAAAAATCGGAAACTTCGTAATCATTAATGTTCTCTTTTTTTGTATAAATTTCTAACGTAGGAAACTTGTAGGGTGTTCTATCAAAAATCGCTTTCATGGGCTCAATGTGATCTTCATAGATGTGACAATTGCCCATAAAATGAATAAATTCATAAGCTTCCAAACCGCAATGTTCGGCCAAAAGATGTGTTAGGAAACTGTATGATGCTATATTAAATGGCAAACCCAAACTTGCGTCAACTGACCTCTGCGTGAGAGCACAACTCAACTTATTTCCATCATGGACATTAAACTGGCACATCACGTGACAGGGCGGGAGCGCCATTTCATCCAGTTGACATGGATTCCATGCTGTCATTATCAAGCGCCGACTCGTTCTTTGCGTCGGGTCTTTTAGAGCATCTATGATATATTGAAGTTGGTCAACAATTGCGCTTGTGGTCGCGGGCAAGGGGGCTGCGCCCCCAGCATTACTACTATGGGAAATTAATCGTCTTCCCGTATTCATATCATAATCTCCATTAAATCCTCGCCATTGGAAGCCGTAAATCGGACCCAGCATGCCTTCTGGATAATGTCCCAAACCTCTCGATTCCATAAATTCTTTCGTGCTATTGCCGTCCCAAATATGCACGCCCTGCTCTTGTAAAAGTTTATTATCTGTTTCGCCCCTAATAAACCAGAGCAATTCCTTTAGGCAGGTCTTCCACGCGGTCTTTTTTGTGGTGAGTATCGGTATTTTTCCGGCCTGGAGAGAGAAACGCATCATTTCACCAAAGATACTCTTTGTTTTGCCATTACGCCCTTCTTCCCAATGCCCTTCATCAATGATTTTTTTGATAAGATTGACATATTGAAGTTCTTCTACATTGACCGTCATTATAATGATAAATTATTGAATTGGGTTTATATCATAATTACAACACAACCTTTTGAGAAAAGGTTCAGCCAAAAATATACCAAAGGTTCAGCCAAAAATATACCAACGGTTCAGCCAAAAATATAGGTTGATATTTATGTACTATATTATTTAGCAGATTAACAACTTTGAAAAGCGGTACAACCCATTCGCCACGCTTTTCGAACTTGTTGCGGTGCGATAAAACCCTCGTTATAATATGTAAAACTAACTTATACATAAAAAATGAGTGGAGCAGCAGCGATTTCAGCAGCAAAAAATAGACGTGGGGGTCCTCCGGTGCCGCCGCAACAACAACAGCAGCAACAGCAACGTAACCAGGTGATTTCTCAACAACAGAAACAAGGGCAAAATATTGTATCGAATACTATATCAAATACTATACCTTCTGAATTACCAAAACCTACAAATCCTCTTCAAGCTCTTCAACTTCATGAAATTCGTCTTACTCGTACCGAAAAAACGCATACTGAACTTCAGCAGTCTATTCAAATATTATCGAATTTAGTAGAAGCAAGTCAAAAACAGCAGGCACAGGCACAGGCACAGGCACAGGCACAGGCACAGACACACGCACAAGCGCCGCAACAGCAAATACCTTCCGCGCAATTAAATCAGTTTAGCCAAGGTTTAACGCTAATGAATGAACGATTGACACAAGTAGAAGAAATGTTTCATCATTTGAAAGAAGACATCTTTAGACTACAAGCATTTTCGATGGAAACAAACATGGCATTTTTGAAATTTCAGTCAAGTATCGTTGAGTCTGCTGTGCCTGCGCCGCTTGTGCCTGTGTCTGCGCCGCTTGTGCCTGCTGCGCTTGTGCCTGCTGCGCTTGTGCCTGCTGCGCTTGTGCCTGCTGCGCTTGTGCCTGCTGCGCTTGTGCCTGCTGCGCTTGTGCCTGCTGCGCTTGTGCCCCCGA
>Ga0114978_10005604_pt1 | contig 10017 bp, 5 predicted proteins | sample S_140212_EF_Meta_FD_87027 | JGI IMG/M metagenome (GOLD analysis project Ga0114978, IMG submission 87027) | Freshwater microbial communities from Lake Simoncouche, Canada to study carbon cycling - S_140212_EF_MetaG | ecosystem: Environmental > Aquatic > Freshwater > Lake | place: Lake...
AAAAGAGCTTTTCGCTTTGCGAATTCCAGTCGCCGGGCACGTTCAGCGTCGGCGATTTGTCGAAGTCATATTCGACCAACTCCGCCTTGTCCAGCGCATGATGGTTGCTGTAAAAGGCCGAGTTGGATCGCTGCGTTTGCCGGTCATAGGGCTCGCGCCGATAGTTGTAATAGCCGGCCTCATAAGGGTCGACGATGGCCTGCCAGGCACCGTTCAGCGAGATCGTCTGGCGGTTCGCCAGATTGGTCAACAAAGGCTGTTCCAGCGCTTCGCAAGGCCGCAGGACGAGCAGCGCCAGCAAGAGCATCAACGAGCGCAAAATGCGGTAGCTCATTCGGTAGCTCATCCGGTAGCTCATTCGGTGAGCTCGAAGCTGCTGCGCAGCCTGATGTCGGCTGAGCTCGCGCCGATCATCAGGTCAAACTCGCCGGGTTCGGCCACCCATTGCAGATGCTCGTTGAAGAATGAGAGCTGTTCGCGCTCGATCACAAAGCTGAGCTCACGGGTCTGGCCCGGCTGCAGATGGATGCGCCGAAAACCGCGCAATTCCTTGACCGGCCGCACCACCGAAGCGACCCGATCGCGCAGATAAAGCTGCACCAATTCATCGCCGGCAAGTTGCCCCTTGTTGCTGACTTTCAACGAAACGGTGAGCTTGTCCTGACCGGCAATTTTCTGCCGGTCTTGCTTCAGATCGGCGTATTCGAAGTCGCTGTAGCTGAGGCCGAAACCGAAGGGATATTGCGGCGAATTCTGCAGGTCGATATAGCCGGATTTGAACGCTTCCTGCGTGTCGGCCGATACCGGCCGGCCGGTATTGAAATGGTTGTAATAGATCGGAATCTGGCCTTCGGCACGCGGGAAGCTGATCGGCAGACGCGCCGAAGGGTTGTGCGCGCCGAACAGCACATCGGCGATGGCGTTGCCGGCCTCGCTGCCCAGCCACCAGGTATAGAGAATCGCCTGCACATGTTCGGCAGTCCAGTTGAAGATCAGCGGCCGGCCGGCGTTGATCAGCACGACGATCGGCTTGCCGGTGGCATGCAGGGCCTTGATCAGCTCTTCCTGCACGCCGGGCAGGCCGATCCTGGCGCGGCTCTTGGCCTCGCCGCTCATGCCGGCGCTTTCGCCAACGCTGACCACCACGACATCGGCCTGCAGCGCCACGGCTACCGCTTCCTTGAAACCGTCGCGCCGTTCGCCCTCGATGTCGCAGCCTTTGGCGTAGAGCAATTTGCTGCCCGGGCCGAGGCGGTTTTTCACACCGTCCCATTGCGAGACGATGAACTTCGAATAATCGACATCGGGCAGCTTCACCGACCAGGCGCCCAGATTGTCTTCGACGGCCTTGACCAGCGGCCCGATGAAGGCAATGGTCTTGCCGCTGGCGCTCAAGGGCAGGACGCGCGGCTTGTTCTTCAGCAGCACGATGCTTTTGGCCGCCATAGCGCGTGCCGCCTGGCGGTGCGCAGGCTGGTTCAAAATCGCCAACTCGCGCTTGGCATCGCTGAAGCGATAGGGATCGTCAAACAGGCCGAGCTCGAACTTCTTGCGCAGGATCCGGCGCACCGCATCGTCGAGCAGCGTTGCCGGCACCAGGCCGTCAGCGATCAAGGGCCCGAGGTGGTTGCGGTAGGCGTTGCTCTCCATGTCCATGTCGCTGCCGGCCTTGATCGCAGCCAGCGCCGCAGCCCTGGCGTCCTTGGCATAACCATGCGGGACCATCTCGCCGATCGAAGCCCAGTCGGAGACGACAAAGCCGCTGAAGCCCCAGCGGCCTTTGAGGATGTCGCGCTGCAGGTATTGGCTGCCGCTGGCCGGGATGCCGTTCAAATCGTTGAAGGCATTCATGAAGGTCGCGGCACCCGCATCGAGCGCGGCCTTGAACGGCGGCAGATAGGTTTCCCAGAGCATCCGCTCGCTCATATCGACCGAGTTGTAATCGCGTCCGGCGACCGCAGCGCCATAGGCGGCGAAATGCTTGACTGTGGCCATCACCGCATCGGTGTCGCCGAGCTGGCGCCCCTGGAATCCCTTCACACGGGCGTAGGCAATTTTCGACCCCAGCCAGCTGTCCTCGCCAGCGCCTTCCATCACCCGGCCCCAGCGCGGATCGCGGGCGATGTCGACCATCGGCGCGAAGGTCCAGTGAAGGCCGCTGGCGGCGGCTTCGGTGGCGGCAATTCGCGCCGAACGCTCGATCGCTTCGAGGTCAAAGCTGGCGGCTTCGGCCAGCGGAATCGGGAAGGTGGTCTTGTAGCCATGGATCACGTCCTGGCCGAACAGCAGCGGGATCTTCAGGCGCGACTGCATCGCGATCTGCTGGTAGGCCCGGGTCGAATTGGCGCCCAGCACATTCAACATCGCGCCGATCTGGCCACCCCGGATGCCCTCTTCATGATTGCCCTTGAAAGTCACCGGGCCGGTGGCTCGCCAGTCGCCCGAATATTGGGTCAGCTGGCCGATCTTTTCCTCGACCGTCATCTGCTGCAGCAGGCGTTCGACCTTGTCCTGCACGGCCTGCGCTTTGGCGCCCAGGGACAGGGTGAAGAGCAGCAGGGCTGCAGCGCAATGACGCGCCCGTTTTGAGTGCAAGACGAACATATCAGTCCACGCTCAGCCGCACCGCGACCGGATGATGATCAGAAGGGAAGCGCCCGGCGTAGGAGTCGCTGAGCACGGCGTACTTGAGCACCCGAAAGCCAGGGCTGAGAAAGACATAGTCGATGCGCTCGGCCATGGCGGCGTCGATCTTGAAATTATTGAAGGTACCGACCGGGCCGTAGGGCGCGGTCTCGCTGACCCGATAGGCATCGCGCAGCGCCGCTTGCATCAGCTGAATCTGCTCGGTCTCGGGCGTCGAATTGAAATCGCCCAGATTGATCACCGGTGAGCCGGCCGCGATCTCGGCGATCTTGCGCAGCAGCAGCTTGGCCGACTCGCGCCTGGCCTGCACGCCCTCATGGTCGAAATGCGAGCTGAAAACATGGAAGCTGCGGCCGCTGACCAGGTCCTGCAATTGCACCCAACTGGCCAGCCGGTTGCAGCAGCGCCCATCCCAACCCTTCGACGGCCGGTCTGGTGTTTCGCTGAACCAGAAGTCGCCATGTTTCAAGGCCTTGAAGCGCGCCTTGCGGAAAAAGATCGCCGCATGTTCGCCAGCGCGCTGGCCATCATCCCGGCCAACGCCGACATAGGCAAACTCGGCCATCTCGGCCAGCTCGTCAATCTGCAGCGGCATGCCTTCCTGGGTGCCGAAGATGTCGAACTCGTGATAGCGGATCAAGGCCTTGACCGCCTCCTTGCGCTTGGGCCAGGCGTTGGCGCCATCCTCGACGAGATTGAGCCGCAGGTTGTAGGTGGCGACGTTGAAGGGCTGCGCTGCATCGGCAGCAAAAGCCGCTGGCGCGACCAGGGCCAGCCAGCAGGCCAGCAGCCTCAGCGTCGGCCTCATGGCCGCCCCGCCGCGCAGTTTTCCTTGATGAAATCAGCTTGATCCGGCATCACCTTGACGCAGCGCTTGATCACATCCTTCACATTGGCCATGAATTCAAGCAGGTCTTGCTGCGGCAGTTTGTCGGCGAAGGGGTGATAGCCCCGCGGCTGGATACCCTGACCCTGCATGACCTGCAACCAGCTCAGCTCGGCGAACAACTCGCCGCCCTCGCGGAAGATGCGTCCGTTGCTGGCATAGAGGTCGATCTTGCGCTGCAGGGAGTCCGGGATCTCCATCCCGCGGCAATAGTTCCAGAAGGCCGAATCGTCGCGGGTGGTCGCCTTGTAATGCAGGATGATGAAGTCGCGGATGCGCTCATATTCAAACTCGGTCTGCCGGTTGTACTCGTCGACATCGGCCGGCTCGATGCCGGCATGCGGAAAGAAGGCGATCAGCCGCGCCAGGGCGGTCTGAATCAGCTGGATATTGGTCGATTCGATCGGCTCGAAGAATCCGGCGGCCAGTCCGATCGCGACACAGTTGCGGTTCCAGAACTGCTTGCGCCTGCCGGGTACATAGGCGATCGTGCGCGGCTCGGCCAAGGGCTCGGCGTCCAGGTTGGCAAGCAGGATGGCGCCGGCTTCTTCGTCGCCCATGAAGCGGCTCGAATAGACATGGCCGTTGCCGATCCTGTGCTGCAAGGGGATGCGCCATTGCCAACCGGCGCTGCGCGCGGTCGAGCGCGTGATCGGCAACAGGGGTCCGGCGCTGGCGCAGGGCAGGGCAATCGCGCGGTCGCAGGGCAGCCAATGGCGCCAATCGTCATAGCCACAATGCAAGGTCTGCTCGATCAGCAGCGCGCGGATGCCCGAACAGTCGATGAAAAAATCGCCGCTGATCAATTCGCCGCCATCGAGCTTGACGCCGGTGATATGCCCATCGGGATCGCGCTGCAGCACCTCGACAACCCGACCTTCGCTGCGCAGCACACCGCGCTTTTGGGCATAGTCGCGCAGAAAGCGCGCATACAGGCTGGCATCGAAATGGTAGGCATAGGCGATGTCAGCAAGCGGCGAGCCGGCCATCTCTGGGCGCGGGCGCATGAACTTGGCCTGCAAGGGCGCCACCGTGTTGATCGAGTAGTCGCCCAAATCACTGGCCAGCCCCTGCCGGCGCAGGCGCAGCCAGTAATGGTGAAAGGCCAGGGAATCGAATTCCTGCCCGACCTTGCCAAACCCATGGATATAGCGGTCGCCGATGGCGCCCCAGTCGACGAACTCGATGCCCAGCTTGAACGTGCCCTGGGTGGCGCGGATGAACTCATCCTCGTCGATTTCCAAGGTCGCGTTGAAGTTCTTGATGTTCGGAATCGTCGCTTCACCCACACCGATGGTGCCGATTTCGTCCGATTCGACCAGCTGGATCCGGTACTGATCGCCGAGCAGTTTGGACAGCGCGGCCGCCGTCATCCAGCCTGCCGTGCCGCCTCCGACGATGACGATATTGAGCGCGGCCGGATCGGTCATAGCGGCTTGGCCGTGCAATTGGCGGCGATGAAATCAGCTTGCGTCGGCATCACCGCAACGCAGCGCTGGATCACCTCGCGAATATTGCTGACGAATTCCTCGACCTCGGCGCGCGGCCGGTGGTCGACGAAGGGGTGGTAGCCGCGCGGGCGGATGCGCTGGCCGATCAGCACCTGCAACCAGCTCAGCTCGGTGAACAGCTCGTTGCCATCGCGGAAAAAGCGCGCGTTGCTGCTGAACAAATCGATCTTGCGCTGCAGCGATTCGGGGACGGACATCGTGCGGCAATAGTTCCAGAACGGCGTGTCACTGCGCTCGGTGGCCTTGTAATGCAGGATGATGAAGTCGCGGATGCTTTCGTATTCGGACCTGGTCTGGCGGTTGTATTCGTCGATGTCAGCCTGGTCGAGCCCGGCATGAGGGAACATCGCCATCAGCCTGGTGATGCCCATCTGGATCAGGTGGATGCTGGTCGACTCGAGCGGCTCGAGAAAGCCGCTCGACAGGCCGATCGCGACGCAATTACCGTTCCAGAACTGGCGCCGCCGGCCGGTGACGAACTTCACCTGGCGCGGCTCGGCCAGCGGTTCGCCGTCAAGATTGGCCAGCAGGATGGCCTTGGCTTCATCGTCGTCCATGAAGCGGCTCGAATAGACATGACCGTTGCCGGTACGGTGCTGCAGCGGAATCCGCCATTGCCAGCCAGAACCATGGGCAGTTGAGCGCGTCATCGGCAGCAAAGGGCCGGCCGATGCGCAGGGCACGGCATAAGCACGGTCGCAGGGCAGCCAATGGGTCCAGTCTTCATGGCCTGTTTTCAAGGTCTGCTCGATCAGCAGGGCGCGGATGCCCGAGCAGTCGATGAAGAAATCGCCCTCGATCAACTCGCCGCTGGCCAGGCGCAGGGCGCTGATATGGCCGTCGGGTTCGCGCTGCAGGACCTGCTCGATCTTGCCCTCGGTGCGCTGCACGCCGCGCTGCTCGGCAAAGCCGCGCAGAAAGCGTGCGTAGAGGCTGGCGTCGAAATGGAAGGCGCTGTTCAGGTCGGCCAGCGGCGAGCCGGCCATGTCAGGCCGTGCGCGCATGAACTTCGCATGTTTGGGAGCCATGGTGTTGAGCGAATAGTCACTCAGGTCGCCGGCCTGGCTGCTGCCTTCGCTGAGCAGGCGCAGCCAGTAATGGTGGAAGGAAATCCCATCGAGTTCCTGGCCGACCTTGCCGAAGCCATGGATATAGCGATCGCCGATCGCACCCCAGTTGACGAACTCGATGCCGAGCTTGAAGGTGCCCTGGGTGGCGCGAACGAACTCGTCCTCGTCGATACCCAGGGCCAGATTGAAGGCGCGGATATGCGGGATGGTGGCCTCACCGACGCCGATGATGCCGATCTCGTCCGACTCGATCAGCCGCACCTGGTATGTCGGCGTCAACAGCTTGGACAGCATCGCGGCCGTCATCCAGCCGGCAGTTCCGCCGCCGACGATGACAATTCTTTTGAGGGGAGGCAAGCTCATAGGAATTCCCGAGAAGCCCCGCCATTCCTGGCGAGGCGGTAGAGGGGCAGCCCGCGAGGGCTGTTTCCGGCGGCGCCGAGAACGCACGCTGCGCCTCGACATAAGCCTTGACGCCACGGCCTGTGCCTGCTCGCCAAATGCCTCCGCGTTGTCGACCCAGGCAAGGCCGCCCCGCGGTAGGCTTGGGCCAGCGTTTTTACCGCTGCCGATTCTCCGCCCGCGGTCCACCGTTGGATCACTTCGGCCCTGGGTGCCTGGGCCTGCACCGCGCCGGCCAGCAGGGCCAGGCCGATGGCGGCGAGTTTCAGCCGTCGAGCCATGGCCGGTCAGCGGTGCAAGAACTCGCGATACCAGATGCCGCTGGCCTTGAGCCGGCGCTGCTGGGTCGCGTAATCGACATAAGTCAGCCCGAAGCGGCGCAGATAGCCTTCAGCCCATTCGAAGTTGTCGAGCAGGCTCCAGGCGAAATAGCCTTTCAGCGGCACACCGGCCTCGACGGCCTGGCGGGCCGCTAGCAGATGGCGGGCCAGATAGCTGCGCCGCTGCGGGTCATCGATGCTGCCGTCCGGGCTCACCACATCGTCATAGGTCGAACCGTTTTCGGTCAGGTAGATCTGTGCCGGCGCATAGTCGCGCTGAACCCGCTGCAGCAAGCTGACCATGCCCTGGGGTGCGACCTCCCAGCCGAAGGCGGTGCGCTCGACATCGGGGGTCGAGACCACGGTTGTGGCGATCGGCCCATGGGCCTGCCCGTCGCCCGCCGCGTCGCCGACCCGCTCCGGAAAGTAGTAATTGACGCCGAGAAAATCGCAGGGCGTGGCGATCAGCGCCAGGTCACTGTCATGCATATCGGGGGCGTCGGCACCCAGCAAGGGCAGGACATCAGCCGGGTAACCGCGGCCGAACAAAGGATCCAGGAACCAGCGGTTGCGCATGCCGTCATGGCGCAAGGCCGCCGCAACATCGGCCTTGCTGTCAGTAGCCGCAACGATCGGGTGCAGGCTCAGGGTGATGCCGGCCTGGGCTTCGGGCACATTGCGGCGGATGACCGGCAGCGCCATGCCATGCGAGAGCAGCAGATGGTGGCAGACCTGAAGGGCGGTCTTGTAGCTGTTCAAGCCCGGCGCATGGCCGCCACCATGGTTGCCCAGAAAGGCGGTGCACCAGGGCTCGTTGTGGGTGATCCAATGCTTGACCCGGTCGCCCAGCGATCTCGTCACCACATCGGTGTATTCGACAAAGGCATCGACGGTGTCACGGCTGGCCCAGCCGCCCTGCTCCTGCAATGCCTGCGGCAGGTCCCAGTGGTACAGCGTCGCCCAGGGCTGCAGCCCGCGTTCGAGCATGCCGTCGACCAGACGCGAATAGAAATCCAGGCCTTTTTGATTGATTGCGCCGCGGCCGCTCGGCAGGATGCGCGGCCAGGCGATCGAGAAGCGGTAGGCATTGACGCCGAGGCTTTGCGCCAGATCGAGGTCTTCGGGCCAGCGGTGGTAATGGTCGCAGGCGACCGCGCCGCTGCTGCCGTCGCGGATATGGCCAGGCGTGGCACAAAAGCGATCCCAGATCGATTCGCCGCGGCCATCCTCGAAGGCGGCGCCCTCGATCTGGTACGAGGAAGTTGAGCAGCCCCAGCGAAAATCGGCGGGAAATTGGCTGCGGCTGATGGCGGGCAAGTCGGTGGCTGTCATGGGCGGGTGGGGAATGAACTGCAGGGCAAGGCATCGGCGTCGCGAGCGGCGCCGGCGGCGATATGGATATTGGCAAAAGCGGCGATAAATGGGCCGGTCGTGGCGATGCGCCAGGGCACTTCGACCTGGTTCAACAAGACGCCGCGCGCCGCAAAACAGGCCAGCGGAATCTTGATGGTGCGTGGCGGCTGCAAGGTCATGCGCTTGAACAGATCGGTGAGGTCGAGCGAGCCCTCGCAAGAACTGCCGCAGATCATCGTCAGCGTCACCGGGGCCTGGGGTGGCTGCTCGACCCGACTGTCGAACAACAGCGCAGCCTCAGGGAAGGCGCCCAGATCGGTTTTTTGCAAACCCCAGGCCGAAAACCGCGCCGGGCCAGACCAGGCGACAAGCTTGGCGTCCTGCTGGGTATGGATCTGCACCGTCGACATCTCGATGTCAGGCGCGCCCTGGGCCGGCATGGCCAGCCGCTGATTCGGATCGTGAGGAATCGATAGCCCCTGCCAGCGACCCGCCGTGCTGCCGACTTCGAAGGTATAGGGCGGCACCGCCGCTTGCCTGAAGATCTGTATCTCGTTTCTCGCGCCACAGCCGCCCGGCGGAATGTCCTCGGCAAGGCGGCCCACTTCGCCGGCCGCGCCATAAGCCAGGCCATATCCAGCAGCAAACAAGGGCCCACCGCCCGCGCAAGCGGCTTGCGGCCAGGGAAAGGGCAGGCGGCCGCTGAAGTCAGACCCAGCGCGGCTGCCAAACAGCAGATCGGCCACGCCGCCGCCCTCGGTGCCGGGCAACCAGGCCGCGACGAAAGCGTCGGAGCGGTTCAGCAAATCATTGGTGTAAAGCGGCCGGCCTGAAACGAAAACCGTGATCACCTTTGGGCCCTTGCCAGACACCGCGTCGAGCAACCTCAGGTCTTGCGGATAGCGGCTCGAATGGCGCAAGGTGCCCGAAGCTGGAATATCGCCATTGCCCTCGGCATAAGGCGTCTCGCCGATCACGGCGATCACGGCGTCGAAAGCCTTGAGGTCGACGCCGGCAGCGCTCTTGCTGAAGCTGACTTGGCCCTCGCCCGCAGCCGCGCGAACAGCGGACAGGATCGTCTGGCCGGCGGGGAAATCGCTGTTCTTGTTGTCGTTGCCTTGCCAGGTTCGCGACCAACCGCCACTCTGATTTTCAAGGCTGTCGGCGCTGTTGCCGACCACCAGCAAACGCTGGCCGACGCGCAGCGGCAGCGCCTGCTGCTGGTTCTTCAGCAGCACCAGCGATTGGCGCACCGCGCGCCGCGCCAGCGCCCGGTCCTGCAGCGCATCAACCCGGCCGGCCCAGGCATTCTTGCCCGGCGACTGCTCGAACAGCCCGGCGCGCAGCTTGACGCGCAGGATGCGGCTGACCGCATCGTCGATGCGCGCGATCGGGATTTCTCCACGCTCGACCTGCAACAAGGTGTTCTTGATGAAGGCGCGCCATTCCTCGGGCACCATCACCATGTCGATGCCGGCATTGATCGCTTGGGCGCAGCTGGCATTGCTGCAGCCAGGAATCTGGCCGATGCCGTTCCAGTCGGAGACGACGAAGCCGTCGAAACCGATCGCTGTTTTCAGCACATCGGTCAACAGCGCGCGGCTGCCATGCATCTTGCCGTAATTGATGCCCTGCTTGACATCGTTCCAGCTATTGAATGAGGCCATCACCGTCTGGGCGCCGGCGCCAATCGCGCCGACATAGCCCTGCAGGTGGATGGCTATCATCTGCTCGCGGCTGGCCAGGGTGACGCCCTGGTCGCGGCCCTGGTCGGTGCCGCCATCGCCCAAAAAATGCTTGGCCGTGGCGACGACATTGGCGTCATCGTT
>Ga0114978_10005605_pt1 | contig 10016 bp, 11 predicted proteins | sample S_140212_EF_Meta_FD_87027 | JGI IMG/M metagenome (GOLD analysis project Ga0114978, IMG submission 87027) | Freshwater microbial communities from Lake Simoncouche, Canada to study carbon cycling - S_140212_EF_MetaG | ecosystem: Environmental > Aquatic > Freshwater > Lake | place: Lake...
GCCACGTCGGCTTCGCCTCCTCGCAATGACAGATAATGCCCAGGCAGACTGATAAACGGCGTCCCGCCAAATAGTATCAAACAACGCTTTCGAATCTTTTTCATGCTTGATCAAGGAGTGTTCATGAGCGCAGAGCTATACCTGCCGCACGACGCCCTGGGCTATCGCGCAAAAATCGGCGTGGTTGTCCCCGGCACCAATACCATTGTGCAGCCCGAATATGAGGCGCTCAAGCCGCCGGGGGTGACCAACCACGTCATGCGCATGCTGCTGCCGGCTCGCCCCTACGATGACATGAAAAACTACCAACAAGCGCTCGAGACCGAGCACGGCAACCTTGAAGAAGCGCTCGATACGCTGCTGTTGTGCGAACCGCAGGCGGTCGCGCACGGGCACTCGATACATTCGTTCCGTGGCGATGTCGATCGTGCCATGGCCGAAAAGGAGCACCTCGAAAATTATTGCAAGCTGCCCTTTATGACGCCCTCGCTGAGCCTTCTTGCCGGCCTGGAGGCCATAGGCAAGCCGCGCAATCTTGGCATCCTGACGCCCTACTGGCCGCCCGCTGACGAGATGATCGCCAACTGGTTCCGCTCGGCCGGTTACAAGCCGGTGCATTCAAGCGGGCTGAAAACCGTCGGGCCGATTTCGGTGGCGATGGTCAGGCCGGAGGTGATCATGGCCGCCTTTGATGCCATCAACACGCCCGATGTCGAGGCGCTGATCCACGTTGGCACCAACCTGCCGGTGAGCGGTCTCACCGAGGCGATCGAAAAACGCTGCGGCAAACCGCTGATCGGCGTCAACGTCGCCACCTACTGGGCGGCACTGCGCCGGCTGGGCATCAATGACCGCATCGAGGGCTTTGGCATGCTGGTGCGCGAGCACTGACGCGGATCCGGGCCGGCGCCTTCAGGTGCCGTGTTTTGCCGGCGCCACATGCACGTTGGCGTGGCCGAGGTTGCGGTAAATCCTCGCCCGCCGCACCAGCGGCCACCATTCGTACAGGAAAATCTGCATCGGCCGCCACATCGCCACCCAGCCGCCGATCACCAGGCTTTCCTTGAGCACGCGCAAAAAAGCGTTATTGGCGAATGCCGAGAGCAGGTCGGCGCCAAGCAGGCATAGCGTGAGGAAGGCGAGGCCGATGAGCAGGCTGGTGCGGCCCTCAAGCAAGAGCACCGTCAGGTTGCGCCGGGTGAGCACCGACTTGTAGTCGAAGTAATTATGTATCGCCTCGGCCACCAGCGGCGCCGGATCTTCGGCCGGCATTTTTTCGATGTGCACGATGATATGAAAGTGGCTGTCTTGCGGGTATTCGAGCGCCCAGCTTTCGAGGAATTCCTCCGCGCCCGGATCAAGGTCGCGGTGATGAAAGGGTGTCGGATCCATCGAATTGAACAGCTGCGCGAGCTCTGCTATGCGCAACTCAATCTGGTGGGTCGGCGGGTGGTGTCGTTTCATCGTTTCACAAGCTTCGCGGTGCCGGTGTGTTTGCCTAGAGCAGTAGCGCGCTGGCGGCTCCCGTCGCCAGCAGCAGCGCGGCGATCGGCAGGGTGATACGGCGCAGTTCGGCCGAACCCAGGCCGATGGCCATGCCCGACTTGGTCAGGGTGTTGGCCATGACCGCGATGACGATGGCGCGCGCCGCCACCTGCAGGTTTGACGCATCGTTCAGGGCAAAATTCGCCATGGCAAGGGTGATGGCATCGACATCGGTGAGGCCGGAGACCGCCGCTGCAAGATACAGCCCGGCATCACCCAGGTAGACCTGCGCCACCCGTGCGATCAGCACCACCACGCCAAAGAGCAGGCCGAATTTGACCGCCTCGTCGAGCTCGAACGGGTTGCTGCCCGGTTGCACCTGCCCGAGTTCGCGGCGTTCGCGGTGCTTGTGCCGCTGCCACAGCCACCAGCAGGCGCCCAGGCTCACTACGCACAGCAAGCCGACCGCCAGCGCAAGCCGGCGGCCAAGATCCCAGCTGATCAGCGAGGTCATGATCACCACGCGGAAGAACATCACCGTCCACGCCAGCATGATGCCAAGCGCCAGGGCCGACGCATCCTCACCTTCCTGCCGGCTGCGCTGCGAAAAGCCGAGGGTGACGGCGGTGCTGGAAGCAAGGCCGCCCAGCAGCCCGGCGATGCCGATGCCGTGCTCGGCGCCGACGATCTTGACCAGCAGGTAGCTGGCGAAATTTAGCGCCGAGATCAACACCACCATCAGCCAGATCTTGTACGGGTTCATCACGTCAAGCGGCGGCGGCCCGTAATTGACGTCCGGCACCAGCGGCAGGATGATCAGCGTGACGATGCAGAATTTGAGCGTTGCCTCGACATCGTAGGCGTCGATGCGGCTCGCGAGCCGATGCAGCCAGTCCTTGAGCGCGAGCAGCAGCGCCATTGCCACGGCGACCCAGCCGGCGAGTTGCAGCTCGCCGTGGATGCACAGCAGGCCGAGCATGAAGGCGAGTAGCGCCGAAATCTCGGTGGTGATGCCAGCGGGACCGCGCAGCGATGTCACCACGTACATGCCCAGGATCAGCGTGGCGAGTGCGATGAACATCGCCAGTGCCAGCCACGTCAGTCCAAGGTGTTCGCCGATATAGCCGGCCAGCGCGCCGCTGAGGGCGATAAGGGCAAAGGAGCGCACGCCGGCGCTGCCTTCCTCGCCCTTGGTGCGCTCGCGCTCCAGGCCGAGCAGCATGCCGAGGCCGATTGCCACTACGAAGCGCAGCGCGAGGTCAGTGTCTTCCATGGGGCCCTAGGGGAGAAGTGCGATCTATGGACGGTTGCATGAAGAACGATAACGACAAAATGCTTTGTTAAAAGCTACCATAAAACAATCGACCCGCCGACGCGATTGCCGCACCGTTTGATCTATATCAAACAGGCGCGCGTGCCGGCACATCGGCGGCGATAGTCGTTTTTTGGACGAAAAAAAACCCGGAGACCGTCCCCGGGTTTTGACCTGCTCAAGGCCTCAGTAGCTCAGGGTCTGGCCCTCGGTCATCGGCATGACGGTGATGCCACTCGGGGCGCCCTGCATCGCCGCCTGGAATTCGGCCAGCGTGCCCTTGGCGATGGGGTTGGAGTTGTAGTGGATGGGCGTGACGAAGCGCGGCTTGATCCAGTTCTTGGTGACATACGCCGCGCCCACCGGGTCCATGGTGAAGTTGCCGCCAATGGGCGCCAGCACCAGGTCCGGCTTGTAGTACTCGGCGATGAACTGCATGTCGGGGAACATGCCCGTGTCACCCATGTGCCAGATCTTGAAGCCGTTTTCCATCTCGATGATATAACCCATGGCTTCACCGGCGGGGTGCGACTCGTTCTTGCCGGTGGCCGGGTTGTTCCAGACTAGCAGGGACGAATGTTCGGCCTTGACCGCGGTCACCTTGATGCCGGCCGGCGTGACGCTGCCCGACTTGTTGAAGCGGTGCGTCAGGTTGGGCGGCAGGATGCCCAGCGTATTCATCGGCGTCAGCATGTCGGCGGGGCCGTAGAGAATGGTGTTGTTGAGCTTGGCGATGGCCGGCGCGTCACCGAGGTGATCGACGTGCGCGTGCGTTACCAGCAAGACATCCACCTGGCCCAGGGCGGCCAGGTCTTTCTTGTAGGCCGCGGGCGCCTTGGGGCCGCCAGTCAACCAGGGGTCGATGACGATGATCTTGCCGCCCGGTGTTTTGATGCGAAAGGCCGCCTGGCCCAGCCACAGCACCTCGGTTTTGCCCGCCATGGGTGCGGCCGCGGGCGTCTGGGCTTGCGTGGCGCAGCCCGTAAGCACCAGCGCGGTCAGGGACAGCGCGACGGATAGTTTCTGTAATGGTGTGAATTTCATGTTTCCTCCTTTTTTATGATGAATTCCGGTATGCCGGATGCCGGTTTAAATCAGAGTGTAGTTTGCATCAAAATTCGGGCTCTTGCCCATGCCCGCCTTTGGCGCCGGTACGCTCTCGCGTAATGTGACAAAAACGTCACCAAATATAGCCGGAAAGCCCTACCCGAAGCTGGTTTTAAATAATCAATGTCGATGAATTTAGCTAATTCAAACGGCCACTTCGCCTGCCGCCGCCCGGTTTTGTGTGGGCCGGGGCCACACCGTGACCTTTAGATGCCGCGAGTCGCTATAATGCGTGCCTCGCCGGATTAGCTCAGTTGGTAGAGCAGCGGTTTTGTAAACCGAAGGTCGCGGGTTCGACTCCTGCATCCGGCACCAAGCACTTCAAGCACTTGGCTTTGCGCGGCGGGTGCTGCTCTCTTGCCTTGTGACGTAGATGTGAAGCCGGCCATAGGCAACCCAAATATGGAAGCTAATCCCCGCATCATCATTATCGCCGGGCCGAATGGGGCGGGGAAGACCACATTTGCACGCGAATTTCTGCCCAATGAGGCTGATTGCCCGATATTCGTAAACGCTGATTTGATTGCAGCCGGGCTGGCACCGTTTGAACCCGATACGGCGGCGGTGCAGGCTGGACGGGTAATGCTGAAAGAACTGGCCCGACATTTTGAGGCGCGTGCCAGCTTTGCTTTCGAGACCACCTTGTCGGGCCGAGGTTACCTGCGGTTGATCGATCAATGGCAAACTGCCGGGTACCGGGTGAAAATAATTTTTTTGCAGCTTGACCGTCCGGAAGAAGCCATCGCCCGCGTTGCGCAGCGGGTCAAGCAGGGCGGCCACAATATTCCCGAAGCGGTGATCCGACGGCGCTTTGCTTCCGGGCGCGCGAATTTTGAGCAACGGTACTCATACAAAGTAGATGCCTGGGCGCTGTATAACAACTCGGGTGAACATCCGCTTTTACTTCGCTGGAAGGACAACAAGCATGAGCGCTAAACCGATTGATCAAGCCTTGGATTCGGATTTACGTCTGTCCAAAATCGCGCTCGAGCGCGCGGCGTTGCGCGCGCGCGAGGTGGCTGAAAAAACCGGCACCTTTCTTGTGGTCAGCCGCAACGGGGTGATTGAGTACCTGAAACCGCAATGGGCCTCGGCGGCAACGAAAGCCGCCGCCGACGGGGCGGCAGCTGTTAGCCAGACGGCTTCTGCCAAAGGTGCTCCCGAGAAGAAGCGAAGCGACGTGAAAGAGGATATTCGCAGTTATATTCGTGCCAAGCATACAGGCCGCTGATACAAAATTGCGGGTACGGTGGTTCGACTCCTGCTGCCGACATCATCTCTATCCTCGGGGCGACTCTGATCACTCTCCATGAGCGCTTCTAACCCCGACAATCTTTTTCAACGCGCGCTCGCGCTTCACCAGTGCGGCCAATTGGCCGAGGCTGCGGCGTTGTATCGCGAAGTGCTAGCCACGCGCCCCGCGCATGCCGATGCGCTGCATTTCTCCGGGCTGCTCGCTTACCAGCAAGGGCGGCATGACGAGGCGATAGCCTTGTTCGGGCAGGCGCTGGCGGTGGCGCCCGATGTCGCTTTTATTCATTCCAATCTCGGTCTGGCCCATGCCGCGGCCGGACATGGCGATGCCGCCATCGCCAGTTTTGTGCGTGCCATCGATATCGATCCGACGTTCGCTGTCGCGCATTTCAATCTTGGCGCCAGGCTGCACGCCGGCGGGCATTACGAAGAGGCGCGGCATCATTACGAAATCGCGCTCAGGCTGCAGCCCGATTACGCCGATGCGCGCTGGAATCTTGCCGATCTGGCGCTGGCCACAGGCGATTGGCGCGAGGGCTGGGCGCAGTATGGCGCGCGCTTTGAGCGGCCCGAGCTTGCGGCGGCGCAGGTGCCTTGGCGCGCCGATGCCGCGCCCGAATGGGATGGCGCCGCGTCGCCGCAGGGCAAATCGGTACTGGTCTACCCGGAGGGCGGTTTCGGCGACCTGCTGATGTTTGCGCGCTTTGTCGCGCCGCTGGCGGCGCGCGGCGCACAGGTGCGCTTGCTGGTGCCGCGTGAACTCACGCGCATCCTGCAGTGCCTTGCCGGTGTGGCCGAGTTCATCGCTTTCGACGGCGCCGGCCTGGAGCCGCCGCGCTGCGATTTCAAGCTGGCGTTGTTCAGTTTGCCGCGGGTGCTCGGGGTCACGCCGGCCAATGTGCCTGCGGCGGCCTACCTCAAGGCCGATGCCGCCGCGGTCGCGCGCTGGCGGCAGCGCCTTGGTGAAATCGATCCGGCGCGGCGCTTTCGCATCGGCATCAACTGGGCGGGGCGCGCCGACAATGCGCTGGAACCGCAGCGCGGCGTGCCCTTGCATCTGCTCGCCGCGTTGGCTGGGTTGGCCGGGCCGGCGGAGGGGCGCGTGCAACTCGTTTCAATGCAAAAAGGTCCGGCTGCGGCGCAACTTGCCGCGAGCAGCGGCATTGCCGATCTTGGCGGCGAGATCGCCGATTTTGCCGATAGCGCAGCGCTGGCCTGCGCGCTTGACCTGGTGATCACCAGCGATACCGGGCTGGCGCACTTGCTCGGTGCGCTCGGCCTGGACGCCTGGGTGTTGCTGCACCACCCTTGTGACTGGCGCTGGTCGGGTGTTGCGGGGATGGCGGGCACACCCTGGTACCCGGGGCTGCGCTTGTTTCGCCAGGCCGTTCCGGGCGATTGGGGGACGGTGCTCGCCGCGGTGGCGGCCGCTTTGCCGGCGCGTATCGCTGCGGTTTGTTCGCAAAACTAAAAAATGGAAGAATTGGGCGCCGGCCGCTGTTAACACATTACATTGCCTCGAAAATGGGCGATTGGTTTCGAATTTCATGGAGTCGAAACTTTCGTTCGAAACATCCATTCGCAACTGATCGCAACTGATCGCAACTGACCGTTGAAAACAACAGGGAGATTGAACATGAAAACGCATCAACTGTTTGCCGCAGCAATCGTCGGCCTCGGTTTTATGCTGGCCGCGCAGTTCGCTGTCGCACAGAACACCAATCAGCGCATTCGCGGCATCATCACCGCGGTCGAGGGCAATGTGCTCGCGGTCAAGACGCGCGAAGGCCAGGACATCAAGATCAACATACCCGACAACGTCGCGGTGTCGGCGGCCAAGGCGGTGAAGCTGTCGGATTTCAAGGCCGATGCCTACGTCGGCGTGACGGCGCGTGTGAATGCCGCGGGTGCCCTGGTGGCGAGTGAGGTGCATGCGCTGCCGCCGGCAGCCGCGCCCGGACACACGCCCTGGGACAGCGCGCCCGGGGACACCATGACCAACGCCAACATGGTCAAGGTGGTCAAGACCGCAGCGGGTAACGAGCTCACCATGGAATTCAAGGGCGGCTCCAAGCAGATCGTGGTGCCCGAGGGCACGCCCATTGTCGACTTTGTGCCCGCGGACAAATCACTGCTGGTGCCGGGCGCGAGCATTTTCACCGGCGCGTCGGTATCGCCGGAGGGAAAAATCACCGCCGCGCGCATCTCAGTCAGCAAGGACGGCGTCAAACCACCGCAATAATTCGCGCATCGCGCCCACGGCCGCAGCCCCGGTTAGGGTGGTTATATGGGGCGGTTTGGTGTGTGAAGGGCTGCGCATGCGTTGAGACGGTCGTTTGATCCATGTCAAGCAGGCGTGAGTTCTGGCCGCCTAGTATGGAGATGTCTTGATTTTTTTTGATCGGCCGGATAACGCGCCGCAGAACAACGCAGAACAACGCAGAACAACGCAGAACAACGCAGAACAATATAGTGGCCTGTGACACCGACACCTTTGCCGTTCGGGATTTCGTACGCACAGGACGCGTGCTGAAGGTCGTCGCCTATGCGCTTATTTTGTTGTTCAGCGCGACCTGCTAGTCGTGCTTGGGCTATGTTTGACGCCGCGGCGCCCTTGAGCGCGGCGTGGGTTTTGTCGTTGCAGTCATTGGGAGGATCAGCCTTGTCAGAACAATCCAAATCCGCGGGCCCGGCTACGGTCGATCTCGATGAGGTGGCCAAGCTGGTCGCTTCAATGGAACAAGATCTTGCCGGCGTAAAGGCCGGATCACGCGACCTGCAGGCCTTGCGGGATGAGGTGCGCGCACTGGGTGTGATACTGGGTGCGTCACCGGACCAGGAGGGGGTCGGCCATCGTTTGCGCACCATCCATGGCATTATCGACAGTGCGGTGGATGTCGTCATTGACGATGCCCTCAAGGCGGCCGATTACGCCGGACGCATTGGCAGGATGCTGGGCCTGTAAAACCGGCAACCGATTTGCAATATTTGCTTTCAAGGAGCGCTTGATCATGTTTAAAAAAATACTAGTTCCTGTGGATGGAAGTCCGACCTCCGGCAAGGGCTTGCAGCAGGCCGTCAAGTTGGCCAAGGCGCAAAAAGCGACACTGATTGTGCTGCACGTTGTGGATGAGAATGTTGTCACGCAAAGCGCACTGGGAGGCGGCTATTTCATCGAGGGCTTGCTCGAGGGCTTGCTCGAGAACGGTAAGAAAGTCCTCGCCAAGGCGGTGGCTGAGGCGAAAAAGCAGCAGGTCACGGTCAAGCCGGTGCTGATCGAGGACATCGGACTGCCCGTGTACGAGGTCATCGTGTCGCAGGCCAAAAAGCTCAAGGCCGACGTCATTGTGATCGGCACGCACGGCCGGCGCGGCATATCACGCTTGTTGATGGGCAGCGACGCCGAAGGCGTGGTGCGCTTGGCGACGGTGCCGGTGCTGCTGGTGCGGGCGCCAGGCAAGCGCTGACGCGCTGCTGAAAAGGGGCGGCTAGCTTAGATATCCCGACCGGCGGATGCACTCATCCGGCCGGTCAATTTTTTTCTTCGCCGAGTTCCACGCGGAAGCCCTCCAGCCGGGCGTGGTAGTTCTCGGCCTCGCCAAACCCGAGAAAATGCGCATATCGGGCATGGGTGCCAAGGGCCTTGCGCGCATGCTTGATCGGGCAAAAATACTGCTCGGTGCGTGCGGTGATCTCGCCGATATAGGCGATGAGTCCGTTGGCGTAGGCGCAGTAAGTGCAGTGAAAGCGCTCGAACCAGTTTAAATAGCCCAGTTCCTGCCGGTCGAAAACGATGTAATCGGCACGTCGCACCCTGCCTATGCCGTAGACCGGAAAACACGCCGCCTGGTAGAGCGTGACACACAGGTCGGCGAAACTGAGCGGTAGGATAAGTCCATAGATAAAGGGCGCGGTGAGAAGGTTCTGCGGCCGGTCGGTGAGCACCCAGCGGAAGAAATTGCGCTTCAACTTCAGGTGTGCGTCGCGCACATTGCGCTCGAACTCGACGCGCTTGCCCTTGATCTGGAAAAACATCCGCTCTTCCTGCTCGTGCAGCGCGGTGCGCAACTCCCCCTCCAGCGCGTTCATGTCGTTCATCAGCTTGCGTATGCGCTCGTTCATGCTGTTCCTTTTTTTGTGTCTCAGCCTTGGCACCGCTGCGCCCCGGTGCAAGATATTCGGTACATGGCACCTGGCACCTGTACATGAGGTATCGCACGCGTGCTGGGCGAGGCGGCTTTCTGCGAGAATACGCTTCATCGCCCCGCGGGGTATGTCGGTCACGCACATCGAACATGAGCAAATCCGGAAAAGAAGAAACCAGGCTCGTTCATGCCGGACGTCACCCTGAGGACCAGCATGGTGTCGTAAACACCCCCGTGTATCACGCCTCCACGGTGCTCTCGCCAACGCTCGCCGAGTGGGAACAAAAGCACAAGGATTACGCCGCCGACAAGCCGGGCGTGTATTACGGCCGTCATGGCACCCCGACGCTCGCCGCCTTGGAGGAGGCGATCGCCGATCTGGAGGGCGGCTATCGCAGCATGCTTTATCCCTCCGGGCTCGCCGCCTGCTCCTGCGCGCTGCTCGCTTACGTCAAGGCCGGTGATCATGTGCTGATCAGCGACAGTGCCTATGGGCCGATGCGCCGTGTGGGCTGGCGGTTTTTGCGCCGATTCGGCGTCGAGGTTGAGTTTTACGATCCGCTGGTCGGCGCGGGCATTGCGGCGCTGATGCGCTCGAACACGAGCGTCGTTGTCGTGGAGGCGCCCGGCTCGCTGAGCTTCGAGATGCAGGATATTCCCGCCATCGCGGCGGTGGTGCACCAGCAGGGCGCGACGGTGATCATGGACAACAC
>Ga0114978_10005606_pt1 | contig 10016 bp, 2 predicted proteins | sample S_140212_EF_Meta_FD_87027 | JGI IMG/M metagenome (GOLD analysis project Ga0114978, IMG submission 87027) | Freshwater microbial communities from Lake Simoncouche, Canada to study carbon cycling - S_140212_EF_MetaG | ecosystem: Environmental > Aquatic > Freshwater > Lake | place: Lake...
ATCCCGCCGCGATCGCGGCAGCGGCGATTCCTGGGATCGACCGCCTCCAACACCTCGGCCACGATTCGTTTCATCTGGTGCCCGGCGAGAACGGCCCGTGCGAATGGCTCTCGGAGGCGCTTGGCTGCGGTGAGCTTTTGCTGGAGGAGCGCACCGAGGGTGGCTTTCCAGACGACCGCGACGCCCCGGGCCCCACGCTCATCTCGACGGCGTCGCTTGTGGAAGTGGCCCGCTGGTTTAGCTTCGATCTGGCCGAGGCCCGCCGCCGGTTTCGGGTGAATCTCGAGATCGGCGGGTGCGATCCGTTCTGGGAAGACACGCTGGCCAGCCCGGCGAGGCCGAATCTCAATCCCTCACTAGCCGATTTAGCGAGCGATCTGGCGTCCGATCCTTACGCCCATCTCCCGCCGCCCGAGCCGCAGGAATTTTCGATTGGCCAAGCCCGGTTTCGGACCACGAATATTTGCAAGCGGTGCGGTGTGCCCAGCCGCGACAGCACAACGGGGGCCGTCACGGCCCACTTCCGGGATGCCTTTGAGGCCCGTCGGGCCAGGGACCTGCGGACTGACGTGTCTGCAGGGGGATGGAACCACCTCTACCAGTTGGGCGTGAATACAGCGATTCTTCGCGGGGATGTTTGCGGTGCAGTGCTGGCTTTGGGAATCAGCGTGAATGCTTGGGACGCCTGATTCTTTTCAGGACTCTGGTGAGTTTGTGACGGCGTTTGCTTTGAATGGGTCGCAAACGAATGTGGGTGCCGCTAGCTTGGGACGACTTTTCCGGCGAATCGCCAATCGAACATGTCGGCTTCGGCGTGGCTATTTACTCCCCATTTCTAGTTATGAACCCCCAAGTCTAGTTATGTACCCCCAATTTTTCATTATTCACCCCCCGTCCTTGATAAAGACGACATAGTCAGCGTGGGTATACACCCCCCATTTGTGATAAAGATGACATAATCGTTGACAAGGCTGTAGACCGGGTATACCGTCGGAAAAGTAGAGAGAAACCCATGCTGGGGGATGTTTTTATGAGTGATTCAAATTCTAGTTCGATCGTTGGGGCATTCAGCCGGCTCATGCTGTCTGCCGGCTTGAGCCAACTGCCATCCAGCGCATCGCCTCGCAGTCGGCGGCGATGGGGCACGGCTCTGGGCAGCGGACGACGAAAGCCAGCGTTTTCGCTAGCCGAGGTGATTGAGTCGCTCGAAAGCCGCAGCATGATGACGGCCAACGTCTTGGAAGTTGCCAAAGTGCTTTGGAACGGCAAGGCGGTTGACGCTGTCAAGGATGAGTACGTTCTTCGAATGCCGCAGACGAACGTCGCCACGGCGAAGTCGGTCGTCGACTACACATGCCAAACGCCGGCAGTGCGGGCCGGATGGGCACTGCAAGAGTTGGGCTCAGGTTTCTTCAAGCTCTCGGCGCCCGGAGTCACGCAGGCGACGGTCACAGCGTGGGGTTCGCAGGCGGGCGTAAAGTCCATCGACGTCAACCGCATCTCGCGTGCCTCCAAGACACCGAACGACCCGCTCTACGGCGATCCCGCGAACTGGGCGTTCCCCAAGATATCGGCGGACAAGGCTTGGGAAACCGGCACCGGCACGAATACCACGATCGTCGCGGTGCTCGACTCTGGCGTGGACTACAACCACCCGGACCTCGCCGCGAACATGTGGAAAAATCCCAACGAGGTCGTTGGTAATAATGCGGATGACGATCGTAACGGGATCACCGATGATATTTACGGCTACAACGCTGTGAGTAACTCGGGCGATCCAATGGACGACTTCGGGCACGGCACGTTCATCGCTGGTCTGGTTGGCGCGGTTGGGAATAACGCGACCGGAATGGCAGGCGTTAACTGGACCGTCAAGATGATGGCCGTGAAAGTCATGGATGCCGCCGGCAACGTCTCAGTGGCCAACGAAGTGCGCGGCATCAATTATGTCATGGCCCAAAAGTCGGCTGGGCAGAATGTCGTGGCGATCAACTGCAGTTTCGGCCGTTATTCGTTCAACCAGCAGGAGTCCGACGCCCTCTCCCAGTTGGCCGCGACCGGAATCACGATCGTGGCGGCGGCTGGCAACGATTCGAACGACAACGACCAGCAGGCCTTCTATCCGTCAAACTACGATATCCCGGGCCTGATCTCGGTGGCGGCTTCTGACAAGAACGACGCTCTCGCGGATTTTTCCAACTTCGGTGCCACGACCGTTGATCTCGCCGCGCCCGGCGTGGGCATTCTTTCGGCCCGGCTGAAGAACGCGACGAATTACGTAGCGTACACCGGCCCCGATTACACGCTTTCGCACGATGCCTCGATGCGGAACGAGGCGGCGTTCGACGGCACGTCAGCGTCGGCGGCGCTCGTCTCCGGTTCAGTTGGCTTGCTCAGGTCACTCAAACCCGCCGCGTCGATCGTGCAGGTCAAGAACGCGATCCTCAACGGTGTGGATCCGTCCGTCGGGCTGTCTGGCCGGGTTCTGACCGGCGGCCGGCTGAACCTTTCGAATTCTGTTGACCTGATACTCGCCACGACGGGCGCATTTCCCGTCCCGTCTTTGAAGTCCGGCCAGGCGCTGAGTTTCCTCGAGGGTAACGCGGGCTACACGATGGCCGAAATCAAGGTGCAACTCGACCGACCCTGCGATCCAGGCAAGTCATGCTCGGTGTACTACACCACCAGTCCCGGCGGCTCGGCGAATGCCAACGTCGACTACGTGACCACGTCGGGCTACCTGACGTTCTCGGGATCCGAGACGGAGAAATCGTTCTACGTGAAGATTATCGGTGACCGGCTGGCGGAGGCGAGGGAGCAGTTTGCGGTGCAGATTCTTCGCAGCCAATCACGCGGCATCGACCCGGGCACGGCGGCCGTCCAGCAGGTCAACCCAATCATCCTCGACGACGATTACGACACAACGCCAGTCCAGCCCGGGCCCACGAACCCGGGCTTTCTGCCAAAAGTCAGCATCGACGCGAAGCGGGACGCGGCCCTCAACAAGCTGCCGATATACGAGGGCAACGTTGCCACCTTCGTGGTCTCGCTCGACCGGACTTCGCGGCTTCCGGTATCGGTCAAGTATCGCACCAACCAGCCGTCGCTGGTGCCTGTGAACACCGCGCTTCAGGGTGTCGACTACGGGGCGACTTCGGGTACGCTGACTTTCCGCCCCGGCGAGCGAACGAAGGAGTTCACCGTCAAAATTCTAGCCGATAAGGTGGCGAACGAAGGCATCGATCGAAACGGCGACGGCGACGTGCGTGATACGGGCGAGGGCGAAAACTTTCACGTCGTCCTCTCAGAGCCCATCAACGCCGAGTTCAATGGCGCCGCGGGTGACGGTGGCGGTGCGAATGGTGTCAACACCAGTGCTGCCGTCACAGCCGAGATCATCGATGCTTCGGTGCCGCCGGCGGCTCCGGGCTTTCAGATTACTGTCAACTACCTCGGTACCGTGCCCGCCGGGATCCGCGGCGCCGTTGACTGGGCGGCGGCTCGCTGGTCGCGGGTGATCACGGGCGACCTGCCGGACGTGATTGATCCGCAGACGGGCACCGTGATTGACGACATTCTCATCGACGTTCAGATGGGCCTGCTGCTACCCGATCCGACGACCGATGGGGCAGGGGGCATATTCGCCAACGCCATGCCCGAAGAGTTCCGTACGACTGGCACACTATTGCCGTGGAAGGCATTGGCTGGCTTCGATCCTGCTGACGCGAACAACCCGGTGCTGAAGCAGATCGTGCTGCATGAGTTCGGCCATGCGCTGGGCTTCGTTGGTGAACTTTTCCGACAGAAAAATCTTGTCAACACGGCCCGCACCGGTTTGATCGGTGCCAATGCGCTCCGCGAATATCGGAGCATCTTCGGCTTGCCAGCAGCACTGAACGTGCCGCTCGATACGACGAGTGGCCTGAGCCACTGGAGCGAGGACATCTTCGCCAACGAGCTTATGACGCCTTACGTGGAAGGCGCCACGTCGCTCCCCTTGAGTCGGATCACGGTCGGCGCGATGCAGGATCTCGGCTACACCGTGAACTATGCGCGTGCCGATGCCTACACGAAGGCCACAGCAGTCGCGGCAGCCGCACTTGCCAACAGCGCATCCAACGTCTCTTCCGATGCGAAGCTAGTGCGTCTGGCGCCGGCGGCCGCGAAGCCCATCCGCGGGCCGGTGCCCCAGGCCGCCGCCCTGGCGTCTGCCTTTGGCTCGCTTGGGGCGACCACGACGATCGGCACGCCACCGAAGCGGTCGGGTGCGGCCGTGGTGGCCGCGCGGGGGTATGCCCGCAGCAGCCTAGGTGCGACCGCCTCTTTGCCCCCAGCCCTCATTTGCGGTATCCTCCCTCAGTGAGAGAGTATTGGATGACGATGCTCCCGGATGTTCCTGCCGTCCACGTCACTTGAGTGGGGTTCCCAATGCCCGTTTTTCGGTCTGGCCTAAGCGAAGTCTACGGGATTGTTGCGCGATCCCTTGCCAGACAACGGCGCCGCGGCAGCCGCCATGGTTCCTCTGCGACCGGTTTGTCAATGCCCGAGCACCTGGAATCACGCGCCCTGCTCGCACCGCTCGTTGGTCGCGACACCAACGATCCTCAGATGAAGGATGGCGATCCTGCCAATCCCCAGTGGGACATGGAGAAGGTCGCGGCCGACGTGGCGTGGACGTTGTACACAGGCCAGCCGAAAAACGTCGTCGCCGTCATGGACTACGGCATCGATTACACGCACGAGGATTTCGGGTCAAGCCTTGCGGGAGTGCGGGGCCAATTGTGGGACCGGGCCCTCTTTGGAGTCGATCAAAAGATTCTGGCGTCGAAAAGGGGCCGCGACGAGATCAACAATGTCGATGGCAGCAAGCCTGGCAACGAGGGGGCGACAAAGCCGAACGCGGGCGAATATTGGGGCAACCATGCCGCTGGCATCATCGGTGCTTTGACCAACAACAGTCTCGGCGTGGCCGGAATGAACTGGTCGATCCAGCTGCTGTCGTCGAAGGTTCTCCAGGGTCCCGACCCGTACGACGTGCCGGGCTTCAATCTGGGCGTCCTGCAGCGGGCCGTCGATCACACTCGCTATCTCCGGGCCGTCACGCCGACGAATGAGCAGTTGATCCGGGCGGTTGCCTTCGGCTATTCGACAGAGCCCGGTATCGATTACGGCGATCCGTTCCCGATCTGGGCACAACTCGGGCAGCAGGGCAGTCCGGGCATCAGCGATCCCGTGAAGGGAATTCTCGTGACAGTGCCGGCGGGTGATTTTGGTCCCGACGACGTCTGGGCACCGCTGCCGAAGTACTACTCCCGAGGCATCTGGGATCCGAACCCGAATCCGCCGGACAGTGGCAATTTCGCCGCTCTGGGGTCGACGTACAACAAGACGTCCGGCGGCGATGGCTACGCACTAGGATCCACCGACAACGTCATCGTGGTCGGTGCGACGGACCATAGCGACAGCCGTTGGAATAAAACCAGCAACATTCCCCAGATCGACATTTACGCGCCGGGCGTGAGCATCATCTCCGTTGGTGACGTGCCGGGGGTGAAGTACGCCACGATCGACGGCACGCGGGAGGCGGCGGCTCACGTCGCTGGGGCGATCGGGCTGATCTACGACGCGGCCGCCCAACACGGCAAGACGGTCACCTATCACGAGGTCCGCCGTGCGCTCATCCAGGGGGGCGACGACATCGGCCTCGACGCCCCGCGGCTGAACCTCATGGGTGCCCTGCGGTATCTTGGCCTCGACAAGAAGCCCAGTCCGGGCGCGCGAACGATCGCCATTTCGGGTGGATCGATCTCCGAGGGCGATTCGGGGATCACCTCGGCAACGTTCAAACTCGCGCTCAACAACTCGCTCACCGCGCCGCTTTCCATCAGCGTCCGGATCGACGACGGCACAGCTATGTCCACCACTGGCGACTATGTCCGCCCCGCCAACGGCATCATGACGGTCGTGATTCCGGCTGGGAAGAAGGAGCAGACGTTCTCGGTTTCAGTCTACGGCGACCGCCGAATCGAGCAGAACGAGACGTTCACGGCGACGATCGTGGATCCCCCCGCCGGGCTTACGGTGCTCGCGGGATCCGCCACGCAGACGATTCTCAACGACGATGCCTTTCCGACGATCCAGATGGGCCCCGACGTCCGCGTCACCGAGGGTGCGGGTGGGATCACAGTCGGGCGGATCCAGGTCTTCCTGTCGAAGGCAATCCCCGACCTGGTGACCGCGACCTATACGCTCACCCCCGGCACGGCCTTGGCGGGTGGCGACTTCGTCCGTCCCATCACGCCGCAAACCGTCGTCTTCCGTCCCAACACCACGTCGCAATGGATCAACGTCCAGGTGATCGGCGACGGCACCGTAGAGGCGGACGAAACGTTCGGCGTCACGTTGCAATCGCTAGTGAACGCCACGCTCGGTGCGAAGACCACGGCCGACGTGATAATCGTCGACGACGACGGCCCGGTCGTGTCGGTGGTGCCGGCACAGGTTCGGGCTCTGGCTGGCGGGGCTTCGGTGCTGATCTTCACGATCACGCTCTCCAAGCCCGCGGTATCGCCGGTGTCGATCGCGTATCGGGCGATTGATGGCACGGCCGTCAGCGGGGCGCCCGGGACGGGCGACTACCTCCTGCTGGCAGGCACATTGAGTTTTGCCGTGGGGGAACGCGTGAAGACGACCACGGTGACGATTCAGCCGCGCCGGCCGGGCGAGGCCTATCCCAAGCCGTTCACGCTGGAGCTTTCCAGTCCGGTGAATGCCAAGCTGTCGGGCGGTGCCTCTGTACAGACGGTGCTGGGCATCATCTCCTGAGTGGGTGGCGGGTCCCTGGTCGGAGCGGTTCGGCAGGTCGGCCCTCCCACGCGGCCAGCAAGCATTGCTCCGTCTTTCCGCGCCGTCAGACTCGTCCCGACCCCGACGAACGGCGCTGATCGACCAATTTGTTGCAATCCCCCCCCCAGTCAAGCTAGTATTCAAGGAACGTTTAATCCCTCGTACAGACGATCACCTTTCAGGGGGTATTCCCCTGCGTTTTCGGATGAACACGAACGCGATTATGAGGAGTTATGCTCGCCATGTTGCCCACAGTTTCCGAACTTTTTAATCGCGGCCGCCGGGCCGCACGCAGGCTTTCCCGAGCTCCGCGAAGCCGACTGCGGCAGCTGGCATTTGAACTGCTCGAGGGCCGGCGTGTCTTGGCGATCACTGGCTTGCCAGCGACGGCCGGTGATCAACTCGGCGGCGCTATCGTGCTCGGCACCGACGGGGCGGGACCGAACTTGCTCACGATCACGCTCGACGAGATAAGCCAGCAAGGCTTCGTGGCAGCCACAATCACGGCCAACACGCCGACGGTTTCCGTCACCCGCACGTTCTGGAATTTCGGCGACTCCATCAGTTTCACAGGCACCGCTGACACCAGTGGCTCGATCGTCAACACGGTGAGCGTGACGTCCCCCCTCGGGGGCGATCTGACCAATGGGGCCACAAATTTCGACTGGAAGAATGTCCTCGACTGGACGCCCCGCGGCCTCAACCACGTCACAGTGTCGTTGAAGTATGCCGACTCGCTCACACTCCAGTCGGCTGCGGCGACTGGAGCATCGCCCATCAACCTGGCGGGCACGTTTAACTCGCCGACGCTCGCACCGAGTGCGGCGACCGGGGCCGCGATCTCCGTCGCCTCGAACTCGCCGATCAAGGTCCTGGCTGCCGGGGTGCAGACATACAATCTCTCGCTTGCGTCGACCGCGAACGGCGCCGCGGCATACATCGACCTGCAGGGCACGGTCACAACGGTCAACGATGTCAACCTGACGAGTTTCAACGATTTGCCGATCGTCCGGTCAGTGTCCGCGGGCGGCAAGGTGACGATCTCGACCACCAATGCGGCTGGCCCGGGCGGGAACGTGGCGGTGTCGGCCGCGGTGACCGCGGCCGGCGACCTGAAGATCACAGCGGCTCAGGGACTGACGACGAGCGCTGGCGGCACGCTGCAGAGCACGGCCGCCACGATCAGTGCAACGGCGACTGCGGGAAACGCAGCGTTCGGAGCGACCGTGACGGCGGCGAACGGCATCACGCTCGTTGGCAGCGCGGGCGTCTCGACCGCCGCAGCCGCGGCGCTCTCGACGACCACCGGCAACGTGAGCCTCACGTCCGCCAGCGGCACCGTGGCCACGGCCGGCACCGTGACCGCCACGGCGGGTTCCGTGGCGTTCACCGCGAGCGCCCTCGCCGTGTTGACCGCCAACAAGATGACGGCACTGTCCGGCGTGACCCTCAACGGGGCGACCGGCGTCACGATCGGCGACGACGTCACGGTCACCGGCGCTGGAAATGTCTCTGCGAAGGCCACGTCGGGCAACCTTTTCCTAAGCGCGGCTTCCCCGGTCACCGTTGTCGATGGCACGGTGACGTTCGAGACGCCGGCCGGCCGGATGGACGTCAACTCGCTCGTGCAGGCGAATAATGCGGTCAAGATGGCCGCCGCCCAGGGATTCGCGGTCGACGACACCTTGGACCCCACGGCCGCCATTCGCTCGACCGGCCTGGCAGGCAGCGTGGAGATCGCGAGCGAAACGCAGCAGGTACTGATCAAGGCCCCGGTCTTTGCGACCGCTGGCACCGGGACGATCAAGATTACCTCGTCGAACAACGATGTCGTGATCCGCGACGGCCTTCAGGCAGGCGGAAACGTCACGGTGTCTGGCAAGACGACGGTGGACGCCAACGGCGCTGGAGCGGTGATCACACTGTCGAGCCTCACGGGGACTGTGGCGCTGACCAGCACGGCAGCCGATGTGAAACTTGGGATCGACCTTGCCTTCGTCGCCGGCCCTGGAGCCGCCGCGGCCCTTGCATTCACGGCGGCTACGACGGTGGCCGTGCCGATCGCGTTGGCAGTGCAGGGCAATGTTGCCATCGTGAGCCCGGACGGATTCACGCTCCAGCGGGCGATCACATCTGATCTCGGCACCGTGTCAGTGACGACCGGGAACGGAGCGTTGGCCGTTACGGCGGCGCCGATCACCGCGGGCGGCACGATCACGCTCTCGTCACTCAACCAGCTCGATGTGGGGAGCGTGCTCACGTCGACAGGCGGCGGGATCTCACTCGCGTCGACCGGCGGCGCCGTGAACGTGCAGCTGACCGCTGATTTGGTCGCGGCCGACGCGACCGCCGGCATCCTCGGCGTCAGCGCTGCGACGACGCTCACCCAGGACATCGACCTCGTTGCCGGCAACAACATCAACGTCGCGTCCGGCGCGGGTTTCACTCCGACCAAGAACTTCACGAGCACAAACGGCAGCGTGTCGATCACGTCGTCGACCGGCGATCTCGACGTGAGTGGATCGACGATCTCGGCTGCGGCTGGCGCGACCGGCGTGACGCTCGCCGCTCCTTCGGGCAAGGTCGCTGTCGACGTGACGAAGATCGCGGTCAATCTCGTGAATGGCTCCTTTTCACTCACGGCCGGGGGGCTGATCACCGTGACCCCCGCCGCGAACCCGATCGTGGCAGGCGGCGACATCACGATCTCTTCAACGGCCGGCGCTTTTGCTCCGGGCGCGGGAGCGGATCTCAAGTCGAACAGCGGCAGCATCAAGATCCAGATGGCCGGAAAGCTCGACGTCACGAACGTCAATGTGGAGGCTCCCAAGGGCGGCATCGATCTCAAGAGCACGGGCGGCGATGTGGTCATCGGGACGATAGCCTTCGTCGTCGACACGGCGCCCGGCACGACGACGGGTAAGATCACGCTCACCGCCGATGCCGGCACGGTCACCATCGGCCAGGCTCTCACGGCCGGCAACGCGATCACGATCGCGTCCTCGAAGACGCTCACGGCGGCCAACGCTCTGACGTCGACTGGCGGCAGCGTGTCGGTGACGTCTTCCACGGGCAATGTGGTCACGACCGGCCAGCCGGTGTCGGCCGGGGCCGCGATCGCGCTTAACGCAACCGTGGGCAATGTGGCGGCCAGTATTTTGACCTCGACG
>Ga0114978_10005608_pt1 | contig 10016 bp, 10 predicted proteins | sample S_140212_EF_Meta_FD_87027 | JGI IMG/M metagenome (GOLD analysis project Ga0114978, IMG submission 87027) | Freshwater microbial communities from Lake Simoncouche, Canada to study carbon cycling - S_140212_EF_MetaG | ecosystem: Environmental > Aquatic > Freshwater > Lake | place: Lake...
GCGTGGAACGGTGGGTCAGAAGTGATCGGTGGTGCTCCACCTATTGGTGCGTTGGAAACCCATTCATCCATCGGTGGCTTGTTGGAGAGCACTGCGCCTTCAGAAGAAAAATGATCTGTATCCCGCGCAATTGCAGAAACATCTGCATGAGTAACTGGCAACCACGCCCCGCCGTAGCGATCGGTGTGAGCTACCGGACAAGTTTCGCGCAACTCGTCCCAAATCTCATGAACGTTGGCGTTGTATGCGGGATCGGCATGATCAAAATCCGTCGTCCAACTTGTTGCAGGTTTCACTTCGTACATGACACAACTTTACTTGGGGGTGCGCCATACTTTCGTGTCGTGGCTTCGTTATTTATCTTGCTCCCTCCTTCTGAAGGCAAGGCTGAAGGAGGGGCAATAAATAAGCCTTGGCGTGAATCTTCGGGTGCATGCGGAAAATCCTTAACCACTCAACGAAAGGCACTCGTTGATCGTCTCCACACACTGAAAGGTGGTGACGCGACATTGTTGGGAGTAAAGGGTAAACACCTCGAACGAGCACGTATGGCCAACTCGTGCCTGCATGGTTCTCCATCGCTACCCGCCCATCAGCGCTACACAGGTGTGGTTTGGGATCATCTCGATATTGCGACCCTCACTAGAACGCAACGTGATCGTGCGCTCAACAGCATCATCGTGATCTCTGGTCTGTTGGGTGCGGTTGGTGCCAATGAACCTGTGCCCGACTACCGACTCAAAATGGGCGCAAGACTCGCACCGTTTGGACTACTTTCGCGTTGGTGGCACGATGAACTTTCGGAAATGCTGAACAAGAAATTTAAAGGATCTGTCGTCATCGATTTACTCCCCCAAGAGCATCGGGCTGCATTCACTCTCGACGCCGACATAGTTGCTAAACACATTGTGGTCTCGATCAACGAAAAATCGGGCAAGGCCGGCGGTCACGACGCCAAGGCTGCAAAGGGCCGGCTCGCGCGCCACCTCGTGCAAACTTGTACTTCGGCAACCCAGGCAACGAAATCTCTGCAGAGTTTTCGAGACCCGCGCTTTGTAATCCGCGCTTTGTGATCTGCGCTTTGTGATCTGCGCTTTGTGATCTGCGCTTTGTAATTACGACTGATTTGGCTTGAGTTTTTGTTGCAAAAATTCAAGTACACGCAGCACACCAGACTCCTGAACCTGCTCGGTGAGCACTGAATGATCGCTCTTTGACGAAGACTCAAACTCGACAGCAATAAACGCATCGCCAAGCAATTTTTGCAACGACGCAAATCGTGTGCCAACAAGTTTGTCGCCAGTAAAACGTAAGCCAAGCACTTGACACCCTGCCTCTGCGCGCTGCTTAATCAAAATCTCGTCGTCAAGACTCAGACCTAAGTCGGCGCTGCGAGCTGCACCCATTGCAAACGGCATTGAAGGCTGCGACAACACAGGTGCAACCATGATGTCGTCGACCATCATCCCAAGAGCGAAGCCGCCGCTGAAACACATGCCAATTGCACCAACACCGACACCACCTAGTTCGTTATGCAACTGTTTTGCCAATGCGCGCAACCAACTAATTGCTGGAGATTTCTGACGCATCGCCAAAGTGGTGAACTCACGAGAGATGCAAATCTTGCTCATCGATTTGGCCATGTACTTGCCACTTGGCTCTCGACCAACCTCGCCCACCAACAACGGCATGACGACAGTAAACCCGGCGCCGACAACTCGCTCGGCAAACGCAAGCACACTCGGTGTGATGCCAGGAATTTCGTGAACGACTACGACACCAGGACCAGTGCCTTTTCGAAAAGTCGGATGTGTGATACCCGCAGACGTAAACGAACTGCCTTGCCACCCTGCTGGAATATTTGAAACTGAATTCATACCGTTACCTCGGTCTTGCTACGCCGACAATCGATGACCATGAGACTGCAGATATTTTAACGACGTCACCAGTTCGCGGTGCGTGCACAAATTGACCGTTGCCCAAGTACATGCCAACGTGGTGAATTGGGTAGCCCATAAAAATTAAATCTCCAGGTTGAATCGCAGCTGTTGGAATACGAGTCAAACCAGAATATTGCGTGCGTGAAGTGCGCGGAATACCCAAACCGGCAACACCCCATGCGTAGGAAGTTAAACCCGAACAATCAAATGCGCTGCCAGGCGACTGTGCCCCAAAGCGATACCGAACACCAAGTTGCGAAAGTGCAGCTTTGATTGCAACACCCGCGCGCGATGAAGGAGCGGCAACGTTTGCATACTTTGATCCAGCAAATTTTGCGGCTTGCGATTGTGCTTCGTCGAGAGCCGCAGCCTCGCGACGCTGACGTTCAGACTTCAGCAGCGAACCAAGTTCACGCTCTGCCGCTGACTGGCGTGCTTCATAGTCGGATGCAAGTGCCTCAGCCGCACTCAAACGTGCGGCTGCATAGTCGGCCAGATCGCTGGCTTTCTTCTGCTGCTTCTCGAGCTTCTTCTTTTCCTTTGTCAGATCGTCAATCAAACCTTGCAATGCGTCGGTGTTACCCGCACCAGTGTTGAGCGCAACAGAGGTGAGGTATTTTTTGCGCACCATGTCGCTCAGCGAGTTTGTCGAACTCAAGATGCTCGACAAGCTATTCGACATTCCACCACGCACAAAAGACTTCATCGCCACGGCCTTCAAGTCTTCTTGCATCGCAGCAAGTTTTGCTTCGAGCTCGGCGATATTGGCGATGGTCGCATCAATTTCTACTTGTAAGTCTTCTTGCTGGTTGACAGCTTCGGCATAGGTCTCGTCAAGCGCATCGATCTGATTGCCGATCTTGTCTAACTCGGCGATGATCTGGTTAACTCGTTGCTGCTGATCCCCCGACGACCCGGTTGATGGTCGTAAACCCAGCGCCTGAGCAGGCACGACGAGATAACCCACAGCCACCGAGGTGGTGAGGATGATGGCGGCCAACTGAGGCACACACCGGCGTACACGCCCAACGGCGTTACGAATCATGATGAAACCAGTCTACCGAATTATTTAGCCTTATTCCCACTCAATCGTGCCAGGTGGTTTTGATGTCACGTCGTAAACAACGCGATTTATTCCCTGTACTTCATTGATTATTCGTGATGACATTTTTTCTAATAAGTCATACGGCAGTCGTGCCCAGTCGGCTGTCATCGCATCATCACTCGTTACCGCGCGAATAATTATTGGCCGACCATAAGTTCGTTCATCTCCCATCACTCCAACTGAACGAATGTCGGCGAGCACTGCAAACGATTGCCAGATTTCACGTTCAAGACCAGCCAATCGCACTTCTTCGCGCACAATGAAATCGGCTTCTTGCAAAATTGCAACTTTGTCCGGTGTCACTTCGCCAATGATGCGCACTCCAAGACCAGGACCTGGGAATGGTTGACGCCAAACAATTTCATCTGGCAACCCAAGCTCGGTGCCCACTTTGCGCACTTCATCTTTGAACAACGTGCGCAGTGGCTCGCATAATTTTAATGTCATGTCATCTGGCAAGCCGCCAACGTTGTGATGGCTCTTAATCACACTTGCGGTTCCATCAACACCGCCGCTCTCGATCACATCTGGATACAGCGTTCCCTGTACTAAAAACTTTGCGTCGGTCAGCCCACCCGTGTGCTCTTCAAAGATGCGCACAAAAAGTTCACCGATTGCTTTGCGTTTTGCTTCGGGCTCTGTGATGCCTTTCAGCTTTTCAAAAAATCGTGCGCCGGCATCTACATGAATCAATTCAATTCCCATGTGCCTGTGAAATGTCTCGACTACTTGCTCGCTCTCATTTTTGCGCATCAGACCGATGTCTACATATATGCATGTCAGCTGCTTGCCAACTGCCTTGTGCACCAATGCAGCAGCAACCGCAGAGTCGACGCCACCCGACAATCCACATATCACTCGCTCATTACCAACCTGCGCACGGATTGCAGCAACTTGATCCAAAACAATTGATGACATCGTCCAGTCGCGTTTTGCTCCGACGAGTTGGTGCAGAAACTGCTCAATAATTGCCTGACCATGTTCGGTATGTGCAACCTCGGGGTGATATTGCACTCCCCAGATTTTCCGAGAAGGGTTTTCAATTACCGCCATTGGTGCATCAGGCGTACTCGCCGTTGCCACAAACCCGCTTGGCAAAACCGAGACCGCATCGAAATGACTCATCCACACATTGAGCTGTGCAGGAATGTCCTTCTTCAACAGCTGCGATTCAGCCCCCGTAATTCGTTGCACCACAGTGCGGCCATATTCGCCTCTGCCGCCCCTTGAGACTTTGCCCCCAAGTTGTTCTGCAATCAACTGTGCCCCGTAGCAAATACCCAAAATAGGAATGCCGAGCTCGTAAATCTGTGGATCGAGTACAGGCGCACCTTCCACGTGCACGCTCGCTGGGCCACCAGACAAGATGATCGCGATTGGATTGCGCTTGCTCACCTCTTGCGCAGTGATCTTGTGGGGAACGATCTCTGAATAGACCTGAGCCTCACGCACTCGGCGCGCAATGAGTTGTGCATATTGGGCACCAAAATCAACCACCAGCACAACTTGTTGGTCGTGAGCGAGTTGATTTGCCATAGTGACCAAAGACTGTAGTTGAACAGTGGTATTTGAGCCTCAGAGATGGGACGATGGAGTCGTATGCAAATCGCCCAAACAACTCGTGTTGTGTTCCCCTCCACTCTTCTCGGCACAATTCCAGACCCGTACGGTGGGCACAACGCCAGTGACTGCATTGGCCTCTATCCAAAACCAGGATGTGGAAGCGAGCCTGTGTTATCTGGTGACCGAGGTGGCTCGATGCAATATGCCACATTCGGCATCATGATCGCCGCACTTGTCATTATTGGTGTGCGCATCTCGCGCAGCATTGTCAAACGTGACCGTGCACGTGACGAAGCACTTAGTCTCAACGACTAGTTTTGCTGTGTGCCAGAAAGCCAGAACGTTTTAAAAAACCAAGGCGTTCTTGGAATTGTTCTCGGGCTAATAAGTTCATCTCTCTACGGCATCACTCCAATTTTTGTTTATCACGCCTTTAAATATGGGGCTGACCCGTTTGGGTTGATGACATCGCGTTACATCATCGCGACCCTCGTGCTCTTTGCTGTTCGCACTGTGCGCTTTGGTCGAACCAATTGGCCAACACCAAAAACAACGATCCAACTTTTCCTGCTGGGGGCGATTGGTTTGTATGCCAACAGCGTGTGCATGTTCAACGCGCTCAAATATTTGCCCAGCGGTTTGTCAATGGTGATTTTTTATTTTTATCCAATTGTTGTTGTGTTGTTTGGGTGGGCGCTCTACAAACACAAACCGCCAGCAATTATCTGGCCATGTCTTATCACCACCATCATCGGCGTGATCCTCAGTGCCAGTGACGTTTCGGGCGGTCAAATGAAGGGCGTCATCTTTATCGTTGTCGGTGCATTTGCTTACGCGTTTTATTCGGTGCTCGCCGGCGCAGTCATGCCTCGAGCCGAACTCACTACTGGTTTAATGCTCGTGTTTGCCGGCGCCGGATTTTCGTTTTCAGTGATCTGGTTACTCAACCCACACGGCCTACCAACCACCATGCCGTATGTTGCAGACGTGTGGCTGCCCGCTCTCGAGATTGGGCTTGTGGGCACAATCGGCGCAATGGGAATTTTCTTTGCGGGCATGAACCGCATTGGCGCGAGCAAAAGTGCAGTGATTCAAACTTGGGAAGTATTGGTCGCAGGTCTCACTGGCATGTTTTTTCTTAATCAGCAATTCACCCTCCGCCAAGTTTTTGGAGGAGCACTTATTTTGGGTGGCGTGCTTTTGCTGACCCGCGCAGAGATCAAACGGGGCGAAAACCTGCCACAATCGGCTCACGCCTAAGCGCATCAAGGCAATCTCGTTGGCTCGTGCCACCGGTCGCTTCAACCCTTAGCCTTATTGGTACATAGCAATTTGAGTATTTCTTGCAGGGTTGGGTGAAATCCCCTACCGGCGGTTAAAGCCCGCGAACCTCACGAGCAATCGTGAGGTTGATCTGGTGAAATTCCAGGGCCGACGGTCAGAGTCCGGATGGGAGCAAGAACAGCTGAGTTGTGCATGCGCTCTTTGTGCTTGCCCTGCTTTCGTTGTCTTTGTCCACGCCCTGCATCTAGTGCACGAGGCGAACCAGGCAAACACGACAACACAACGAAAGAAATAGTGACTGTGAAAACACTTGATGAGCAGATGATGCGATTGGCAGTAGACACTGCTGTTGACGCACGCTTGCGCAGTCGTCCAAACCCTTGGGTTGGTGCAGTCGTAGTTGCAATTGATGGCCAAGTTTTTTGTGGTGCAACAATGCAGCCTGGTGAAGCGCACGCCGAAGTTGTGGCACTTCAAGCTGCTGGCGAAAACAGTCAAGGCGCAACGTTGTACACAACACTCGAGCCATGCAGCCACACCGGAAAAACTGGCCCATGTACACAAGCAATCATTAATGCAAAGATTTCTCGCGTAGTTGTTGGCATCATTGACCCCGACAAACAAGTTGCAGGAAATGGCATCAAGCAGTTGCGTGATGCGGGCATCACCGTCGAGGTCGGCGTCGAGGAAACGCTCGTCGCACAACAACTCGCGCCGTATCTGCACCACCGTCGCACGGGCCGCCCATACGTAATTCTCAAAATGGCGATGACCTTAGATGGACGTGTCGCAATGCCCGATAACTCTCAGTGGATTACTGGCGAGACTGCACGCAAGCGCGTGCATCAATTGCGAGCAGAAAGCGACGCAATCTTGGTCGGTGCAGGCACCGTGCGCGCCGATAATCCATCGCTCACAACTCGCGATGTTCACGGCCCATCACCACGGCGCGTAGTACTGGGCAATGTCTCACCAACCGACAAAGTAAACCCGTGCCTCGAATGGAATGGGTCACTTCCCGATCTGCTCGACACACTTGGGAACGAAGGTGTTATTCAGTTGATGGTCGAAGGCGGACCGCGCGTCGCCACTTCGTTTCACAATGAGCAATTGATTGATCAATACGTACTTCATCTTGCACCGATCATCGCTGGTGGAAGCGAATCACCACATGCACTCGTTGAATCATCCGACATGTCGTCAATGATGAACGGTCACATTGTTTCAACCCAAGTTCTCGACAACGACATCGAGATCATCCTCGAACCAGCTTCTACTTACTGATACCCAACTTATTAATAAACAAGGACACACTATGAACACCCCCCAACATTCACACGACAACGGCATGGCCCCAATTGAAGATGTGATTGCCGCAATCGCCCGTGGCGAGATGATCGTGATGGTCGACGACGAAGATCGCGAAAACGAAGGCGACCTGATCATGGCTGCTCAGTTTGCAACTGCTGAAAAGATTGCGTTTATCGTGCGCCACACTTCGGGCGTTGTTGTTGCTCCCCTTTCCGGTGAGCGCTGCGACGATTTGCGCCTGCCGCTCATGGTCGATCACAACACCGAGAGCCATCGAACCGCATTCACTATCTCGGTCGACCTCTTAGAGGGCACAACCACTGGTATCTCGGCAGCTGATCGTGCGGCGACATTGCGTGGCTTGGCCGATCCGACTATTACGCATGGGGCATTTGCTCGCCCTGGCCACATCTTTCCGTTGCGTGCCCGCGAAGGTGGCGTGCTCAAGCGAGCAGGACACACCGAAGCCGCTGTCGACTTGGCACGCATGGCTGGTTGCGAACCGGCCGGAATCATTTGCGAAATCCAAAATGACGATGGCACTATGTCGCGCCTACCAGACCTGCGCAAGTTTGCCGCCGAACATAACTTGTTGCTGTCGTCCATTGCTGACTTGATTGATTACCGCCGTCACAATGAGCGACTTGTCGAGCGCATGGGCTCTGCTGCTGTTCCAACCGAATGGGGCGGCTTCACCTGCGTTGCATATCGCAACACTGTTGACGACATCGAACATCTTGCCTTTGTTAAAGGCACTGTTGATGACGGCAAGCCGGTGCTCACCCGAGTACATAGCGAGTGCCTCACCGGCGACGTGTTTGGTAGCAAGCGTTGCGACTGCGGACCGCAGCTTGCTGCAGCGATGCAACAAATAGATGCGGAGGGTCGCGGCGTTGTTGTGTACTTGCGTGGTCACGAAGGTCGTGGCATCGGCATTGCTCACAAGATTCGTGCGTACTCATTGCAGGATCAGGGCTTTGACACAGTTGACGCAAACACTGAATTGGGTTTGCCTGTCGACAGTCGCGAGTATGGCATTGGCGCGCAAATTTTGGCCGACCTCGGAATTCGAGAGTTGCGCCTGATGACCAACAACCCTGCAAAGTACGGCGGCATCGCTGGCTACGGACTTTCCATTGTTGAGCGAGTATCGCTCAGCATTTTAGAGACACCAGAAAATGCTTCGTACTTGCGCACCAAGCGCGACCGTATGGGACACGTTTTTGATGGATCAGATATTGATAAGCAAACAACGAAACAATCAAACGAGAAGAGTAAATCATGACCACATTTGAAGGTTCGCATGACGGAAAAGGAATGCGCGTTGGCATTGTGTGCTCGCGCTTCAACGAGTTCATCGTTACTGCATTACTCGACGGCGCAAAGCGTGGATTGAATGCGCATGGTGTGAGTGAGAGCAACGTTGATGTTGTGTGGGTGCCTGGCGCATTCGAGATCCCCATCGCCACAAAGGCCATGGCCACTAGTGGTCGCTATGACACACTCGTCACTCTTGGTGCAGTCATCCGCGGCGAAACCGCGCACTTCGAATACGTTGCGGGCCCAGTTGCCGACTCGATTGCGCAGATTCAACTTGAGACAGGCATGCCAATCGGCTTCGCTGTGCTCACTGTTGAAAACATAGAGCAGGCAGTAGAGCGCTCCGGCCCTGGCGCTGGCAATAAGGGCGAAGAGGCCGCAATCGGAGCCATCGAAATGGCCAATGTCTTAAAGGCGCTGCGCTAAACATTTTTTGCACATACGCGGCTAGTGCCGCACACATTGGTGCAACTCACAAGAACTCTCTTGTGAGTGAAAGGCGAACGTTATGGGCATTGTGCTCAGCATGCTCGTTGCGGTCACGAGCGTGTTGCCCGCCCAACTTCCCCTCGATACTCCCCCGGTTCCCGTGTTATCCAATGCTGATGCGGTACGCCACATCGAGTTTGATCTCGACATCGCCTCATTCGCGCGGCAACGTTTTTCAATGCGGCGTCAGTACCCCACTCTTGACTGGACGACCGATGGTTGCTCTGCGCCAATCGTGGGAAGCGAAGGAAGATCGTTCAACTTTCGAACGGCGTGCGACAGACATGACTTTGGCTATCGAAACTTCAAGGCACTCGGGCTTTTTGATACTTCGACTCGAACTCTGATCGACGAGCAGTTACTCCGAGACATGAACACATCGTGCGACTCTCAGCGCCGCACACTCAAGGTGCGGTGTGTTGCATGGTCAGAAATCTTTTACACGATGGTTCGTGCAGCTGGCGGGCCGTGATTAATTGGCAAGGCCAATAGAGATGATCTGATACAGCATTCGCCCAGTGGCACCCCAGATCGTTTCGTCATCTAGATGAAAAAAGTGAAAACGAAATTGATTTGGTGGTTCACCCCACTGCTCTTCTGCATAGGTATCCGCTCGCACTAAGTCGACAACAGGCACTGTGAATACTCTGTCTACTTCGGCGTTGCGCGCGTGCAATGAAGGTTTGTCTCTCAGAAGACCGACGATGGGCACAATGTGGCTCTTACTGACATAGGTATTCAGCGGAGTGAGCTGGCCGATGATCTCTACATGCTTTGGATCGAGATCGATCTCTTCGTGTGCTTCGCGCAATGCAGCATCGAGCGCACTCTCACCGCCATCTAAACGCCCACCAGGAAACGAGATCTCTCCTTTGTGATTGGTGAGATCTTGTGACCTGCGGGTGAACACCAACTCTGGGCCAGACTCGCCGTTAAACATCGGGATCAACACAGCAGATGCACGCGCGTCTGGGGTGGGTGGCACGTGCTGCACCGTTGTCGAA
>Ga0114978_10005612_pt1 | contig 10010 bp, 9 predicted proteins | sample S_140212_EF_Meta_FD_87027 | JGI IMG/M metagenome (GOLD analysis project Ga0114978, IMG submission 87027) | Freshwater microbial communities from Lake Simoncouche, Canada to study carbon cycling - S_140212_EF_MetaG | ecosystem: Environmental > Aquatic > Freshwater > Lake | place: Lake...
TGGCAAAAAAGATCGCCCGCACCCGCAGTGAGAACAAGCCCACCGCCAGCGCCAGCACAAATGACAGCGCCAAGGAACCCAGCAGACCTACCCCCAGCGCTTCCCAAGTCGGCCCCATGCGCGTCGTCGCCACCGCGATGCCATAAGCCCCAATACCAAAAAACATGGTGTGGGCAAAACTGACAATACCTGTAAAGCCCAGCAGCAAGTCAAAGCTGGCCACCAGCACAATGAAAATGAGCACTTTGGCCGCCACATTCAGGGCTTTCACGCCGGGGAAAATAAACGGCGCACCGGCCAGCGCCACCAAAAGCAGCACCAGCAAAACCGCCAGCACACGGCTGCGGGGAAAGTCATTAGAGAGGAGACGGGTCAGCATCTTGAAGCCCTCTCAGCGCTTGGCCACGGGGTAAACCCCCTGCGGACGCCACAGCAAAATCGCCACCATCAGCGCAATATTGGAAAAGAGCGCCACCTTGGGCAGCAAAAATCCGGTGTAGTTGGCCATCAGGCCCACCAGCAAAGCACCGATCAAGGCACCCCCGGTGGAGCCCAGCCCGCCGATGATGATGACGATAAAGATCAGCACGTTCACCTGCGCGCCAATTTGTGGCGTCACGTTTTGTTGGTACAGGCCCCACATCACGCCCCCCAGGCCGGCCAGCGCACTGCCCACCACAAACACGCCGACAAACAGGCGCTTGACGCGGTAGCCCAGCGACTCCACCATTTCGCGGTCTTGCACCCCTGCGCGAATCAACAAGCCAATCTTGGTGCGGCCCAGCGTCCAGGCCAGCAGCGCAAACACCACCAGCCCCACCGCCACCGCCAGCAGCCGGTATTTTTCAATGACAGCGTCTCCAATTAGCAAGGAGCCGCGCAAACCTTCAGGCAGGGGCAAAGCAATCTGCGCGGGCCCCCAAATCACTTTGATGAGTTCTTCACCAATGATCATGCCGCCCATGGTGATCAAAATTTGCTTCAAATGCTGACCATAAACGGGTCGCACAATAAAGCGCTCGAACGCCAAGCCCAAGGCGCCGGACACCGCCATCGCCACCAACATGGCGGGAAACACGGCCACCAGATTGCGCCACAGGTCTTGCGAGCCGGTCCAGTCCCCCATCAGGCCCAGCACCGTGGTGGCCACAAAGGCGCCCAAGGCAATGAACACCCCGTGGCCAAAGTTGAGCACGTCCATCAAGCCAAAAACCAAGGTCAGCCCTGAAGCAATCACAAAAATAATCATGCCCATGGCCAAGCCCGCCACGGTAAGCGTGAGCCAGGTGGAGGGCGAGCCGATCAAGGGCAGCACCAGTAGCGCCAGCAAGGGCACCAGCGCCAGCGGCTTCCAGTCAAAGTCTGTGTTTTTCATAAAGCCAGCCCCAGCAGCGATCGCTGCAACGCTTCGTCTTCGGCCAAGGCCGCCATCGTGCCCGCATGCACCACGCGCCCGTTGTCCATCACCGCGACCTGGTCGCCCAGGCGCTTGGCAAAGTTGATGTTTTGCTCGACCAGCAAAATCGTGGTGCCGGTGGCCTTGAGCTGGGCAAAGGCGTCAATCATGTTGTTGATGATGGCAGGGGCCAGACCCTTGCTGGGCTCGTCCACAATCAGCAACTCACGCGGCTCCACAATGGCACGCGCCACCGCCAGCATCTGCTTTTGCCCACCCGAGAGCTTGCCCGCCGGGTGATTCCAAAACTTTTCAACGGCTGGGAACAGAGAAAAAATCCACTGCAATCGCGCCTCGTCCATTTGACTGGCACGCTGCGCTGACCGGGCCGCCAGCAGCATGTTTTCTTTGACCGTGAGGTCAGAAAAAATACCCATGTTCTCGGGCACGTAGGCGATATTGAGGCCAGCAATCTCCGGCGTGTTGAGTGCGGTGATGTCTTGGGCACCGAAGTGCAAACGGCCTTGGCTGGCATGCCACAAACCCATGATGGTGCGCAGGGTGGTAGTTTTACCTGCACCATTGCGCCCCAACAGCAAGGTGAGTTGCCCACGGGGCACCACCAGGTCCACCCCGTGCAGGATGTGGTACGCGCCAATGTGGGTGTGGACGCCTTCGAGTTTCAATAAAGCATCACTCATGCGGCGTGCTCTATGTCTGCGGGCGCAACGCCCAGGTAGGCCTCTTGCACAATGGGCAAGGCGATCACGGCGGTGGGTTCGCCATCGGCCACCAGGCAGCCGTTGTGCAGCACGATGATGCGGTCGGCCAGCTCGCGCACCACGTCCATTTTGTGCTCCACCAAGAGGATAGTTTTTCTTTTGTCGTCCTTGAGTTTGCGTATCAAATCAAGAATCACAGGCGCTTCGTCGGCGCTCATGCCGGCAGTAGGTTCGTCAAACATGAACACATCAGGCTCCAGCGCCATCAGCAAGGCGACTTCAAGTTTGCGCTGGTCGCCATGCGGCAAACTCGCCACCAGCAGGTTTTGCTTGTCGTTCATGGCCACCGCCGCCAGCACCTCTTCGGCCAATTGGGTCAGGGCCTTGTGGTCGCTCCAGATGCTCCACAGATTCAAGCCGCGAAGATGCGCACCCGAACGCGCCGCCTGGACCGCTAGGCGCACGTTTTCCAGCACCGTCAAATTAGGAAACAGGTTGGTCAACTGAAAGGCCCGACCCAAGCCGGCCCGGGTTCGGGCCGATGGGCTCAAGCCCGCTAGGCTCGCGCCGTTCAAAAACACCTCGCCGCTGCTGGCCTTGATCTGCCCTGAAATCAGGTTGAAATAGGTGGTCTTGCCCGCCCCGTTGGGGCCCACAATGGCTGTCAGCGTGCCGGGCTTGAAAGCGCAGCTGACAGCATTCACCGCCACGTGTCCGCCGAAGCGGACCGTGAGACCTTTCGTCTCCAGCATGGTGGTCCGATCAGCGCTTGTTGCGAATCGGAATTTGCATTTCTTCGGCCTTGATTTCGCGCACGAGTTCAGGCACGCCCCAGGCAAACGCCGGGTCGATCTTGATCTTGAAATGGAACATGCTTTGCATGGCCTGGTGATCTTCCTTGCGGAAGGTCATCTTGCCCTTGGGCGTATCGAAACTCATGCCTTCCATGGTTTTGATCAGCGTATTGGCGCTGGCATCGCCATTGGATTTTTTGAGTGCCGTGACCACCGCCATCGCGGCTGAAAATCCACCGGCCGTAAAGAAGTCAGGTGGTGTTTTGAACTGCTGGTAGTGCTGGGCCACCATCGCATCGTTGATCGGGTTTTTAGGCATGCCAAAGTAATAATACGCAGCGCCTTCCATGCCGGGGAACTGTTTGTAGGCGACCATGGCGGGCAAAATATTACCGCCGGTGGCAATCTCAATGCCATAGCGCTTCAAGTCCATATCGGCAATCTTGAACGGGTTACCGCCGGCCCAGATGATGAAAATGACTTTGCGACCGGGTTGGTCTTTGAGCTTGTCGATCAGGCGTTGGGCACCGGCCGTGAAGTCGGTGGTGGCGGGTGGCAAGAACTCCTCATGCACCAGCTTGGCTTTTTTGATCGACTCTTTAAATGCCTTTACGCCGTCGCGGCCAAACGCAGAATCTTGCGCCAGGGTGGCGATGGTGATGCCCGCCTTGTCCATCGCAACGGCGTTGGAGATGGCGTCTTGGGAGCTGTTGCGCCCGGTGCGGAAGATGTATTTATTCCACTTCTCGCCCGTGATGGAGTCGGCTACAGCCGGCTCAACCATCAAAATCTTTTTGTATTCTTCAGCCACGGGCAACATGGCCAGCGCGACGGGTGAGGCGGTGGGGCCCACAGCCAGGTCCACTTTGTCGTCGCCATAGGCGGCGGCCAGCAAGCTCTTACCGAGATCGGGCTTGCCTTGGTCGTCTTTTTCAATCACGACCAATTTTTTGCCAGCCACTAACATGGTGCCACCGGTGGCGTAGTCCAGCCCCATCATAAAACCGGTGGCGGTTTGCTTGCCGTAGGCCTCCAAGGGGCCGGTCTTGCTGTAAATGTGGGCAATTTTGATTTCTTTGCTTTGGGCAAGCGCAAAACCTGCGGACAAGGTGCTGGCCAGAACGGCAAAGCCAATGGCGGTACGTGAAAACAAGGTACGACGGTACATGGATGACTCCTGTTATTGAATTTGGTGAATGGGACAACGCAGCAAGCATGCCAATTCGCAAGCTATTGATTTAATTAGAAAATTATCATAATCAAACCGATGTGCATTATTTCCAGTCATTTTTAGTGACTAAAAATAAAGCATAGTGTAGATATTTAATACAAATCAAACCAAGCGCGCATACAAGGTTGCACGCGAAATACCCAGCATTTTGGCTGCAGCCACTTTATTGCCTTTGGCCACTTGCATGGCAGCCGCAATGGCTCGGCCTTCAAGTTCAGCCACTTGCTCGGACAAGGGTCGAACCAAATCTGCCGCGTTGGGTGCCGTTAACGTCGGCAAGGTCGTCATCGCTGTGCCCGGCAGCACAGGCACCCAAGGCGCTAAGCCAGACTCCCGCAACACCGTTTCCAGGTGCGCGGGCAATAGCTGATGCGAGTCGCTGCGCATCGTGGCTTGCTCCAAGACGTTTCGCAGTTCACGGATGTTGCCGCGCCAGCTTTGTGCGGACAACAAGGCAAACGCTTCGGGGCTGAGCTCGGGGGGTTGCCCGCCGCTGCGCATCGCCATGTCGTCTCCGAGCACCTCGACCAGCGCAGGAATGTCCTCCCGACGCTCACGCAGCGGCGGCACCCGAATGGGCAGCACGTTTAAACGGTAAAACAAGTCTTCCCGGAAATTTCCTTCCCTCACCAACTGACCCAGGTCACGCGAGGTGGCGGCAATCACACGGGCATCAAAGGGCAACAACTGGTTCGATCCCAGCGGCTCAATCTCGCCTTCTTGCAGGGCGCGCAGCAGTTTGGCCTGCAAGCTCAGGGGCATATCGCCGATTTCATCAAGAAAAAGCGTCCCGCCATGGGCCAATCTGAATTTACCCTCCCGCCCTTTCGGGTCTGCGCCCGTGAAAGCACCCGGTGCCACACCAAAAAATTCAGACTCAAGCAGGGTGTCTGGCACGGCGGCAATATTGATGCTGACAAAAGCCTGATCGGCCCGATTTGAAGCCGCATGAATGGCGTGGGCCAGCAGCTCCTTGCCGGTCCCGGTTTCACCCAGCAACAAAACCGGGCTTGACGACTGGGCCGCCCGACGGGCTTGGCGCTTGACCTCCACCGCCGCCGGACTGGCCCCGACAAAGCTGGCAAAGGTGTAGCGGGATTGCCGCAAACCGCTGCCCTGCCCGCCGCGCTGGGTTTGGCGCAGACTGATACGCTGACTGGCCAACTCACGCCGGGCATCATCCAGGTCGCGCTGCAGCAGGGAAAACTTACCTACCAAAGGCTGCAAATTGGTCTCGGCGTGGTCAAACAGAACAATGCCCAAGGCCCCAATGACCTCACCTTGGCTGTCGCGCAAGGGAATTCGAGTGACCACAAAGGTGCCTGCCCGGTTGGTGAGTAAATCGATCAAGATCGGTTTGCCTGTCTCCAGCACCTTGTGCATTTGGGTGTTTTGCACCACGCTGTCCACCGGGTGCCCGACAAAATCTTCTACACGTTCAAAGCCCAAAGCGGGCAAATACCGCTTGTATTGGTCATTGATCCAGACCACGCGGGCTTGACGGTCCACCAGCAGCATGCCCTCGCTGGCATTGGCAAAAAGGTCAAACATGGAGCGTGCTGCCAGTTCAAGAATGCTCTGGGCGTCACGCGGAAGGGGGTCAATCATGTCCATGCGGAGATATTAACGTGCAGACCTCTTTAAACTTTACCAACGCTTAACTGAACTTCAACCGAATGGCAGACTCAAAATGCCATCATTGTTGAACTGCAAATATGAAGAAAGTAAAAATCATGAAGAAAGTGCTCCTTTTAATCCCCGCTTTGCTGGGTAGCGCCTTGGTTGGGGCGCAGGAAGTCGGCCGGGTTATTTCCTCCACGCCCGTCATTCAACAAATCGGCGTGCCTCGGCAGGTGTGCACCACAGAGACGGTGGCCGTGCAACAGCAAAAATCAGGCGCGGGTGCCTTGATTGGTGCCATTGCCGGCGGTGCCATGGGCAATGCCATCGGGGGTGGCAGTGGCAAAGCGGCCGCCACGATGATCGGACTCATGGGTGGCGCCATCGTCGGCGATCAAATTGAGGGCGCACCCCAAAGCCAACTGCAAAATGTGCAGCGCTGCAGTATGCAAAATTATTATGAAAACCGCACGGTGGCTTACAACGTGGTTTATGAGTTTTCAGGCAAACAGTATTCGGTGCAAATGCCCAACGACCCCGGTCAGACCATTCAGCTCCAAATTTCTCCTATTGCTGCGACCCAAGCCCCCAGCCCACCACCCGTGACCGCCATTTACCAGCAACCCGTCTATGTTCAACCGACCACAGTGATGGTGGTCCCGCAAGGCTACAACGGCTATTACAACCGCCCCTACTTTTCACCCATTGGCATCGAAATTGATCTGGGTTATGGAAACGGCTACCGGGGCCATCGTCAGTGGCGCTAGAGGCTGACCTAAAACCACATTTCTGATAAAAAAGAGGCTTGGAAATCAGCCATGGGGACATGGCACCGAGCCTGAAAATTTGCAAATGGGGGAGGCCATAAAATAAGCGAATGAATGACTCCACTTCGCCCCCTACCCCGCCCCCAGCGCAAGTGCGCAACCCGCTTCACGGCCTGACACTCGAGGCGATCGTGACAGCGCTGGCGGCGCATTACGGCTGGGAAGGTTTGGGCGAGCGTATTCCCGTGCGCTGCTTTCAAAGTGAACCCAGCGTGGCGTCCAGCCTGAAGTTTTTACGCAAAACGCCTTGGGCGCGCGAAAAAGTTGAAGGGCTTTACCTCTTCATGCTGCGCGAAACGAGACGCGCTGGTTTCACACCCCGTTAAATCTGCGCGCTTAATTCGACGTTCGACTCTGCCGGCGTGAGCGCTGCAAGGCCACAAATTCAAGCAAACCCCAGAGGATACAAACGGGAATGGCTACGGCGCGAAAAAATGGAAATTTACGCATTGAGTTGCTTTTGCTCATCGTTATCAATCAAATTGGCCATTAATTTACCGCCGGTTTGTGACACGCCGGTGTCAAAGCAAAATTACCACGTTCGGCCTGCTGAGCGCTTGCGTGGTGTGCGATTGAACCCTATGCTTGCCCGTCATGTCATTTGCCTCCCAACACCAGCTCCCTGAACTATTTGCATTGGAGCGCATCATTGAGTTGGGTGCCGATCGACTCAACGCTCGCACGGTCTGTGAAATCAAACTACCTAATGGGCAAGACTACCCGGTTCATGTCATCACACTGGGCAACCCTTCGCTGGACGTTCCGGCAGTAGGCTATTTTGGTGGCATCCATGGGCTGGAACGCATCGGGGCGAGTGTCGTCATTGCCTACTTGAACAGCCTGGTGATGCGACTGCAGTGGGACAGCACGCTGCACAAACAACTCGAATCCGTGCGTCTGGTCTTCATGCCCCTCGTCAACCCCGGCGGCATGGCGCTGGGCACCCGCGCCAACCCCAATGGGGTCGACCTGATGCGCAACGCCCCGATTGAGTCGCAAGACCCCGTTCCATTTTTGGTCGGTGGGCAACGCTTGAGCGCGGGCCTGCCCTGGTACCGAGGCCCCAAGAACACGCCAATGGAAATGGAAAACCAGGCGGTTTGCGAGGTCGTGAACGCTGAACTGCTCAGCCGAAAATTCAGCCTGAGTGTGGATTGCCACTCTGGCTTTGGCACCAGCGACCGCATCTGGTTTCCTTTTGCGCATAAGCGCGCGCCCATCGCGCACTTGGCCGAAATGCATGCTCTCAAAAATATTTTTATCCAGGCGCACAGCCACCATCGTTACATCATTGAGCCGCAAAGTTTGCAATATCTCGCGCATGGCGACCTTTGGGATCACCTGTATTTGCAAGCCTGCGCGCAGCCAGACCGGCTCTTTTTACCGCTGACGCTGGAGATGGGGTCTTGGTTGTGGATCAAAAAAAACCCGCGCCAGTTGTTCTCACGCCTGGGTATTTTTAACCCCTTGATTGAACACCGACAACAACGCGTGTTGCGTCAACACCTGTTGTTTCTCGATTTTTTATCGCGAGCAGCCTGTGGTCACGCCTTGTGGCTGCCCCACCCCGACCAGCGCGCGGCCCACCATGCCCAAGCCTTGCAAGACTGGTACTGAGACCTCATGAACAAGCACAACACCTGGGTATTTTTGCGTGGTCTGGCACGTGAGAGCCGCCATTGGGGCAGCTTTCTGGCAGCGTTTCAGCAAGCGCTGCCTGACAGCAACGTGATCACCCTGGACCTGCCGGGAAACGGTCAATTGAACCAGCAACGAAGCCCTTTGAGCATTCAAGACATGGTGACCCATTGCAGGGCCGAGTTGACCTTGCAAGACATCAAGCCGCCTTATCAGGTGCTGGCCATGTCGTTGGGCGGTATGGTGTCTGTGGCTTGGTCGCAGGCTTATCCGCAGGAGATTGCGGCCCAGGTGCTTATCAATACCAGCATGCGCCCTTTCAGCCCCTTTTACCAAAGGCTGCGCCCACAGAACTATTTGCGTCTTTTAAAACTGCTGCTGAGCAGAGCCACCCCCGAAACCTGGGAGCGCACGATTTTGGAGATCACCAGCAACCGATCCATTGCCAACGTGCTCCCTGACTGGCTAGCCCTGAGACAATCGCACCCAGTAGCAAGCGCCAACCTGCTGCGCCAACTGATGGCTGCCGCGCGTTTCTCGGCCAGTCCGCAAGCACCGACCGCGCCCACCTTGGTCCTGGCCAGTCTGCAAGATCGCTTGGTAGCGGTCGCGTGTAGCCAAACTTTAGCGCAACGTTGGGCCTGCCCCTTGCGTTTGCACCCCAGCGCCGGTCATGATCTAACGCTGGACGATGGGCCGTGGGTTGCGTTACAAGTGAGCCACTGGCGCACCCGGCTCCTCGATACCCAACACCCCGAAAACGACACCCTGTGAAACACAATAAACCCGCCGCCCGTTTCAAAGAAACCGAACTCAAACTGGCCTTGCCCAACTCAGATACCAGTCGTCTGTTTGAGTGCTTGGCCAAAACCAGCACCTTGGCCAAACGGGCCGCCGTGCATTTGAATTTGCACAATATTTATTTCGACAGCCCGGCGCAACGCTTACGCCAAGCACGCATTGCCCTGCGCCTGCGCCGCGTGGACAGTGACGGTCATCAGGAGGGGCATTGGCTACAAACCCTCAAAATTGGCGGCCAAAGTGACTCCGCCCTAAGTCAGCGCGGCGAGTGGGAAGTGCCCGTTCCAGGTCCTCAGTTGTCTTTGCAAGCTCTGCAAGACACACCTTGGACTGAATTTGACCCTAGCGGGGATGTATTTAGGTCACTCAGCCCCTGTTTCACCACCAGATTCAAACGGGTCAGTTGGGTGGTCCGCCGCCGCGACGGTACGCAACTGGAGATCTCGCTTGACTTGGGCGACATCGTGCTGGGCACTAAAAGCGCCCCCCTTTGCGAACTGGAGCTGGAGCTATTGGCCGGCCAACCGGACGCGCTCTTTGGCATCGCCCATACGCTGAGCCAATCCCTGGCCGTGTTGCCCCTGAACGCCAGTAAATCTGAGCGCGGCTACGCGCTGGCGCAAGACGACCCCGTGCAAGCCACCTTTGCGCGCCCCCCTTTGCTGAACGCTGATATGAACATCAACGCGGCAGCACAAAAAGTGCTGCGCGAAATGTTCGGCCAGTTCACGGGCAACCTTTACCGTTTATTGAACACCAACGAGCCCGAGGCGGTGCATCAGGCCCGCATCGGGTGGCGTCGCTTTAAATCGTCGATGCGGCTTTTTAAACCGGCTTTGATTCCCCAAACCCGACCGTCCCTGAAAGACTTGCAAGATGTATTGCTGCATCTGGGTGAACTGCGCAACATCAACGTCGCCCGGTTTGACACCCTGCCAGCCCTAGCTGATTTGTATATTGCGGGCAATGGCCGTCGTGCAA
>Ga0114978_10005615_pt1 | contig 10008 bp, 9 predicted proteins | sample S_140212_EF_Meta_FD_87027 | JGI IMG/M metagenome (GOLD analysis project Ga0114978, IMG submission 87027) | Freshwater microbial communities from Lake Simoncouche, Canada to study carbon cycling - S_140212_EF_MetaG | ecosystem: Environmental > Aquatic > Freshwater > Lake | place: Lake...
GCGCATAACGAAAATCACGAGCAGCGGATTTGGTCATGATAACTTCTCCGAAAAGTCGCATTAGCCCGCGGCATCCATCGACTGGATCGCTGCGGCGGATAACAGCGTAGCACAACCGCGCGCAGATAATGCCGCAGCCGGCCGCCGCTTGTCACCGGTAATATTCACGCTCTGGGGAGGCACTAATAACCCGCGCCAGGCAGGCAGCGCAGGTTACAACAGGACCAGATTGTCGCGGTGTATCAACTCGGGCTCGTCGACATAGCCGAGGCGGGCCTCGATTTCGCTGGACGGCGTTTTTAGAATGCGGCGCGTTTCTGCTGCGTTGTAATTGACCAGACCGCGCGCGATTTCGGCGCCGTCTGGCGAGCAGCAAGCAACCACTTCGCCGCGTTCGAATTCGCCCGCAACTTCAAACACGCCGATCGGCAGCAGGCTCTTGCGCAGATCGCGCAACGCCTTGACGGCGCCCGCGTCGAGTATCAGCTTGCCGCGCACCTGGAGGTGGTCGGCGAGCCACTGCTTGCGCGCGGCGAGCGTCTGCGTCGCTGCTTTCAACAGCGTGCCGATGCGCTCCCCTTGTGCAAGCCGCACCAGCACCTGCTCCTCGTGGCCGGACGCGATGATGGTATGAGCGCCGCTGCGCGCCGCGCGCTTGGCCGCCAGCACCTTGGTGAGCATGCCGCCGAGCCCGATATTGCTGCCCGCGCCGCCCGCGATTTTTTCCAGCTCGGGGTCGCCGGCGCGCGCTTCGTGTGCCAGCGTTGCCTTGGGGTCCTTGCGCGGGTCGGCCGAAAAAAGGCCGGCCTGGTCGGTGAGGATCACCAGCACGTCGGCTTCAACTAGGTTGGTCACCAGCGCGCCCAGCGTGTCGTTGTCGCCGACGCGGATTTCATCGGTCGCGACCGTATCGTTTTCATTGATGATGGGAATCACCCCGAGGTCGAGCAGCGTGCGCAGGGTCGAGCGCGCGTTCAGATAGCGCTTGCGGTCCGCCATGTCTTCATGCGTCAGCAGGATTTGTGACGTGATGAGAGCATGCTCGCGAAAACGCGACTCGTAGGCTTCGATCAGTCCCATCTGGCCGACGGCGGCCGCGGCCTGCAGTTCATGCACGGCGCTCGGCCGCACTTTCCAGCCCAGGCGCTGCATGCCCTCGGCGATGGCGCCGCTCGACACCAGTATGACTTCGCGGCCGAGCTTGCGCAGTTCGGCGATCTGGGCGACCCAGCGCGCGAGTGCGGCGTGATCGAGTCCCTGCCCCTGGTTGGTGACCAGGCTGCTGCCGACTTTGACGACGAGTCGTTTGGCTTGGGCCAGTTCCGGATTCATATTGACTTGCGGTGTGCTGGGTTCAGGATTCGGGATTCAGTTCGCGTTGCATGGGTGCGTCGCCGTCGTCATCCATTGCAGTGACCGACCCGCGTGTCACGTCCAGATGTTCCATGATGGCGTAGGTCAGTTCTTTGCAGCCCGTGCCGCTCAAGGCCGAAATAATAAAGCTTTTGTCGCGCCAGCCGAAATCGGCCAGGAATTGCTTTATCTTCCCAGCCTGTTCTTCCGGCGCCAGCAGGTCGGTCTTGTTCAGCACCAGCCAGCGCGCTTTGTCGAACAGCGTCTCGTCGTATTTTTTCAGTTCGTTGATGATGGCACGCGCTTCGGCGACCGGATCGGTGCTCTCATCGAACGGCGCGATATCGACGATATGCAGCAGGAGGCGCGTGCGCGCGAGATGACGCAGGAACTGGTGGCCCAGCCCCGCGCCCTCGGCAGCGCCTTCGATCAGGCCGGGGATGTCGGCGATCACGAAGCTGCGGTTGTTGTCGACGCGCACTACTCCCAGATTCGGGTGCAGCGTTGTAAACGGATAGTCGGCCACTTTGGGCCGCGCCGCGGAAACCGCGCGGATGAAAGTCGATTTGCCGGCGTTCGGCATGCCGAGCAGACCAACATCCGCCAGCACCTTGAGTTCGAACTTCAGCTTCTTCGACTCGCCCGGCATACCGCGCGTGAACTGGCGCGGCGCGCGGTTGGTGCTGGATTTGAAATGGAGATTGCCGATACCGCCGTCGCCGCCCTTGGCGAGCAGCGCTTTTTGCTCGTGCGCTGCGAGATCGCAGATGGGTTCGCCGGTTTCGAAGTCGCTGACCACGGTGCCGACCGGCACGCGCAGCAGCACGTCATCGGCCGACTTTCCATTACAGTCCGAGCCCATGCCCGCCGCGCCGTTTTTGGCGCGATGGATGCGCGCAAAACGATAGTCGACCAGCGTGTTGATATTACGGTCCGCGACCGCGAATATGCTGCCGCCGCGCCCGCCGTCGCCGCCGTCGGGCCCGCCGCGCGGCACGAATTTCTCGCGCCGGAACGACGCCGAGCCGTCGCCGCCTTTGCCGGCGTGCAGCTCTACGGTGGTTTCGTCGATGAATTTCATTTAATCAATCCCATGTCGTGGGGCGCGGGTCCCGAAAAGGCTGCCTGGTTGCCGGCTGTGCGCTGCCGGGGGAAACAAAAAAGCCCTGCACAGCGGCAGGGCTTTGGCATTGCGCGAAGAGCCTTGGTTACGCAGCAGCAGGAACGATGTTGACGGTTCGCTTCCGGGCTGGCCCTTTGACCGCAAATTCCACCGTGCCCTTGATCATTGCAAACAGCGTGTGGTCTTTGCCGATGCCGACGTTGACGCCCGGGTGCACTTGCGTGCCGCGCTGGCGGATGATGATGCTGCCCGCGTTGATGACTTCGCCGCCGTAGGCTTTGACGCCCAGGCGCTTCGAGTTCGAGTCGCGGCCGTTGCGTGAACTGCCGCCTGCTTTTTTATGTGCCATTGAGTCTGCTCCTTAGCCTGCGATGCCGAGGATTTCGATCTCGGTATAGTTTTGGCGGTGCCCCTGAGATTTGCGGTAATGCTTGCGGCGGCGCATTTTGAATATGTGCACCTTGTCGCCGCGCCCGTGGGACACGATTTTCGCCTTCACGGAGGCGCCGGATACGAGCGGCGTGCCGAGAGATACGTTGTCTCCATCGGCAACCATCAATACCTGGTCGATGACGATTTCGGAGCCGATGTCGGCCGCAAGTTGTTCGATTTTCAGCTTTGCACCAGAGGCAACGCGGTACTGCTTGCCGCCGGATTGGATGACCGCATACATGATTTGACCCTTTATACCTGCCGGACTACCGGATATGGAAAGCCGATCATTATACCTAAGGGCGATTTTTGAGTCAAAACATTGTAAAATGAGGAACTTGCCACTATCGCTGCCGCCGCTTTACGGCGTTTTTCCGCCCGGAGGCAGCAAACGGCGCCATTCTGCACTGTAGCCCGATGTCCGTCCCCTTTATTCAAGACTTTATTGCCGCCGACATGCGCGCGGTAGACGCGGTTATCCGCAGCCGCCTGGCGTCCGACGTGGCGCTGGTGCGCGAGGTCGCCGAATATATCGTCGGCAGCGGCGGCAAGCGCCTGCGCCCGGCGCTGGTGATTCTCTCGGCCGGCGCGTTCGGCTATCAGGGCAAACACCACCATCACCTGGCGGCAGTGGTGGAGTTCATCCACACTGCCACACTGCTGCATGACGACGTGGTCGACGGCTCGGAATTGCGGCGCGGCAATCCGACCGCCAATGCCCTGTTCGGCAATGCCGCCAGCGTGCTGGTCGGCGATTTTGTCTATTCGCGCGCGTTCCAGATGATGGTCGAAGTCGAAAGCATGCGCGTGATGAAGGTGCTGGCCGAGGCGACCAACGTGATTGCCGAGGGCGAAGTGCTGCAGCTGATGAATTGCCACAATACGGATATCGGCGAGCACGACTACCTGCAGGTCATCCGCTTCAAGACCGCCAAGCTGTTCGAGGCGGCGACCCGGTTGGGCGCCATCCTCGGCGGTGCCGGGCCCGCGGTGGAGGCGGCGATGGCCAACTACGGCATGCATCTCGGCACCGCGTTCCAGTTGATCGACGACGTGCTCGATTATTCGGGCGATCACAAGGCAACCGGCAAGAACGTCGGCGATGATCTGGCCGAAGGCAAGCCGACCCTGCCGCTGATTTATGCGATCAAGCATGGCAGCGTGGCCGAGGCGGCGCTGATCAGGAAGGCAATCGAGGAGGGCGGCCTGGGCGAGCTCGAGCAGGTCGTCGCGGCGATCCAGCGCAGCGGCGCGCTCGACTATACGCGGCGCCAGGCCGAGGCCGAGGCGAGCGCGGCGAGCGCGGCCCTCGCCGATCTGCCAAATTCAAAATACCGCGAATCTTTGCTACAATTGGCGGACTTTGCCGTTACACGCGACTATTAACGGGGCACACAATTACGTGCCCCTTGTCGTTGGAGCGCAGCAAATCGGGGTGTAGCTCAGCCTGGTAGAGTACTGCGTTCGGGACGCAGGAGTCGGAGGTTCGAATCCTCTCACCCCGACCAATCCGGTCGATCACGGCCATCCAACAGCACACTGCCGGCGCGGTATCCCTGCCGCGCCGGCAGCCTGTTCTTGTTCCTCCGCGCACTGCGGTTCTGCAATGAGTGCGGCATTTGTGACGCGTTGCCTTTGCCTCGACGGCGCACGGCGAGTGATGCACACTTACGACCTTTAAAGCGGGCGGAGTCCGGCCTTGGGTAAACTGCTGTTCCTGGTGCTGGCGATTGTGGTCGTGTGGGCGGTGCTCAAAAGCTACCGCAAGTCGCGGCCGCCCGGTGCGCCGCCGAACGCGGCGGCGCCCGAGGACATGGTGCGCTGCACTCATTGCGGCGTGCATCTGCCGCGCAGCGAGAGCCACATGAAAGACGAGAAATTTTTCTGCAGCGACGAGCATCTGCGCCTGCACCGCTAAGTTACGTATATTGTCCATGTCGATCATTTCCGCCGCGCTGCGGCCCGATACGCAGCCAACCGCCGCGAGCGATCCGCGCCTGTCGCGGGACGCGTCGGATTCCTATTGGCGTTCGCTGTATTTCTTCAATGGCTACCGCTTTATCGTGGCGTTGCTGCTGTTGTCGATCACGGCGATTTTCGGCCGCCAGATCACGTTCGGCTCGACGGAATTCGAGTTGTTCGTCTACTTCTCCGGCGCCTATGTGATGTTCAGCATGCTCTGTTTCCTGGCGATTGCATCGCGCCGGCACTTTCATCTGCAGCTCGGTGTGCAGGTCGGCGCGGACATAGTTTTCATCGTCGTGCTGATGTTCGCGAGCGGCGGCATTTCGAGCGGACTAGGCCTGCTGCTGCTGTCGGGCCTGGCCGCCGCCGGGCTCATCAGCCGCGGCCGTCTCACGCTGTTTTACGCCGCGCTGGCAAGCATCGCGGTGCTGATCGAACACACGACGCAGGTCCTTTTCTACTATGGGCAGACGACGCAATATGTACAGGCTGGATTGCTCAGCATCGGCTACTTCACCACGGCATGGGTGGCGCACACGCTGGCGAAATACCTGGTCGCCACGGAGCAGCTCGTAGCACAACGTGAAATCGATCTTGCCAGCATGTCGGAAGTCAGCGAGCTGGTGATACAGGACATGCAGGACGGCGTGCTGGTGGTCGACGAGCACGGCTTGATCCGCCAGCACAATGCGCGCGCCGAGGAAATGCTCGGCACGTTGCGCGAGCAGCGGCGCGAACAGTATCTGAAGAACTACGCGCCGGCGCTGGCACACCGGCTGGAAGAGTGGCGCAAGAACCCGGTCGCCGGTTTCAACCCGATGAGTACGGTGGTGCAAAACAACAAGATCAGCGCGCGTTTCGTGCCGGTCGGCCGCAGCCGCAATGTGGGCGCAGTGATATTTCTCGAGGACCTGACTCGGGTGCAGGTACAGGCGCGGCAGATGAAGCTCGCGGCGCTGGGCCGGCTCACGGCGAACATTGCCCATGAAGTCAGGAACCCGCTGTCCGCGATCAGCCACGCCACCGAACTCCTGCAGGAAGAGCCAGCGTTAAACGAGACGGTCGCGCGGCTGCTGACGATCATTCACGACAATGCCAAGCGGCTTGACCGCATGGTCAACGATGTGCTGAAGTTAAACCGCGGCGAGCGCGCGCATCGCGAGGTCTTCAAGGTCGGCGACTTCCTGAAGACTTTTGCCGAGCAGTTCTGCCAGATCGAAAAAGTCCCGCAGTCATTGATCGTCCTCGAACTCGCGGCCGACCCTGAGGTTTCGTTCGACCATAGCCACCTCACCCAGGTGATGTGGAACCTGTGCCGCAACGCGCTGCGCCATTGCCGGCGCCTGGAGGCCAGCATCCGCATCGCGGTGGACGTCATCGGCAGCGGCGGTGTTGTAAAATTGGACGTGGTGGATGACGGCCCCGGAGTGCCGCCGGCGCTGCGCAACCAGTTGTTCGAGCCGTTCTTTACCACCGTGGGCAGCGGCACGGGGCTGGGTCTCTACATCGCGCGTGAAGTGTGCGAGGCCAACGACGCGAAGCTGGAATTCATCGAAACCCCTGCGGGCGCGCAGTTCACCGTGCTGTGTCAGGGAGTCGCGAGGCGCTAATGAACAAGAGCAGGGTTTTGATCGTTGACGACGAAGCTGATATCCGCGAGCTGCTGAGCCTCACGCTGCAGCGCATGGGGCTGGATACCGATTGCGCGGCGGGCGAGTTCGAGGCCACGCAACTGATGCAAAAGCACGGCTACGATCTGTGCCTGACCGACATGCGCCTGCCGGACGGCGACGGACTGCAACTGCTGGAGCACGTCAGCCTCAACTATGCGAGCACGCCGGTGGCCGTGATCACTGCGCATGGCAGCGCCGAAAATGCGGTTGCCGCGCTGAAGGCGGGCGCCTTCGATTACCTGGCGAAGCCGGTTTCGCTCAACCAATTGCGTGCGCTCGTGCGTTCGGCCCTGATGCTGCCGCGCGCAAACCAGCCAAAAAAGAGCGGCGAAAAAGATGCCGACGCGGGAACGTTCCCGGTGCTGCTCGGCGACTCGGCGCTCATGCAGCAAACGCGCCAGATGATAGACAAGCTCGCACGTAGCCAGGCCCCCATCCACATCAGCGGCGAGTCGGGCTGCGGCAAGGAACTGGCGGCGCGCCTGATGCATCTTAAAGGCCCGCGACGCGACGCGCCGTTCGTGCCGGTCAACTGCGGAGCGATTCCCGAGACCCTGATGGAAAGCGAGTTCTTCGGTTACAAGAAAGGCGCTTTTACCGGCGCCGACCAGGACCGCGAAGGTTTTTTTCAGGCCGCCAACGGTGGCACGCTGTTTCTCGACGAAGTCGCCGATCTGCCGATCCAGATGCAGGTCAAGCTGCTGCGCGCGATCCAGGAGAAAAAAGTGCGCAAGGTGGGCTCGACCGGCGAGGAAAACGTCGACGTGCGCATCATCAGCGCCACCCACCATCATCTGGCCGACGCGGTGAAGGACGGCAAGTTCCGCCAGGACCTGTACTACCGGCTGAACGTGATCGAACTGCGCATGCCGGCGCTGCGCGAAATGCGCGATGATATCGCGGTGCTCGCACGCGAGATATTGCGCAAAAGCGTGGGCGAAAACGGCAAGGTGCCGGCGCTGGGGGCCGCTGCGGTCGCCGCGCTGCGCGCCTATCAGTTCCCGGGCAACGTGCGCGAACTGGAAAATATTCTCGAACGCGCGATGGCGTTGTGCGCGGGGGACGAGATCGAGGCGGACGATTTGCAGCTCACGTCGCCCGCGCCCGGCGAATCCGCGCCCGTCGATCGCACCGGCCTGCCGCTGCAGGAGCATCTCGACAGCGTCGAGAAGGAGGCCATCCTCAAAGCCCTCGACCAGACGCGCTACAACCGCACGGCCGCTGCCAAATTGCTGGGCATCACGTTTCGCGCGCTGCGCTACCGCATGGAGCGGCTGGGCATTAATTAGTGAGGAGTGAGTAGTGCGTAGTGAGGACGTACTGCCTGCGTGCTTTTTGCGCCTCACGCCTGACGCCGCACGCCTCACGCGCGGGGCGGAAGCGTAGATGCAAATCGATTCCGCCGGATTGCTGCAGGGCGCGCTCTACATTCCGTCACCCAATTGCGACGAGCGGCCGGCCGGCACCGCAATCGAACTGCTCGTCATCCACAATATCAGCCTGCCGCCGGGCGAATTCGGCGGGCCGGGCATTGTCGATCTCTTCACCAATAAACTCGACGGCGCGGCACACCCGTATTACCGCGAGATCGCGCCACTCAGGGTGTCGGCGCATTTCCTGGTCCGGCGCGGCGGCGAACTGATCCAGTTCGTGCCGGTCGGCAAACGCGCGTGGCACGCCGGAGAGTCGAACTGGCGCGGACGCGACCGCTGCAACGACTGCTCCATCGGCATCGAACTCGAAGGCACGGACGACATGCCGTTCGCTGACATTCAGTACGAGCGCCTGGCACATCTCACGAACGCGCTGCAGGCCGCGTATGCGCTGGCCGACATCGTCGGTCATTCCGACATCGCGCCCGCGCGCAAGACCGATCCCGGCCCGTGTTTCGATTGGCCGCGGTATCGGGGCCTGCTGCGGCAGGTGTAAAAAGCACTACTTCCCGCAAGGCAGATTCAAAAGCGTTTGCCACAGCACAGTCGCCGCACCGGTCGACAGGCCGGCCGGCCGGCCGCATTTTTCGGTGTGTGTGGACTTACCTCGGCGGCCGAAAACCTGATTTCGGGTCCCGAATTGCGTGTTCCGGCGACGCTTTTTTGCGCTGCAACGCAATGTCCGGCAAAGCCAGATTTGACGCCGTTCCCGGTCTTTTTCTGCTCATTTTTTAATCAGATTTTTCCCTGTTGCAACAAGTAAGTCCGCGCTGTTTTGCAGGTAAAACCGAGGCGGTAAAAAAACTTTCAAAAGCTATTGCACTCTAGAAATCTAGACACTAGAATTAGTTCGAAGTATCAATTCCAATACAACATATAGTGGTTTTTAAGGGGCTGGCGTGTAGCGGCAGGCCGCACGGCAGAAAAAAAACACAAAGAAATGAACGGTTAAGGAGAGACCCATGCAGTTAGCCAACCACCCTCCCATTCCTGATTCCGTCGCGAAGTTTGCCGTAGAAAGCGCTTCCGATGCGATGCAATCCCGCTATAGCGAATACAAGATTATTCGTCGCAATGGCGCGGTAGTCGGTTTCGAGCCGTCGAAGATTTCGATCGCCTTGACCAAGGCGTATATCGCCGTCAACGGCGGTCAGGGCGCCGCGTCCGCGCGCGTGCGCGAGGTCGTCGCCAAGCTGACCGAGATGGTGGTCGGCGCGTTGATGCGCCGGCAGCCGAGCGGCGGCACCTTCCATATTGAAGACATCCAGGACCAGGTCGAACTGGCACTCATGCGTTCGGGCGAGCACGAAGTCGCGCGTTCGTACGTGCTGTATCGCGAGCAGCGATCGCTTGAACGCGCCAAGCAGCGCGAAGCGCACGCCGAGGTGATCGCCGCGCAGCCGACGATCAACGTGACGGACAATGGCAAGACGCGCCCGCTTGATCTCGGCAAGGTCGCCGCACTCGTGCAGGAATCTTGCGAGGGGCTCGGCCGCGCGGTCGATCCGAACGTGATCATGCAGGCCACGCTGAAAGACCTCTACGAAGGCGTGCCGGTCGATGAAGTGCGCAAATCGCTGATCCTGTCGGCGCGCGCGATGATCGAGAAGGACCCCGCCTACAGTTACGTCACCGCGCGCCTGTTGCTGCATACGCTGCGCCTCGAGACCGTCGGCGAAGAACTCACGCAGGCAGACATGAAAACGCGCTACGCCGAAGTGTTTCCGCTGCTCATCAAAAAAGGCATAGACGCCGAGCTCCTCGATGAGCGCATCGGCAACTACGACCTGAAAAGCCTGGGCGCAGCACTCGACCCGAAGCGCGACTTCAAGTTCGGCTATCTCGGCCTGCAGATCCTCTACGACCGCTATTTCCTGCACGTGCAGGGCACGCGCATCGAGCTGCCGCAGACGTTTTTCATGCGCGTCGCAATGGGGCTCGCGCTAAACGAGCCGGAAGCGCAGCGCGAAGCGCGCGCGATCGAGTTCTACAACGTGCTCTCGTCGTTCGACTTCATGAGCTCGACGCC
>Ga0114978_10005618_pt1 | contig 10005 bp, 9 predicted proteins | sample S_140212_EF_Meta_FD_87027 | JGI IMG/M metagenome (GOLD analysis project Ga0114978, IMG submission 87027) | Freshwater microbial communities from Lake Simoncouche, Canada to study carbon cycling - S_140212_EF_MetaG | ecosystem: Environmental > Aquatic > Freshwater > Lake | place: Lake...
AATATTCAAAAAAAATAAAAAGTAATATTATTACATAAAATTTCAACGGTAATAAATGTACTTTATAGTAATTAAAAAAGCAAATCCATTCAAGAATTGATGATTTAATAACGTAAACTATTTAATTTTAAATCTCAACCCTACATAAAACATTCTTCCATAAATTGGGCCCCAAACCATGCTTGCGTCAAAGTATTTACTAAATGGTGCATCGCTTGCCACAATAGGATTTTGTTGTTTATAATCCAATGCATTTTCAACTCCCAAATAAATATTAAAATCAGCTTTTTTAATTTTTGCGGCGTAAGTAATTTGAGCTAATACATTATAAAAATCAGGTGAATAAGATTCCCTTTGATATTCAGTTGGATTTAAGGCCGTTTGTGGTAACCGTTTTTTACCGTTGTATTGCAACGTTGCATCAAACAACCAATGTTTCTTTTTGGTTTCATAACCCAAATTTATAAAGGCCCTGTGAGCCGACACAAATGCCTTTTGCAATAAACCAGTTTTATAATTTACTTTTGTATCTACATAACGATAGGCAGTTTTTACAAACAAGCGTTTACGAATTTCCCAACCAAATTCAGCTTGAGCGGTATTTGAATAGGACGGTCCGTTTAAATTATAAAACCAAACTTGCTGCGTATTTTTGTCGACATCAGCTACTACTTGTTGTGTAAAATCAGTTCTATAAATATCTACTGTCACATAAGCATCTTTAAAATTTAATTTCATTTTTTGCGTAAAATTAAATCCGTAGTTCCAACCGACCTCTGGATTTAAACCATAAGGCATTTTTAAATCACTCGATTCAATAATCCAATCGCGAGACGTTGCCATATATGCCATGTTTTCAGAAAACACATTGGCAGTTTTTAAGGCTCTTCCTCCACTTAAACGAAATACAGTTTTACTTTTATTTAATGCATAACGCAAATGCAAGCGGGGTGTAAAAAACAATCCATAATAATTATGATAATCGGCACGTAAACCAGCAACTATATTAAATTTCTCACCATTGTTGTGAGCAAATTCTGCAAATGCTCCGCCTACTCTTTCATCTCGTTTATATTGAAATAACTTATAGGATTCATCCATTCTATCATTCATAAAACTTGCTCCAAGTTTGTACGTATTATTGGTTGTTTTAATAATACTTTGAAAAATATAATTTGCATAAAAAGTAGTTTGTAAACCATTATATGCATTTACACCATATGTATTTTTTTGATCGTGATTTAAATAGGACAATTGTAAACCCATACTGGTTGCAGGTTTCTTTTTGAAAACAAAACCAGTTTTACTAAATACTTCCCACTTCTTATTTTCAATATTAAGCTTATATAAAGCAGCGGTATCTGATTTTACTGTTGATGTAAACTGACCACCTGTTCTGCTATCTTGTAAATAAGCACCTCCAAATTGTGCTTCAAATCCTTTGCCTGTATTGTAACTATATTTATTCATGATGTTGTATTGTTTACCAATTGGAATATCAGCAAAGCCATCTCCATTCATATCTTGAACTAAAGGATTAAAACTTGCATGAGATAAAATTCCTACAGAAAATTTTTCATTGAATCGGTGTTTCACATTTAAATTGTATTCGTTGCGTGCATTTTGATTAACATACGTATTGAAATTTATTTTATCGGATGTTTCAGGACTTTGTAATTCTGTATTTATTTGTCCGGTAAAACTTTCGTAACCGTTAATGACAGAACCTGCACCTTTACTAAGTTGTATGGATTGTATCCACGTTCCAGGAACAAAACTTAAACCATAACCACTTGCCAAACCTCTTAAATAAGGCATGTTTTCTTTAGTGATTTGCGCATATTGTCCAGATAAACCAAGCATTTGAATTTGTTTGGTTCCTGTAATGGCATCGGCAAAATTAACATCAACACTTGGATTTGTTTCAAAGCTTTCAGATAAATTACAGCAAGCAGCTTTCATTAAAGAGCGTTCACCAAGGGTTTCAATCTTTATTGGATTTAAGTAAGAAAATTCGGTGCCACTTGTTTCATAAATTATTTGAATCTCATTTAATTCTATCCCACTTTTTAAAATAAGCGTTATAAATTTAGAAGTATCATAAACACTTATCGTGTCCGTGTTATAACCTAAAGCTTTTACAATTAATTGATTAGTAATAGCACTTGTAATAATTGAAAAGCGTCCATTTTCATTAGTGGTTGTAGCAGTTTGCGTATCTTTCCAAAACAACACAACTCCAACAACAGCAGTAGTATCGCTTTTAGAATTGATTTCTAAAACACGACCTTTTAGTTGAGCAAAGTTTTGCAAAGCGCATATCATCGCCATTACAACTAAATATAACTTTCTCATTATTTTTTCTCGTTACAAATACCATCATTATACTTGCAGCAACCAGGTAATTTTTTGTATGCTTTTTCGTTTGCCTTTTGGCTTACGGTAGAATGACCCGCATTTGCAATAGCTTTTTCTATTTGTTCCAAACTCACTTTTTTGGAATCGAAAGTTACTGTTAGTATTTTTTCATCTTTATTCCAATTGCTAGTTTTCACTCCTTTAATATCTGCTGCGTTTTCAATTCGCTCCTTACAATCATCACAATTTCCTTTAACAGAAACGGTAAGTGTTGTGATAGTTGATTGAGATTTCCCTGCTACTGAAAGAAAAATAGTTAATATAATTAATATTGTTTTCATGATTTTAAATTTAAGATTTGATTTATGATACTAAATTATTAGGTCAATAAAATTGACAAAATAAATAAAGAGGAGCTCTGAAAATTAGATTTTTTTAGACGAATAAAATTTTAAAAGCGAAGCAGACATTGGTCTGTGAGTATTTTAAAATTGAAGTTCAACGACAAAAAAGCAATTTAAAGAACTTCACTAAAATCAAATTCTTAAATTACTTGTGGAAACAATATCATCCTGAACCCAATTAGGCGGATGATCTTTTTTATTGATTAGGAAAACAGAAAGGGGAATTTGCGTTAAAGATAAATACTCTTGTTGATTCGGGATAATAAATAAATCGGTAACTGAAGCTTTACAATCTGAAACGAATGTAAAAAAAGTGAAATCAGATTTGAAAGCAACATGTTTTGAATCATTCTGACAACAGCCATCATCTTCAGCCATGTCAGAATCTTCTTCTCCTCCACAACACGAAGTTGGTTTTGAAAATAAAGCAATCTTCTCCAATTCGCCTCCACAGTAATGTGCAACAATTTTAACACCCACAGCAGAAAAAACATACGTGCAAACGATGAGTGAAAAAATAAGTTTATGTAATTGCTTTTTCAAGATGTTAATTTCTGCTTACAAATTTACTATGTAATTTATATTAAAAATAACAAATTTGTTAAAGTTTTACAACTATAATATGACTCCTAAAGAAGCACAACATAAAATAGAACACCTTTCTGCTGAAATAGAACAGCATAATCATCATTATTATGTATTAGATAAACCAACCATTAGTGATTTTGAATTTGATAAACTACTAGAAGAACTCATTCAATTAGAAAATCAATTTCCTGAATTTTTATCACCAAATTCTCCAAGTCAGCGTGTTGGCGGTCAAATTACCAAATCGTTTGCAAGTGTAAAACATCAATACGCGATGTTATCATTGAGTAATAGTTATAACCAGGAAGACTTAATAGATTTTGACAGAAAAGTTCGTGAAGGATTAGGCATCATTTCTAATGGATTATTTAACGAACCTATAGAATACGTTTGCGAATTAAAATTTGATGGTTTATCCATCAGTTTAATATACGAAAACGGCATTTTAAAACAAGCCATAACTCGAGGCGATGGCGTGCAAGGAGATGATGTAACAACTAATGCCAAAACAATTAAATCCATACCATTAAAACTAAAAGGAAATTTTCCACCATTATTTGAAATACGAGGCGAAATATTTATGCCTCGCCCAGTATTTGATTCTATTAATAAAGAGCGTGAAGAACTTGGTGACGCCTTACTAGCAAACCCTCGGAATGCAGCCTCAGGCTCAATGAAAATGCAAGATTCGGCACAAGTTGCTAAACGAAAACTAGATTGTTTTTTATATTATTTATTGGGAGAAAATTTACCACATCAATCGCACTTTGAAAATATGCAATCTGCAAAAAAATGGGGTTTTAAAATTTCGGATGATGCAAAAATATGCCATGGTATTGATGAAGTGATTGATTTTATTAATTATTGGAACAAACAACGTTATCATTTACCTTATGATATTGATGGCATTGTGATTAAAGTAAATAAATATAACCAGCAACAAAACCTTGGTTTTACTGCCAAATCACCACGCTGGGCCATAGCTTACAAATTTAAAGCCGAACAAGTTAGTACCGAATTATTAATCATTGCTTATCAGGTTGGTCGCACTGGAGCGATTACACCTGTTGCAAATTTACAACCAGTTGCTTTAGGCGGAACAACTGTGAAACGTGCATCTTTACATAACGCAGATATTATTGAAAAATTAGATGTTAGAGTTGGAGATTTTGTATTTGTAGAAAAAGGAGGAGAAATTATTCCCAAAATAATTGGTGTTGATTTAACGAAACGAAAAAGTAATACTCATCCAACAGAATATATAACTCATTGCCCCGAATGTAATACCAAATTAAAAAGAGATGAAGGTGAGGCCAATCATTTTTGTCCGAATGAAAATGAATGTCCGCCACAAGTTATAGGACGCATCGAACATTTTGTATCACGCAAAGCTATGAATATTGACAGCTTAGGCGGAGAAACTATCGTTCAGCTATATAAAGCAGGTTTAGTAAAAACCATTGCCGATTTATACGATTTAAAAAAAGAACAAGTATTGCCTTTAGAACGCATGGCTGAAAAATCAGCAAACAATTTAATTGAAGGAATTGAAGCGAGTAAAAAAGTACCATTTGAGCGTGTATTATATGCTATTGGCATTAGACATGTTGGTGAAACGACCGCTAAAAAAATTGCTAAAAAAGTAAAATCATTGGATCGTTTATTAGAATTAACCAAAGAAGAATTATTAGAAATTGACGAAGTTGGCGACATCATCGCCATTAGTATTGCAGATTATTTTGAGAATGAACAAAACAAACACATTATAAAAAAATTAAAACAAGCTGGCTTACAATTTGAATTAAGCGATGAACAACAGCAAGGTGGAACAGAAAAATTAAAAGAATTAACCTTTGTTATAAGTGGTGTTTTTGAAAAGTATAGTCGCGAACAATACAAAGAAATGATTGAATTGAATGGTGGTAAAAATTCGAGTTCGATTTCTAAAAAAACAAGCTTTATTTTAGCCGGAGAAAATATGGGGCCTGAAAAATTAAAAAAAGCTCAATCACTTGGTGTAAAATTAATTAACGAAAATGAATTTTTGGAAATGATTCACTAATTTTTGCGTTAAATTTATAATGTGTCAATTCGAGTGAAGTCGAGAACCTGAAAATCATCTCGACTCCGCTCGATATGACAGTTTATAGTCACCCTGAACTCGATTCAGTGTCTATACAGTTAAAACGATTGAGAACTGAGATGCTGAATCAAGTTCAGCATGACAAAAATTAAATTATCTTTAATCACAAAATAATTAAAAATGAAAACAGCAATCGTATTAGGAGCAACTGGATTAATTGGAAAAAAAGTTACTGAACAATTATTAAAAAATGATGCGTATTCAACTGTAATTATTATAATTAGAAAAGCTTTAAATATTAAACATCCCAAATTAAAACAACAGATTTTTAATTATGATGCCATTGATAAAACACTATTAAAAGGCGATGATTTGTTTTGTTGTTTAGGCACAACCATAAAAACAGCTGGTAGCAAAGAAGCGTTTCGTAAAGTAGATTTAGACTATGTAGTAAATGCTGCAAAGGCAGCAAAAGAAAACGGAATTAATCATTTTGCTGTTGTTTCGGCAATGGGTGCAGATAAAAATTCTAACATATTTTATAATAAAACAAAAGGAGAAATGGAAGAAGCCATTAAAGCAATCGGTTTTAATTCTACCTACATCATTCGTCCATCATTACTTTTAGGAAATCGCAAAGAATTTAGATTCGGCGAACTTCTTGGTAAATTTATTATGATTACGCTTTCATTTTTAATTCCTAAAAAATACAGAGCCATTTATGATGTGCAAGTTGCTTTGGCAATGATTCATTTTATGAACCAAACTGAAAATGGATTTTTCGTAAAAGAAAATGATGAGCTGTTAAACAACTCATCATTTTAAGAAATTTAGTTTAATAAAAATATAATTTTTAAACCAACTGCCCCATCAATTCTTCTAATTCAGCGACTGTTAAATCACGCCATTCGCCTATTTTAAGCTTATCTAATTTAATATTCATCACTCGCACACGTTGTAATTTTATAACCTGATAATCATACGCATTACACATACGACGAATTTGACGATTTAAACCTTGAGTCAAGGTAATTCTAAAAATACGTTTAGCATCTGGCTCTTTACTTACTTTACAAGGTTTTGTGATATCGCCTTGTATGTTTATGCCCTCTGATATTTCTTTCAAAAATTGCGTTCTAACAGGTAAATTAAGTGTTACGATATATTCCTTTTCGTGCTCGTATTTCGAATTTCCAATCTTATTTATAATTTCTGCATGGTTCGTTAATAAAATTAATCCTTCCGATTCTTTATCTAAACGGCCAACTGGGTAAATACTTTGGGTATGACCAATGGCATCAATAATATTATTTTCTATTTTTTCACTTGTACATTCAATACCTTTTGGTTTATTGTAAACGATGTAAGTTGGTATAAATTCTTTTTGAGTTAAAGGAATACCATCAATTAAAATTTCATCACCATCTTTTATTTTAGTACTAAAGTTTGCTAATTTACCATTAACTAAAATTCGTTTATTCTCAATCATATCATAGGCTTTACGGCGAGATGTAAATCCATTTAATCCTATATATTTATCTACTTTCATTTTTGTTATTTTAAAATCCTATTATTTTTTCTTCTTACTTTTTCCTTTATATTTTTTGTCTTCGTGTTCGGCTTCGCGCAATAATTGTTTCCAATTACCATTTACATCTTCAGTTAATGCTAATGTTTCCGAATAATCAGCTCTATCAACATGTAACACATTTACTTTTTTATCCATAAACTGTTCTATTTCCTCCAATAAAGGCTTTTCTTCGGGACTGCAAAGTGAAACTGCAACACCTTTTTGAGTTCCGCGACCTGTACGCCCTACTCTATGCACATAGTTTTCGGCAACATCTGGTAAATCATAATTAATTACGTAATCAACATTTGCAATATCAACACCACGCGCACTAATATCAGTAGCCACCAAAACTTTAAATGTTCCGTTTTTAAATTCGGTCATCACATCCATTCTACTTTCCTGATCTTTACCACCATGCATGGTTTGTGTTTTAATACCAACTCTGTTCATGGCATCAAAAACACGTTCGGCACGCACTTTGGTTCTTACAAAAACTAAAATTCTGCTCTCTGGATTTTCATTGACGATACGTTCTAAAAAGAAACGTTTATCATCCATAGTTACAAACATCACAGAATGCGTTACGTTTTTAGAAACTGGATCTTTAGGCGAAATTTGTATTCTTATGGCATTTCTAACAATTGAATAAGCCAGCTTTTTAATTTTTTCATTAATGGTTGCTGAGAAAAAAAGTGTTTGTCGCTGACGAGGTAAATATTTTATTAAGTCTTCAATATCCTTATAAAAACCTAAATCCAACATTAAATCCGCTTCATCCAACACTAAAACTTTAATATCTCTTAAAACCAAATAACCTTGATTAACTAAATCAAAAACCCTACCTGGCGTTGCAACAATAATATCTACACCTTCATGTAATTGTTTTATTTGAGGATCTTGTTCTACTCCACCATAAATACCAAGCGTTTTAACATCGGTATATTTTCCTAATTTCTCAAAAACTTCAGTAATTTGAATAGCTAATTCGTGGGTTGGCACCATTACAATAGCTTGCATACCTTGTCTTGTTCCAGCATTCGAAATTAAATGAATAATTGGGATAGCAAATGCAGCAGTTTTACCCGTGCCCGTTTGTGCAATGGCTAAGACATCTTCTCCATTTAAAATATTGGGAATTGCCTTAAACTGAATATCAGTTGGGCGTCTGAATCCTAACTCTTGTAAACTTTGTTTTAATTCAGGAATAATATGGTACTCTTCAAATTTCATAGTGCAAAGGTAACATAAATTAACCTTAAGCCCCGCATCACTATCATATTAAATGACTATCCTAAAAATGAAACACATAGAAACATAGGCTTCATATGATATATTCACTGTTTTAGACTTTCAAATAAGGAAGCTTTGCTTCTCCATAGTATCTATGCTTAAAACGAAGTTTCTATTTCCTTTTATGCCCAGTTTTTTTTACTATGTTTCTATGTGTTTTATTCTGTTATATAGTTTTTCTAAGTCTATTAGAATATCCTATAAATGAAACACATAGAAACATAGGTTTTATATGGTATATTTTACTGTTTTAGAGTTTTAAATTAGTTGAAGCAAGCTTCTCCATAGTGCCTATGCTTAAAACGAAGTTTCTATTTTCCCATTATGCCCAGTTTTTTAATATGTTTCTATGTGTTATATTTTGTCATCTAGTTTTTTTTGAAATCTAATTATATTAAAATCAAACAATCTTATCTAAATAAAACACCAATAAATCATAATGTGTTTGAAAATCTCTTTGATAACTTGTTGTAGTATATTCTTTAGGATTTGCATAACTCAAATTCTCAAAAGCATTAAGCAAATGATTAAAATTATCAGTATCCATTTTTCCTACAAATAAAGCGGTGTTAGTTTCTAATAATCTAAAAATATCTAAGGCTGATTTATGGACAGAAGTATTTTGGTGATTCTTAATTTCTAATATAACATCATTTATTCGCATACAACAAACATAGTAAAGAATTTCAAGTTGAGTTAAATTATTTGGGCGTTCCCCTGCGGGTCAGGCTTTTCGTTTCAATCTTTAAGCTCGTACCTCGCAAAAAGGATTTTCACTCCAAACCTTAACGCAAATTCATAAATAAAATCGTATTTTTAAATCAAAAAAATAAATTATGAAAACAATTATCACTTCAGAAAATGCACCAAAACCAATTGGACCTTATAGTCATGCAAACATGGTTCCCGCATCGGGTAATATGCTATTTGTATCTGGGCAAGTTGCAAAAGATTCAAAAACAGGAGCATTAATTTTAGGAGATATTAAAAGTGAAACAAAAAAAGTAATGGAAAATGTGTTCGCTATTTTAAGTGAAGTAGAAATGGATTTCACACATGTAGTAAAAACAACTATTTTTATGAAAGACATGACTCAGTTTTCCGAAATGAATGAAGTTTATGGTTCTTTTTTTAGTGGTAATTTCCCTGCAAGAGAAACTGTCCAAGTATCAAGATTACCACTTGATGTTAATGTTGAAATTTCAGTAATCGCTGTTAAATAACTAGTTTCTAGTCCTATAAATGAGTAAATACATTTTTTTAATTCATAAATTGTTATAAATTTGAATAACAAAAAAAATAACATGAAAAAAAATTACTTTATTTCAGCCTCAATTGTTACACTAATTTTATTATTCAGTTTTCAAAACACTAAGGCACAATGCTACCGAAAAGGTTCTTTACTTATTAGTATAACAGAAGGTTCAACATTTGCTAATTACAAAACAACTGATATTAGTGAGTCAAAACCTAAATTAGTTCACGAATCTTTTATGATGGGTGATAGAGACCCTTTAATTTTAGAATATGCAGTTTCAAATCGTTGGGGAATTGGATTTAGTTCTGGAGCTGATATTTTTAGAGTTAACTCAAATAGTTTCTATGGTTTTTCATCAGGTAATCAACCTTTAAAAATTACAACTTCTGAATTTACGTTTGATGTTAACTACCACGTTTTTGTAAATAAAAAATTAGATTTATCAATCTTC
>Ga0114978_10005619_pt1 | contig 10005 bp, 7 predicted proteins | sample S_140212_EF_Meta_FD_87027 | JGI IMG/M metagenome (GOLD analysis project Ga0114978, IMG submission 87027) | Freshwater microbial communities from Lake Simoncouche, Canada to study carbon cycling - S_140212_EF_MetaG | ecosystem: Environmental > Aquatic > Freshwater > Lake | place: Lake...
CGAAGATTTCAAACACATTTCGACCATGGCCGGAGCCGCGGGCATCCCTAAAATGATCATCGATGATGCGTGCCGTTACCACAAACTGATTTCGGAAAAACAGACCTTTCGCGGTAGCAACCGCGACGGTATCATCGCTGCGTCCATCTACATCGCGTGCCGCATCAAAAATTACCCTAGGACGGCGAAAGAGATCGCGTACATGTTCCACTTAGACACTGCGAGTGCGACCAAAGGGTGCAAGAACGCCATGACCATCATCAACGAGCTTGAACAGGACATAACCTACTCGACGACCAACGTTCTTTCGTTCATCGAACGCTATTGCAGTTTGCTTTTAGTGCCGCCGCGCATGATAAAAGTAGCCGAGTTTGTCTCGCTTCAAATCATCAAACAAAATTTGATTCCTGAAAAAACTCCGCATTCGATCGCGGCCGGGATCATCTACTTTATTTCGCACGAGTTTCTAGATTTGAGCATCAGCAAAGAAGACATCCGAAACGTTATCCACATAAGCGCAATGACTATCGACAAATGTTTCAAAACAATCCACGTCGCGAAAGACAAACTCATCCCGAAAGAAGTTTACGCCATGTTTAAAAAACCGTGATCTTGTCGTTTGTCGCTTTTTACAAGTATGCGATTTTTCGCGTGTACTTATCCTTTGCCGTAAAGTCTACTTCTTCGTCTACACCGTTGCCGATGTAAATGAATCCGTACTGCAAGTTCTTGGCATTACATTCGTTGCTCGCTATCGTTTGCAACCCGAACTCTTCTACACACCATGCGTGCTCAAACAAGTTGCATGCTATAACTTTATGCTGAAGTAAAAAAGAAACAACGTTTCGGCAGACTTGTCCTGAAAATACTAACCCTTCATGCGCCGAGGCGTGCAAAGTATACCCTAATTTCAAGTAATGTTGCGCTAAAAGAGTCTGTTTGAAGCTTTGCCAATGCCAAACATTTTCAGGAGGAGGTCCGACCATCCTTACTTTTCTTTCTTGCAAAGAAGTCCATTTTTTTTGAAGTCTTTCCAAATCTGATACGCTAGTCAGCTGTCGGTAAAAGATTGTCCTACCGCTTAAAATGATAAAGTACTTGAAGTCAAAAAACTGCAACGCGTAAACCATGTTAGAAACGATACCTTTGGTCAACGAACCGTGCAACTTTTTTTTGTTTATTCTTTGCGGATTGAGATAGACGTTGTTCGGCCACACTTTTGTCTTCAAAACGTCATAGAAGCTGTCGCTGCAGTTCAAAATAACAACGTGTGCAAGTTTAAGATTTTCGTGCATCGTGCGCAGCTGTAGCAGCAAGGTTTCGACACTTTGAAACACATTTATGCTAACAATAACCTCTGTGTGCTTTTTCATTCTTTCTTCTTCTTTGATAATTATTTAAATAATAGCTGAGTCTGATAACTTCATGTTGCCTTTCGTTTCCGTTTGTACACCGACGTTCAATCGCCGTCCGTTTATACCGATGATGTTGGACTGCTACCTGCGACAAACGTACCCGCGCGAACGCATGGAATGGATCATCGTAGACGACGGCAGTGACCCGATCGAAGACCTTATCCTTAGTGCAAACCTGAAAGAGATAAAATACATACGGCTTCCTGAAAGGGTCCCGCTCGGAAAGAAGCGCAACATTATGCACCAACACGTGCTCGGCGATTTCATCGTGTACATGGACGATGATGACTACTATCCTCCAGAGCGAGTCTCGCACGCGGTAGAAATGCTTCAAAAGAACCCTTGGGCGATGTGCGCGGGGTCGTCTGTGCTGCACATTTATTTCAAACATTTGGACAAAATATTAGAGTTTGGACCGTACGGAAAGTATCACGCCACAGCAGGGACGTTCGCCTTTCGAAAAGAGTTGCTTGCCGACACTGCGTACCAAGACGATGCAGCGTTAGGCGAAGAACGCGTGTTTTTAAAAAATTATACAGTCCCTTTAGTACAGCTCGACCCTTTCAAAGTTATTTTAGTGTTTTCGCATCCGCACAACACGTTCGACAAAAAGAAACTGTTGATCGATCGAAGTAAAACTGTCGTGAAAGACACTGCACTACAGTTTGACACTTTTAACATACCACCGTCTACGGTTCATTTCTTTACGGACCGGATGCACGTTTTGTTAGCAGGATATGCTGCAGGAGACCCTATTTTTAAACCTGATGTTCAAGCTGTGAACAACACGTTCAGCGTTAAGATAGGCAACCAAACCTTTACTGGGCAACAAATTGTAGACCAAATGAACCAGCAGCAAAGGTTGATTGACCTTTTGAAGAACAGAATACGAGACAGTGTGACTAAAAGTTAAGAACCTCGTGTTTATTTGCCGCGTTTGGTTTTACGACGCAACGTCATGCTGCTTGGAGGAGTATTTTCTTTTTTTACTGTTTGCGGAACTTTTTCCAATACTTTTTTAATTTTAGCAAGTGATTCATCTGTGATTTTTTTGTACCGCGCATAATACTTAGCATCTTCTAGTATTTTTGCTTTCGATAAGTTATGCCTTTTACCAACGTTAACAAAAGCACCTGCAGTAGTCGATTTACTATAGGCAAGAAATCGTTTTACATTTTTATCTTTTCCGTTTAAAGGTTCTTTGCTTGACCAGACAATTTCAGAATCAGAACCTGAACTGGACGATTCGCTTTCGCTTGTATTGTCGTTGCGTTCTGGTCCTGCACTCTCAGGTCGTTTCGCCAAAGCTTTAGTGCTACTTTCTTTACCTGTTTCTGCACTTTTTTCGGATTTACTCTTCTCTTCCCTTTTTTTCAAATAGGCATAGGTTTCTTTACCTAATTGATCCGTTGCGTTTTTCAATTCTCCTGTTTTCTTTTCAAGTTCATCGACATCACCGGATGTTAATACTTTTTGGAATGTATCGATTTCATCTTTTAAGCTTTTGTGTTTATTTTTAATAAACTTAACGACTTCTTTGTCTGTAAAGTTCTCTTCAAGTAATTTTATTTCACCTGCTTTATTTTCAGCTTTTGCAAGTATTTTTTTAGCCTCTTTCACAATTGCTGCTGAGGCATTTTCCTTTTTAGCTTCTTTCACAATTGCTGAGGCATTTTCCTTTTTAGCTTCTTCCGTTGATTTTTGAAATTCCCTTGGAGGTGTTGCTGGAACTATTCCTGTTTTACCTGTCGTTGCTGTTCCTTTCTTTTCTGGTGTTATTTCCGGTGTTTTAATTTTTTTTTTTAATTCTTCAATCAATTTATCTAGTTCTCCTTCTATGCTTTCTAGTTTTGTTAAATCGTCAGCATCTTTCTTAAGTAGAGAAGGTTTCGACACAGGTTTGTAAATTTGTGTTAACATTTTCTCATATTGTTTGAATAGATCCTCAGGAAGATCGTTCAACAAATGTTCTGCTTGCGACTTTTGAGAAACTATTTTTTTAATAAGACCATCCACTTTTGTTACGATTTCTTCAGATTTTTGTTTTTCGTTTTCTATTTCTTGAAAACTAGCGTTTATTTCGGAATATAATTTATTTAACGATTCCGTTTTTCCCACAATTTCATTCAAATCTTTTGTATAATCTATTTTTATTCCCTTCGGATTTTTTTTCTTTTCTTTTATTTTATTCAAATCATTTTTTAAATTTTTTTTACTCTCGTTATCAGGAAGTTTGGCGTACATTTCTTCTACAAATTTTAACTTCTTTTCAAATTTTTTTTTTTGAGATTGTATATCTGCAATTTGTGTCGCGAAATCGTCTTCTTCATCTTCATCTTTAGTAGGCTTTCTCAACAGTTCTTTCATTTTTTCAATATCGTCTTGTACTTCTTTGTTAATTTTGTTTGAAATAAGTTTATCGACACTCGAAATAGTAGCAGATAAATGATTTGAAGTTTCAATCGCTTCGCCTCTTGTTAAAAACTTATTGTAATCTTTTTCTTTTTTTTCATAATCTGTTTTATTGTCTAGTTTTGCAAACAAATTGTTAAATTCATTTACATTTTGTTTAAACAATTTATAATGTTCTTTCGCTTCCTTTAATTTCTTAGATGATTCTTCTTGTAGTTTGTTTTTCTCAGGTGCTGCAGCTTTGTCATCCTCTTTTTTAGTCTTTGATGATTTGCCTTTCGTATCTTCAGGTGATTTATTTTCGGTGTTTCCTTTTTTACTGCCGGGAGAGGGGTTGCCATCACTGTCTTCTTCGGCAGGTACAATCGCTTCGGGTTTTTCATTCATCGATTCTATTCCTTTGTTCGTTTCAGGAACTTCATCACCTGTCTTGACCTGGTTGTCGTTAAAACCTAGTCCTTCATTATCGTCCTCACGATAACCCGTATCATCACCTGTTTCATTTTGCTGTTCGAACTTGTCATACATTTCATTAAAGCTGTGCAAAGTAGTTTCAAATGATGCAATTAGATTTGTAAACGATCTCTCACTTATATTGTCCTCATTTGTGATAATTTGATCATGTATATTAGATAACTCTTGTTTTTTTTTTAATATACTTTCTAACATTTCGGAATCATCACCGTTTTGATCTAATGAATCGTACTTACTTTGTACTTCATTCCATTTTTTATCGATTAACTGTTGTCTTTCCCTGCGATTAAGTACTTCGCTTTCTTTTTCGGGTTCATCACTTTCGGAATCTTTTTTTTCTGGTAATTTTTTTACTTTTTTACTTCTTTGAATAAAAGATTTGTGTATTTTTTCTAGCTCGGTAACCTCCTTATCAAACCGTTCAAGACCTTTTTTGTTTGACTCTTCAGTATGCTTTCTTAGAGGTTTTCGAAAACTCTGTATGTTATACCTTAGCTCATATAACTTAGTAACAAAGATATTTCTCAATTTGTATAGTTCATCATCGTCTTTATGTGTTTTATAAATAGCATCATGTTCTGATTCGATTTTTTGAAGTTCAGTAAATTGACCTTGAATACGGGAAAATATTCTGTTTGACTCATCGTGAATCATCGTGGCAGTAGGTTTTTTTGCAACTGGCGTTTTCGTTGCTTTTTTCGTTTTAGGTAACACAGCCTTTTTCGGTGCTTTTTTCGTTTTAGGTAACACAGCCTTTTTCGGTGCTTTGGACGTCTTCGTTTTCCACCATGAAGGTTGCGTATCGTTTGTCGTATTAGAGTACAGGTGCTGTCTGTGTTGACTTGTGCCTACAGGCGAATCCTCGTTGCGTCCTGGTTTTACTGAATCTTTTTTAATGTAGGAACGTGCAGGTTCTGGAGCGATTATTCCTTTTTCACGCAAGTGTTGTTTGTACTTTCCCAAAGTGCTCCTGTTAGCTAACTTCGATTCGTACTCTCGTACTTCGTCTACCGAAGCTTGACTTTCTTTTTTGAACCATTTGCTTGGGTAACAATTTCGGTTCGGGCATGTTCGAAAACTTCTTAGACAACGGTTACCTGTAACAGCGCGTAACGAATACGGACGTACCAATGTTCCCGGCTGTCCTTTCGGAACACAATACTGACGGTTTTTCATAATGTTACAGTTGCCATTGTATTTCGGACATGTCATTTTTTGCGTGCCATTTTTTTCAGTCGGACTAACAACTGCTAAATTTTTTACTGTATGGGTCCCAGTCTTTTTTTTAGGTGTTGCACCTACAGTAGCCGGTTTTGTTCGTGCCATGTATATAAATTAGAACATATAAAATTCAACGTATCTTTTGATTTCACGTTCGATTGTTTTGCGCACATATACACACACAACATCGTTTTAATCAAGGTAAAACGATGCCGATCATTGTCGCAATCGAAGGCATTGTAGGCGCCGGAAAGTCTACGTTGCTTAATTATATCGAAAAAAAAGCAACTATCGGGTCGAAACGTATCGTCGTAGTACAAGAAAATGTCTCGGACTGGGTCGAAGAGGGTATTTTGCAACAATACTATGAAGATCCTGAACGTTTCGCTTTCTGTTTTCAGTTGTACGTGCTCATGACCCGCGCGCAACTGATCGACCGAACGGTCGAAGAAAATCCGAACGCGCTCATTGTTACCGAAAGGACCAGCCGATCAGACTACATGTTCGCTTACATGTTGTACAACAACAAGAAAATCAGCGAGGTTGAGTTCAAAACATACCAAATGGTTTATAAAAAGCTCAAGAAACAACCGATATCGGCGTCTATCCTTTTGAACTTTCCGGCCGAAAAGTGTCTTCAAAGGTGTTCGGAACGCAACCGGAAAGGTGAAGAAAATTTGACGTTGGAGTACTTGCAAGAAATGGAAGAGTACGTCAAAGAATTTTTCGAAGACGACCGTGTCAGGCCAAAACTAACGATCGACGATGAAAAAGACGTGTGTTTTCAAACAATACTCTTCATCGACACGATTGTTTATGAAGAAGAGCAAAAGATTTTCAGGATTTTTTGTGTCCGAGCATCCATTGTTTCGGCAATTTTTTTGGTGTTGTCAAACTATTTTTTTTCTGCTCTATTTGTTTGATGAGCTGATCGTCTATATTTTTGATGTTGACACAAGAGTTCTCAAACAAATTATTGTAATCGTTAACGATGTTGTTTAAAAAAACTAAACCTTCGATCTCGCGGTGCACGCGTTTCAGCTTCACGCACGCGCTTATCTTGGAGCCTAGCAAGTAGTACCCGTGGTAGCTCGTAAGCTCCAACTCTAATTTTTTCTGAATTTGCAAGAAAAGTTCGACCGAAGAGATGCACGCGCAAATGAGCGACATCAAACAGTTGATGGTAGAAACCGTGCTTTGCACTAAATATGCGCTCAGACCGACACTAAAAACGGAGTTTAACGCCGATATAACGATCAACGGCACTCTAAAGTAAACGAGTTGATCTTGCAGCGCAATGTACGAATCTTTGTGGTGCTTGGCCAAGGCTTCCGCGTTAGAACGAACATCCTCCAAGACGTCTTCAATGTCGGTAGACCAGCTCTCCACAGAAGCAGTAGAGTCGCTGTCGTCTACCGAAGAAACCGGCGACACTGACTTCAAAGGGTTGGTAGAACCGATTTCTATGTCGTTTTCCATACCCTTTCGATCGGATTATATATTCTACATTACAGAATGTTCGAAACTAACACAGGTCTCACCCAACAAATTTTTATGGTACTTGAACAGTACTTTCATCAACAAGTTATCGATTTGCAAAACGGTGAGCACGAACTTGAAAGATTTCGCGCGGATTTTAACGATTCCGTCTTTGTTTCGCGGAAGTCTTGAAAGAAGTCCGTAACGTAAATCTGTTTGTAAAATTTTACCCATTTTTTAATACAAGAGAAACACTGTATGTAAGACTTTACGCAAATAATAAAAAAGTTTTCTTTGTGTCGCTTTTTTATTTTAGGATGTAGTCTCTATAAGTACCGTAAACTTTTCACCATGAAAGGCACGAGACGAAAAAAAAAAAACGAACAAGTAAGGATAGGTATTGTCAGCGCTCCCATGCCGCTCAAACATTTGAACAGGGCAGAATCCTACTTAGACAAAGCGTACGTCAACTGGATCGAAATGTCCGGAGCGAACGCCGTCGTTATTCCCTACAACACGGATTCGCTAGCTACCTATCTGAGTACGGTGCACGGAGTCCTGTGGGTCGGCGGCGGCATAGAGAACACGAAGACGCACTCGAACGAGCAGTATTCGAACTTAACCCACACGTTGCGCGAAATATTTACGCACGCTGTCCGAGAAAACGATCGCGGTAACTATTTCCCTTTGTGGGGGACGTGTCAAGGTTTCGACATCCTCGCCATGATGCGCGAAAACCTGGACGAGGGCTACTTCAGCCGCATCCAACATGCCAACAAGTTTAGGTTGGGTCCGTTGATTTTCAAAGGGTCGTCGCGTTTGCGGAAAGCCATTCCTAAAGCACTGCAAGTCGAACTCACGCGGTCTCCGGTAGTGCAACACATCCACGAGTTTGGGTTTGACGTGAAGTCAGCTCACACGAAAAAGCTTACCGCGCATTTGAAAATAGTCTCTGTAGACCAAGCAGACAACGGGGTCGAGTTCGTCAACATGTTCGAGTACAAAAAATATCCGTTTTACGGGTGTCAGTGGCATCCCGAAAAGCCGTTGACAGATTTAGGAATCGAACTTTCGTATACGTTGAGCGTGTTCTTTAAAAAAGAATGTTCGTACAACACAATTAACACACCCCGTTGGAGTAAAATTTCTACTTCCGGTACGCTGAACTCTAAGTTTGCCGTCTTGGTCAAAGGTTGATCCAAAAAGAAGTACGAGGTTATAGTTATAGTACACGGAATGTTGATTCGAGTACGATGCCACACATGCGGAGGCCTGCTAGCGGACAAGTACCCGTTGTACATGAAAAAAGTAAAGCAGACACAAAATCCTGAGAAACAAGAGATACCTTATTTCGAAAAAGGAGTTCAAAGTAAAACAGTGCACGGTATTGTTTTAGACGAAATGGGCGTTACTCGAATGTGCTGTCGGATGGCATTCTTATCGCATATAGGATAAAATGAATAATTTTATTTTATGTGCTTTAATCATATATGGCTACTTTCAATGATGGTGAATTTACGGACGACTCTGACTCAGAGGATGAATATGCTTTGCCAGACAGTGCATCGAACGTAGACACAGGCAGTGTAGTAGCTTCATCAACTACACCAAATTCTAAATCAGCAGACAAAGGCAACAGCAACAACAGCAACAGCAACAACAGCAACAACACACCTGTCGATAACTCTTCCAACATGAAAACTGATCTGGCTGTTAAATCTTCAAGCACGAAAGACGCTGACGGTAAAAGTGTCATGGACGACAAAATTGAAGATGAAGACGATGTCGAAGTCGAAGACGAAGACAGTGTAAAAGATGCAGGTCAAACTAAAGAAAGCGAAGCAACACCGAACGGAACTATGTTAGATGCGAGTAGCAACGATATGCTAGATACAGACGCGGTTTTCAGTAAAGTTGCAACTACACCTACCAGCACAGTTTCTTTTGACGATTTGTACAAAATAGAAAGTAACAGCGAGTTGATAGCCGCATTGTCTAAGAAAACAACTTTTATCAAACCTACACTTAAACTTCTCCTCATCGGACTAGAAGGCGAGTACCGAAAGCTCGAACCGTCGAACGACTACTTCGGTTTTTTGATGGACAAAACACAAAAAGAAAAAGCTGCCATGTATCAAACAACTACTTGCAAAGCCGTCGTGCACCACGTAAATGCACCATCGTTGAACAACTCTCTGAAAGTTGATTTGAGCAAAGCGAAAGGGATTTTTGACACTGCCGTCGCCGAAAATGATGCCGCAAGTATTTTGTTGAAACTTAAAAACAACGGCTACCTTCCGTCGGTCGGAGAGGAAACATCCATGAACCCAATCGTTTCAATAAACACGTTTACTCCTTTTCCGGAAATGATGTTTACTGAAGCGACTGAAGGCGAAGGCAAAATTGTTATCTTAGAAGGAAACAATATGGAAAATACTTTCGAATTTTTAAGTTGCGTCAGCTTACTCATGGACTCAAGTTCTCCGAAAAAAATATTGTTGAGCACCTTGCTCAACACGTTAGCTGAATCGGGTGCTGCCATGATTACTTTAGTCAATTTGTGCACTTCGTCAAAAAATCCGACGGTAACAAGCCCTACGAAAACACCAGAAGATTTAAGCATGATGTCTGATAAAACAATGAAGGACGGCACCGATACTGACACAGAAGAAGAAGAAGAAGATATGGCCAAGTCTACTGAAAAGAGTAGTGCTATCAATAACTTGGAAGAGGAAGAAGAAAAAGAAAAAGAAAAAGAAAAAGAATCGGGAGACAACAAAGAAGAATTAAACGATGAAATCGATAACAATATCGAAGAAGAAAAAGAAGAAAGCAACAAATCAGAAAAGAGTAGTGCTACTTCTGCAAGCAATGAAGAAGAAGAAGAGGAAGAGGATGATGATCTTAGTAAACCTGAAAAGCTCTCTCTTTCCGACGAGGATGTGAGCATGAAAGATGTGGAAGAAGTACCTTCGTCTACGGCAAGTGATAAAATTGGCGGCAA
>Ga0114978_10005620_pt1 | contig 10005 bp, 11 predicted proteins | sample S_140212_EF_Meta_FD_87027 | JGI IMG/M metagenome (GOLD analysis project Ga0114978, IMG submission 87027) | Freshwater microbial communities from Lake Simoncouche, Canada to study carbon cycling - S_140212_EF_MetaG | ecosystem: Environmental > Aquatic > Freshwater > Lake | place: Lake...
GGGCGGGAGTAGGGGCAGGAGTAGGCGCGGGGGTAGGGGCAGGAGTAGGCGCGGGGGTAGGGGCGGGAGTAGGTGCAGGGGTTGGCGCAGGAGTAGGTGCAGGGGTTGGCGCAGGAGTAGGGACCGGGGCAGGAACCGGGGCAGGAACCGGAGTAGGGACCGGAGTAGGGACCGGAGTAGGATAGTTTGTCTCGCACCACTTATCCACGCTACCGTCTACTTTCTTATTTTTGCAGCATGCCTCGCGGCTGCTTGGGCTGACAGTTCCGCATGAAGACCCTGGCATGGGCTTGGGAACGGGTTTAGGGGCGGGTTTAGGTGCAGGCTTAGGATCAGGCTTGGGAGCGGGTTTAGGAGCGGGCTTGGGGGCGGGCTTAGGAGCAGGCTTAGGTGCAGGCTCTGTTGACAGTTCATCAGTTATCTGAATTTGCGTTTCTTCATCGTCCCCTACTTCCTCCTCGTAAATAACATCGTCCTCTTCTTCGGCGTCTACCGTTTCGTGGCATGCTTTTTCTATGAATAGATTCAAATTGCTCAGCAAATCTCCAACATCTGCGGACACGACATTTGTATAATCCACGGCAATATACTTTGACACATTCACGAGATATTCTACTAAGTTTTGAATAGTCATAGTGTCAAAATGTTGAGGGAAGTTCAATTTGTTAAAGACCACACGGTTCGCGACCTCTTTGGACACACTCAAGAATCGACTCGTCGCGATCACATCATTACTTCCGATAGCAGCTCTTAATTCCTGTGCAAATGTCTGTAAGAGCACACACTTGATAGACATTCTTTGATATAACGAAATATTTTTTTACTTGATTTTATCGTATTTGTCCCGATTGTATCTTGGCCAACAGAGCATGAATTGCCGCATTTTTATTGTTCGAGTCGGGACTGTTAAAATACAGACGAATGCGTTTGGTCGGAGGTTGCGTGATTTTCAGAGTCCACGTTTTTCTAGCGGAGGGGTTAAACATTATAACGTTGTCTCCTGAGATTGCCTTTACGATGCCTCCGAGACGGTATTGTGTAGATACGACCCTCCCCGATTTATCCACGGTGTCGATGGCATATCTGATTCTCTTCCCAATGGTGCCCGGAAGGTCCCTCGGTGTTATTTGCACGAATCCAACAAGATATTGCCGAAATGTAGCCTCCGTGAGGTTACTCTGAACTCCTCTTCCCAACGAGTTAGGCGGAAGTGGGAGCGGCGGAGGCATCGGGACGGGTGCTAATCGCGAAACGGTCTTGGGCACGGGTTTCATCGTGAACTTGACGACCGCTTGCGAACTTTTGCTCTTGTTCTTAGAAATCGTTAACATTTACTATACTCATTTATTATTTTCATCATATTGACAAGCTAAGACATTTAATAACGAAAAAAATTATTATGGTACATAATGATTACTCATGCCACTGCTCGTCCTCAGATTCTCCGTTTGTCAACAAGAGGCATAAAGATTGCGAAGTATGTCATCAGAACGTATGAGAACGTTAAGAAAATTCAGCAAGGTGGTGAGATTGGAAGGATCGCTGCGGACGAGTTCGTCCAGGACACGTCGGAGATCGGACCCATAGCCGTAAAGATGAGCCAGTTCCTTTCTGCACGCGGTGACGTCCTAGATGAAAACACCATGCGGGTGGTAGAGAGATTTCAAAACGAGGTCGTCGTAGATAGTGAAGTGCTGCCTGATTTCACTTTTTACGAGTTTGATAAAATTCCTATCGCTTCCGCGTCTATTGCTTCGGTGTACAAAGGAAAACGAAAGACTGACAATAGCGATGTGGTATTGAAACGAGTTCGTCCGGGAGTTAAAGAGCGTATCAGCGAGGACCTTCCGCTCTTTATCATTGTTCTTGATATTGCCAAATTCTTCGGGATCCAAGGCGCAGAGAACATTCTTGAAATTGTGCGCGAGTGCAGGCCGATGATTCTAGGAGAGCTTGACCTACGTCAGGAGGCGAAAACCACGAACTTGTTTAAGAAGAAATTTTCGTATCTTGACTGGTTGACAATACCTGCAGTGTACGAAGCTGGCGAGACATACATGATCTCAGAATACGTTCCATCTAGGAAAATAACCGATGCGGTTCCAAACGGATTTCTTGCCAAACGACTGTTCGAGCTCTACGTGCGGATGATTCTTGACATTGGTCTGGTGCACGCGGATCCACACGCTGGCAACATCGGCGTTCGGAGTGATGGTACATTTGTTCTGTATGATTTCGGCGCGGTGATTGACATTCGTGACATTAAGCCAAACATTTCCAGATGCATCAAGGCGATCGTGCTAGAGGATTCAGACGGAGTCATAAGGGCTTTGGAAGACTTAGATGTCATCAAGTCAGGAGCTTCTGCGGCTCGTTTGAAGCGTATCGTTCCAAAGCTCAAGAAGATCATGGAGTCCGACGACTTCAATGTCGAGCTTGGAAAGATACCGGAGTTTACATCAAACGACAATCGCATTTTCGAGCTAACCACAAAATACGTGTATTTGATAAGATCTCTTACAATCGTAGAAGGCATCGTTTCGTATCACGATCCTAAGTTTTCTCTGAAGAATTACATCAAGAAGTTTGATGATTTGCTCGAGGTTGATATTCCGTTCACGAATGTCATCCAAGAAATAGCGGGAGACTTTATGGCATCGCCGTCGAGCTTGAAAAACTTGAACGAGCTTTTGTTCACGATGAAATCCGAGATGGATGATGGAATGGTAGAATCTAAGAAGTTTATGAAATTTGCCTTCATCACGATCGTGATTCTTGAAATTCTCAAAATGATGTAAATTACACATACACTAATAAAAAATATATGTAATATATACAATGAGTCAAATTGGAAGCGCTAATCAGAGAATGACACCGACGGACGTCGGGCGGATGGTATTCAGACAAGCCTTGGCAGATTTCGGTTACAATCAACCAAACCCCACCACAAAGTCGGGAAGGAAAGCAATAAAATCAGCTAAGAAAATTGCGAAAAAGGCAGTAAAACATTTCAAGAAGACAGGGCAAGTGCCAAGCTCTGGTGATATTAACAGAATATCAGCAATGGAGGCACGGGTGGAACAGATACCAATGGCGGGTTCTCCTGGTTTCGGAGGTGGCAACATGGGAGGCGGCGGTTTCGGAGGTGGTAACATGGGAGGTGGCGGTGGTTTTGGAGGTGGTAACATGGGAGGTGGCGGTGTTTTTGGAGGTGGCAGTATGGGAAGACGTATGGGTGGTGGAAGCATGGGAAAACGCCTGGGAGGTATGGGCAGTCTTCCTAGGAAACAACTCAGCAGATCTGAAAGAAGAAGACTTGCCAAGCAGCAAAAACGTGTCGGAACTCCCACCACCCCCGGGGGTAAAACTGTCACCCCTGGAGGCAACCCCACGACCCCTGGAGCTAAACGCCCTGGTATGTTCAGTCGTCGCTCCAAGTCTATGCCACCCCCTGGAGCCAAGACCCCCACCCCTGGAGCTAAACGCCCTGGTATGTTCAGCCGCCGCCAGAGGTCTGTGTCCCCTACTCCACGTCCCGGTATGTTTAGCCGTAAGAGATCTATGTCCCCTGTAGCCGTAAAACGCCCTGGTATGGCAGCTCAGCAAGCATCTGCTCAACGTGCTAAGGCCCAGCAGGTATCTGCTCAGCGTGCACAAGCTCAGCGTGCACAAGCTCAGCGTGCACAAGCTCAGCGTGCACAAGCTCAACGGTCCCAGGCTCAACGTGCACAAGCTCAGCGGGCACAAGCTCAACGGTCCCAGGCTCAACGTGCGCGGTCTCCCCCTCGTCGCAGCGCATCTCCAGTGCGGAGGAGGTAAAGTACTTAACGACGGAGTTTACTTCTCCCAATGGCTCTCAGCGTTGGCCGCTTGACTGGCACTTTTGGATAATTCAGTCTCGCCGATTTCGTTCCAGCGTTGGAAACGGTGCGACGAATAATGTTCCTACCAAGGCGAAGTTTGTTCTTCCCAGACACTGTTCCTAGACGTTGTAACATCCTGGTTTTATACTTCACTAAATCTGCGCGGACATAATAATGAACTCTGTTTCCCATTAGGCTATTAAATCTTACGGAGTTCGGTTGAGGAGGAGTGAATTGAACTTCGCATATTTTACTGGTTATGTAAAAACTTCTCCTATCAACTGTCCAGTCGAACGGCATGAGAGGACACGGAGCGTCAACACGTTTTATAGTACTCTCATTTTTATTATTTGTATTGGATTTGGCGGCATCCTTGGTCTTCTTCATCCACCCTGAATATATGTAACGCTGACCATTACACGTCACTCCTGCGATCGAATGGCTACCCACCTTCAACATACCCTTTTTACCCATAACTTGGTCTCCTTTGTTTACATTGCTCAGTGTAACTGTATCTAATATGTACGTGCTCTTTCCAAATTTTATCTTCTGTGGCAGTGTTCTATAACTCCCACCGAACGAATAATAATCTGGTTTAGGTACCGTAGTCTTTTTCTGCCAATCATTGCTGTATCCTATATTGACGGAGATGATAGGCGGATTCGAGCCTACGATTTCTTGAACTTCTCTTCGAGATTTAACTTTGTACGAATATGTTGTCTTACCATTCTTGTTCATAGTGGTGGGCGTTCTAGAATGCTCGTTCGAGAGGAAGAGGCGAAAACTTCCATCCGTATATTTGATGGCATCCAGCGAAACAGATTGTATTCCGAAGAAATGCAACAACTTTCTGGCATACAACCTAGGAGTATACCCGGATTTCCACCCATCTCTGATCTCATAAGTACCTCTGCTCGTGAGACGAACCGATCTATATTCGAAAAGGATTGGGTCTGCTTTGTGCAATAAGTAGAGTATCTTCTCAGGCGTCGCGGTATCAAAAAACCCACCGTCGTTTCGACCGGGCCGTTTATATAATCGAGCCATCTTATCAAAAATGTTAACCAGCTCCGTGGTATACTCGTTTTTTGGCATCGAAGTCGCCCATTTTCGTCTGTACATAATTACAACGTCGCGCATAGCTTCTGAATAAAACACGCACATAAGGAGAGCGTTCATCCAACAGGTACCGCGCAGCTGTGGAATTATCAAAGTGTCAGTGCATGGTAGCAGTTGTTGCGAAACGACACTCATATTTATTATAAGTATATAAAATTAAATAACAATCACAACTTTGTATACGACCATTTGAATCCATACGCAGTGTTATATCTAGTTGTACCACGAGCACAGGCACTGATATTGGGTCTGTCTTTATCTATATACCGCGCCGCTTCTCCGCATGACCCGAACGACCCAATCAAATTTCCTTCTAGGTCATACTGATATACTCTCTTAGACCCGTGATTATTCTCGCCTTTTACCGAGTCGCTCATCTTTCTCTTGGTTCTCTCACTCACCATTTTCCCAAGATTTGCTTCTCTGAGCTTTTGTCTGGTTTCCTCGCTGTGTGTTTTACCAAGATTTGCTTCTCTGAGCTTTTGTCTGGTTTCCTCGCTCGGTGTTTTACCATAATTATGATTTTTCTCACCAAGTCGTGCTTCTCTCATCTTTTGTATGGATTCCTTGCTATGCTTACCACCGCTTCCACCGCCTTCCATAAGATTATACCCGCCTGGTGATAGCGTTCCCATCTCTCTCACTAAGAGATTTTCGTCAAAGTTCAAGTCTTCGTCAGGACATTCGTAATAATCTGTTTCAAAGTTGTCCCAACCGTGATATTGTATGGCGTTATAAATTCCTTTACAATGGATGTTCTTCCCTGTTTCATGCTCTGCAAGTCTTTTGTGTATAGGGCGACGCGTTTGTCCGATGTAGATCTTTCCGTTTACTTTATTTTTGAGCATGTAAATGTGCCCCATTTTATGATTTTTATGAATTATGTATTTTTAAGTTTATATAAAATTATAATTTGTCGATACAAGCGTCCTCATATTGACAACCATAATAATTTAAATAAAATGTTTAGAGTAATCATATCAATCACAATGCTGGCAACTCTGCGAGTCCCTGTAACCATGGCCTCTAGCAACAAGAACAACAAGAACAACAATGACTTCCAGAAGAGGATCCAGAAAGATTCCAAGAAGGTTTCTAAGGCATTCGACAAAATTAACAAGGAGAGCGAGGTTCGCAGAAACGATCTCAGCAAGAATCTGAACTCCTGGGTGGAAGAAATCGACAAGCTCGCCAAGAAGGATGTCAAGAAGCTTCAGGAGCTGTTCGAGGACAGTGACATCGAGGGTACCGTCGACATCGACGAAGCTGACTTTGAAACCGTCGACGACGTGGTGGTCTTCAAGCGCAACGACGTGTATTAAAATAAAATATATTGTATCATTATAACTCAATGGACGCCTTTTTCCTTACTAAAACGTTAGAGCGCGAGACATATGTCAATGCCCAGCCCAGGATGAGTTTGTTGTCCGTGCTGCAATTCATCATCTCCCTCACTATTTCCATATACGCCGCGTCTCTCGCATGGTCCGCCGGCAGCTCCGATTCCGCGTTTTTCAGAATATTCATGACGGTGGTAGCATTCATGTTCTCAACGTTATATATCATCGGCTATATCATTTTCAAAGGATTCAAAGCAATGTAAAATGTCATGAGAGTTGTCTGACAGTTGTGTCGCATTCCCTATCCTCCCAGATGCATTTAGGACAATCCTCCGTATGCAACCCATAGAATTGTTTACTTGAACACGGTGCCTCTACTTCCCAGTTCAAGTCTTCGGTTGCGATCTTCAGGAACTTCTTCCAACTTTTTTTCCAGTCGTCGGAATGAGATGTCTCGCCAGGATATTTAAATCTCGTACCGTGTGCAAGTTCATGTGTAATGGACTTGTTCAAACTCCTCTCGCCACGCATGTTTCCAGAACCATCGCGAGATGCAACTCTCAGGGTCCCGGTGCTGTGGTCAAACATTCCAGAGATATACGAGGTGGGAGTGCTGCCCTTTTGAAATGGAAGCAACTGCACGTCAGAAAATTTAGAAATCAGATTGTTGGTAAACTGTTCGTTGGGATAGTTTCTTTTCAGGTGCTTTATGAATATGTCAACTTGTTTATTAAGGAACCTGAGGGTTTTTTCATCCTGATGAGTATCCCCCATAGTCAAGTTAGACTGCGAGTCCAAATAACTATATATCATTTTATTTATCAGTTTTATTTTTTTATGTAAAAATCCGTATAAAATAACAATGAAGTTGTATAATTAAAGATGCCCTCCGTGTCTAGGACAAGAAGATACTCGTCGGCGTTCGTGAACGTTCGCGTGAGGACGGCGGATGATTATGGCTCCGAGTGTCCGATCTGCTTGCGCGACTGGTGCCCCGATGATGCGTGCAATCGGACTATGACGCAGACTAACTGTTGCTTTCAATTCATGTGCGCTGCTTGCGCCAACAAGATATCTATGATATGCAAGTGTGAAGAAGATTGCACAGCCGTCATTCTAATCTGTCCGTTTTGCCGGAACATCTCTAAAACCGCATCGTCCACGTTATTTGTTGGCACTCGCAGGCCTTGCAAGAAATGCCGGGAAAATGATACGACTGCTCGCTGCGAAGAAGCCGAAGAAGCCGAAGAATCTGAAGAAGCTGAAGCCGAAGAAGCTGAAGCCGAAGAAGCTGACGAAACAACTTAAATGATGCAAATAGTATACATGACAAATGTATTCAGTAGACATAGAAAATGCTAAACAAGATATCCCAGATATCCCAGAAAGTCCAATTAAGACCGATAAAATGATGCTCGAATTGATGACGGCAAGTACCAGGATGAGCACGTCGGAATGTCTGTCAGCTCAATCCAGAGTGAGGATGGTTCTCTTTGGCGCATGGATGTTTAATATCATATGTACCGTTCCTTTTTTCGTATATTCGATTATACATGATTCTCAGGCGGATTTAATCGGTCTCGGGATGGTCGTCATACCACTTTACATATCAAAGATAATAGAAAGTTTACACAGAGTGGGTGACAAAATAAACAAAGTGTATTCAGAATCCGAATATATTAAAATGCGTCTTGTAGAAATATTCGACGCGTGCGAGGCGCAATGTAAAAATTGCCCGAATGCTCAATTAAATCAAACGGTGGGTAAGCATATCGTTAATTTATCACGTGGTATTTTGGCCGATCTCACAACGTGTGATAAGGAAACTACAATAAAAAGTCTAATAATAAATTCTTTCACATGGAAAACACCGCACTATACAAAGTATCTGGATAGATCTTTCGTAAATGATAAAACTGATATAATAAGAAAAATGCTAACGTGTTAATCATATCAACTTATTAAAATAATGTTACCATTATTATCATGTCATCATTGTCATTGTCATCGCCATCACCGTCGCCATCGTCGTCGCCAACTTTGAACGATACCATTAAAAATAATAGATCCGAAATAGAGAATATAATAACCAATTCTACGATGTTCGTGCGCGAAAAACAAACCGTCAGAGAATTATCACACAAGTTTTCCAGAGAGGTAGGAGGCGACGAAAAAGACTGGATAAAACAAAACAGAAATCTTTGTGGATTTTTCGGGTCTCCTGAGAAAATCGTTCCTCGATATACAAAATTCAGAATACCGAACCCGCTGGTTGTGGAAGCAAACAGAATATATTTTAGTTCTCTCATACAGTCGAGATAATTTTTATCGTAAATATGTTTTGATTATATTTTATAATACAATCAAAAATAATATAACCGCGCATCAGCAATGTACGCAGCGACCTGAGCAATAATTATAGCGACAAGGGTCTACATTTTTCATGTCCCATTTGCCGTCGACAGCTAGTTTCCTGAAGGCGCCTAGACGACCCTCGCGCATCGCGGCAGAATTTCCAGCGGTGAATTTTGCATTACGAAGATTCAGGAAACTGTTCAACCAGTTCGCCCTGTCTCCTCCGCGCGCATTCTTCATAAAATCCCCAGAACAGTTTCCACAAATCCCACCCCCTTGGTTGATGGTGGCGTCCAACGCGGCGGCGATAATAAGAGGTTCGTCACGAATTCCCGCGGGGACATACTTCTGCATATCGTTCATCATAGGTTTTATATACATCTTCAGGTAATAGTCCCACTGTGCATCGTGAAAACGCTTGTTATTCGCATTGTCTCTTACCCAATTGCACAATGCCCTTTCGTCACTGTAAGAATCGGTTCCATATCTCCCTCCTGCAAAGCTGGGCCCGCCTGCATTTCTAATGATTTCCTGAGGACCGTTGTATGCCGTGACAAACCCGGTCAACCCCATCGTGACACCACGTTTATCTCGAATGTTTTCGCAATACGAATACACGTTTTGTTTGTTCACCCTCTCCCACCAACGACTTTGGCTTTGTTCTGGACCGTTGATGAGATTGAGAATGTTTGTGACTTGTTCAACATCCAGACCAAGAGTTTTCATAACTTGATCGGGAATTCCTTGGGGGTTATTTTGCGAAGGAGATGGACTCGGTGCTGGTGGCCGTTCGGGATTCAGGTCTACCAGCTGACCCTTGGCATCGTACCCAGTATTACACCCGGTGTTATCATTTTTCGTGCATCGAAGTCCCGCGTTTGCGTCCCATCCCCAATATGGATACTTGCGTTCGAGGGCGGTGGGAGGTCTAGAGGGCTCGGGTTTTGGCGCAGGCGCTGGTGGTCGGTCGGGGTTCAGGTCTACTAATTGTCCCTTTGCGTCATACCCAGTATTACAGCCGGTATTATCATTGTTCGTGCATCGAAGTCCCGCGTTTGCATTCCACCCCCAGTAGGGATACTTGCGTTCAAGCGCAGTCGGAGGCCTCGGGGCAGGGGGTTTTGGGACAGGGGGTTTTGGGGCGGGAGGTTGGGGTGTGGGAGTGGGGTTATTATCACATGGTCCGCGGTAGCATTGATCTCCAAACTCGGTCCATCCGACCGGACAGATGCCACCGAACGGGGCACGGTATATCCTTTCGCAAACACTGGGGGCTGTATTCATTTGCTTTACCGCATTCTTCAGATCGTCCGCGTCGGCTCCTACGA
>Ga0114978_10005621_pt1 | contig 10002 bp, 13 predicted proteins | sample S_140212_EF_Meta_FD_87027 | JGI IMG/M metagenome (GOLD analysis project Ga0114978, IMG submission 87027) | Freshwater microbial communities from Lake Simoncouche, Canada to study carbon cycling - S_140212_EF_MetaG | ecosystem: Environmental > Aquatic > Freshwater > Lake | place: Lake...
CAATGATCCGTAAACGTCAACAATCTTAAGGAGATAGAATATGGCGAAGAGCTTTGATATTTCAAAGTTCCGTAAATCTATCACTAAAAGTATTGATGGACTCGGAATTGGTTTTAATGATCCAACTGATTGGATCTCAACCGGCAACTACGCACTAAACTATCTTATCTCAGGGGACTTCTTCAAAGGAGTCCCTTTGGGAAAAGTTACGGTGTTTGCTGGAGAATCAGGTGCAGGTAAGAGTTATATCTGTTCTGGTAATATTATTAAACATGCTCAAGAGCAGGGCATATTTCCTATTTTAATTGATAGTGAAAATGCCTTAGATGAAAAATGGTTATTGGATTTAGGTGTCGATACAAGTGAGGGCAAATTGCTCAAACTTAATATGGCTATGATTGATGATGTGGCTAGAACTATTCACGAATTTATGAGCGAATATAAGTCAATGCCCTTAGAGGATCGTCCAAAAGTTCTATTTGTTATCGATAGTTTAGGTATGTTGTTAACGCCAACAGACATTAATCAATTTGAAGCAGGTGACTTAAAAGGTGATATGGGTCGTAAACCTAAAGCACTAACAGCACTGGTTCGTAATTGTGTTAATATGTTTGGTAGTTTTAATGTTGGATTGGTTTGTACTAATCACACATACGCAAGCCAAGATATGTTTGATCCAGATGATAAAATTTCAGGTGGACAAGGATTTGTCTACGCATCTAGTATTGTTGTTGCTATGAAAAAACTCAAACTTAAAGAGGATGAGGATGGTAACAAGGTAAGTGATGTGTTGGGTATACGATCGGCCTGTAAAATCATGAAAACTCGGTATGCCAAACCCTTCGAAACGGTGCAGGTTAAAATTCCATATTCAACTGGAATGGCTCCTACATCCGGATTGGTTGACATGTTTGAGAAAATGGGTGTATTATCTAAAGTAGGGAACAAACTTGCCTACACAAGTAAATCAACAGGTGAGATCATTGCAGAGTTCCGTAAAAATTGGACTGAAGATAAACTCAGACAAATTATGGATGAGTGGGATCACACAGTCGCAGTTAATTTAACAACAACTATTGAGGACACAGAGGAAGCATAATGGAAGAATCATTAATTATAGAAATTTGGGATACTTTTAAAGAATATGTTCCAGAAAAAAATCGTGAAACAGCCGCAAGTCATTATGTAGATTTTTTAACAAGCAAAGATGTTGACACATCGGTGTTAGAAGGTCTTATGGGATATGATCCCCATTTAGATTCGGCTATTGAATTAGTAGTTGGTGAAAATGAAGAGATAGAAGAAGACGACGAAGACTACGGATACGAAGACGAGGAGTATTAATGTCTTGGTATGCTAAAGTCAGTAAAGACATAGCAAATCTTCCAAACTGTCTTGCACATTTTTATAATGAATTAGATTCGGCCAAGCTCGAAGTTAAGGTACACGGTAATATTGAACGAGCAAGTGCATCATTGCCGGGTATTGTAGAACAACGTTTCAATCAGCTTCAAGAAATTGAAGCTGTATTGGAATACCTTAATATTGAATTGCGCAGGATTAAATCAAAGGCGTTCCGTAAATATCTAGAAAACTATCAACGAGCCCTAAGCAGTAGAGATTGTGAAAAATATGTTGATGGAGAGGCTGATGTTGTTGATATGGAAAAAATCATTAATGAGTTTGCTATGTTACGGAATCAGTGGTTGGGTATTATCAAAGCATTAGATATTAAACAGTGGCAACTTTCCAACATTATTAAACTTAGAGCCGCAGGGCTTGAAGATATTAGTCTATGACAATATATATTGAAGATTTGATTCATCGATCAGTAGTTGGTCTGAATTCTATTGATCATCGATCTACTAGTATGCTAGAAAGTTTTAATGAGCAGAACAACAAAGGTGCTGGGCTAACTGAAAAACAGAGAGCCGCAGTCATTAGGATTTTAACTCGTCACAAAGTAGACGTATCAAAATCATTAGGTACAGATATTAGCTCAATTTTAGAAAATCCCCAATATCGACTACCCTTAAGAGAAATTAAGGTGGTTAGGCAGGTGTCGATCATCTCATATAAAGACCAAGGACGAGCGATTAAAGTAGAATTTCCATACAATGAAGAAAAAATTAAAAGTATTCGAGAATATAAAAAACATAGTTTACAGGCCTTTTGGGATGCCGAAAACAAATACTGGATTTTTGCCTTAGAAGAAGAAAATATTAAATTTTTAGTGAAGTTTTGCGAAAACCAAGAATTTAATTTTGACGAAGAATTTGTAGAATATAAAAAAAATACTTTAGATGTTATTGAGAATATGCACGATCATGTACCTATGCTAGTGTTAGATCAAGATGTTCTAAAAATTGTAAATTCTCCTGAAAATTTGCCAATTTTGACCTCAAAAGATGTCTTATCGGCTGTGTTTGAGGCAAGAACTTTAGGAATTTTAACCTGGGATGAAAATGTTAATCAGCATAAATCAATACAGGAACTTCCAGAGCCTATCAAAGAGTTCTTGACAAATGACTACGATCATGCAACACTAATAGACAGTCAAAAAACCACAATTGACTGTCTAAAATACTTCTTTAGGTACATGAGTCCGTGCCTTGTAATCATTCCAGGTGGAAGTGAATATGAAAAAATATTAATGGCTTATGAGTTTTTAATTAGCTGTGGTATTAAAAATTATGAAATGAGTACCATGTTTAGGTTACCAACAGACACCGGCGGAAATTTCAATAATTTTGTTAAAGGTAGTAAATTAAACGGCCCCATCACCAGTGACACTAAAATTGTTTTTGTTAGTACCAAGTTACCCAAAAGTGTATTAAAAAGTAAAATAAATTTTAACTGTGTCATAAACATGGGAACACATTCAGCACATCACACAATTAAAGAATTTGTCAAAAATCATGAAAATCTAGTAATTTTTTCAGAAATTAACAAATTCAAAAACATAAAGGATCGCATGGAATGGCAACTGCACGGGTTGTAATCAAAGACGAAGTCAACGTACATATCAAAGATTTAGATCTCGATACACGTAAGGCCTTGGTCAAAAAATTCAAATACGAAGACCCAACTGCTCGCTTCCGCCCGGCTTATAAATTAGGTCGTTGGGACGGTACTATTAGTTTTTTTGGTCTTGGCGGAACTACCTATCTGAGTATGCTACCTCAGGTACTTGAGTACCTTGAAAGTAAAAATTATTACATAGAAGTTGAAGATCTACGTAATCCAATTTCTTTAGATTTTCCTGAAATTTCCTCAGATTTTTGGGGTGATGCAACATGGCCTGAAGGGCATAGATTTGCGGGCGAACCAATACGACTAAGAGACGATCAAGTTGAGGTTGTTAATATATTCTTAAAAAATCCACAGTGTATGCAGGAGATTGCCACAGGATTTGGTAAAACTATTACCACTGCAACTCTGAGTAAAATCTGTGAAAAATATGGTCGATCAATAACCATTGTTCCAAACAAAGATCTTGTCACACAAACTGAAGAAGACTTCATTAACTGCGGATTAGACGTGGGTGTCTACTACGGAGACAGAAAAGATTTAGGAAGAACCCACACAATTTGTACTTGGCAAAGTTTGAACATTTTAGACAAAAAATCACTTAATGCTGGAGATGAAGAAGAACTGTTAACCTTGGCAGAAATGTTAGAAGGAGTTCAAACAGTAATGGTTGACGAGGTTCATATGGCCAAAGCCGATGTACTTAAAAAATTATTAACACACAATCTAGCTAATGCTCCAATTCGTTGGGGATTGACTGGAACCATACCCAAAGCAGAGCACGAATATCAAGCTCTACGTGCTAGCCTAGGGGATGTTGTTAATCGTATTAAGACGCACGAATTACAAGAAGCAGGAGTGTTAAGCAACTGTCAAGTAAAGATTGTACAGACAGCTGAGTGGAAAGAGTTTGGTAGCTACGCTGAAGAATTAAAGTATCTAGTTACAGATGAAGATCGTATAGGCTATATTGGTAATATGATTAAAAACATCGGCGATAGCGGTAACACATTAGTTTTGGTAAACAGGATCGATAGTGGAAAAATGTTAATCGAGTTAATACCAGATGCAGTGTTTATCAGCGGAGAAGTAAAAGGAGCAAAACGTAAAGAGGAGTACAAAGAACATGCAACTAGCGATAAAAGAATTACTATCGCGACCTATGGTGTCGCGGCTGTTGGTATTAATATTCCTAGGATCTTTAACATGGTATTGCTGGAGCCTGGCAAATCGTTTGTTAGAGTTATTCAAAGTATAGGTCGTGGTGTAAGAAAGGCAGATGACAAAGATTTTGTGCAAATTTGGGACATAACAGCAAGTACCAAATATGCCAAGCGTCATTTAACTGAAAGAAAAAGATTTTACAAAGAAGCAAAATTCCCATATAATATAGAAAAAGTAAAATATCAATAATGCAAATACTAACACTTGAAAACAAAATATTCCATCTTAATGAACTTCCAGATGAAATTGACGAAGACTTACGATTTAGCGTATTAGACAATAGTGATAATTCTAATCCTGATCATTTTTTTATTCCGTTAATCTTTTTAGAAAGTTTTACAGGACCAGCAGTGGTTCTAAAAATTGGAGAACACGAACTGACTATGCCACTAGATTGGTGTACTATAGTTGGAGATCCACAAGGACCAGAAATGGAGGTATTACCTCTAACTAGCCTAAATGATCGAGGATTCAAAACTTTCTGTTTTAATCCACTTAGTGATTTTAGACCAGAATTTCTTGACATTGATATCATAGATGTATATCAAGATGTTAAATGGTATTTTCCAAAGATGCGCCCAGGTCAGTTGTTGTGTACTCCGTTAACTAATAAAGAAAAACCAACCTGCGCCTATTTTGTTAAAGAAGTAAGTCGTCAAAGTGAGATCGTTGATTATACCAAATGCTGGTAAAAACTATGCCGTTGATTAAATCAACTAAGGAACTAGTACTATTTTATTATGTAGACGGTACAAACGGTGGTTGGATTAAAACCAAAGGAGAACTAGGAGAAATCTATGGGCATTCTAATAGAACGCAATGGACTCCTAGTTCAAAACATCCAGACCCGATACAGTACACTGAAATATTAGAAATGGCTAGTTATGTTCCAATGTTATCTAAACAACTAGAACAATTGATGCTATTATATAACTTAAACAAAGACAATTATCATGGCAACGGCGAAACTTAAAAAACCTCCAGTACTAGATATTAAAAGAGAATTAAAGGCAGTAGATGAAAAAAATTATTATTTTTATGATAATCTCACAGATGAAGAAAAGAAAGCATTCAGCCCATATATACTAATGCGTTATACCAGTAATGCACAGGGAGACAAAGATATACAAGAATGGTTTGTAGAAACAACAAACGAAATGGTCAATAAGCATCACTGGGTATTATCAAAGAACCACAAGGGGTTATTATGGAAACTGTTTGCCTCCACCGGAGCAGGCTTTCCAGCATATCATCCTTATCTACCTGCAGGAAAAAAAGAAAAAGCCAATAAAATTGAAAAACTATTATGTGAATTGTATCCTGCTATGAAGATGACTGAGATTAAAATAATGGCAAGAATGATGGATAAAAAAGACATAGAAGAATTATTTGACAAGATGGGATTTGATAAAAAACAACGTAAGGAATACGAGTGATTCTAGATCAACCCTACACCTGTGTGCATTGTGATAAGAGTTTTATGAAAGAAAAAACTCTTGTGGCTCATATGTGTGAAAGAAAACGTCGGGCACTACAGGAAAAAGAAAAACGTGTACAGGCAGGGTTTATGGCCTTCAATCGGTTTTGGCAAGTGGCACAAGGCGGTAAAAAGAACAAGACATACAAAGAGTTTTGCGAAACAAGTTATTATAATGCTTTTGTAAAATTTGGCAGTTTCCTAAATAATGTCAATCCTCTGTATCCAGAAAAGTTTGTAGATTATGTAATTAAGAGCGGAGTTAAATTAGATCATTGGTGTAGAGATGAACTATATGAAAAATATCTATATGAGATGCTTAAAGTAGAGCCGGTTGAATCCGCGGTACAACGCAGTATTGCCACAATGATGGAATGGGGTGATGAGCAAAGTGCAGAATTTGCACATTACTTTCTTTATGTCAGTCTTAATCGAGCAGTACATGATATATTAAACGGGCGTGTGAGTCCTTGGATTATTCTTAACAGTACGTCAGGATATGCCATGGTTAATAACATGAATGACGAACAATTGAATATGATTGGACCAGCATTTGATGTACAGTACTGGAGTCGTAGATTCAAAGAAGTTCCAGCAGATGTTGCATTAGTCAAAGAAATCTGTTCCGAGGTAGGGATAAAATAATGCCTGATATTGACATAGATTTTGCCGATCGAAATAAGGTCCTGGAAATAATACCGCATATCACAGCCACAATTGATGGAGAAAAGAAACATAACACAGGTGTGTATTGTCACAAGATACCACTTAATCCACTTACCGGCTTAGCCAGTATTGATTATAAGGCGGCTGAAGATAGGGGCTACTTTAAGATAGATTTTCTTAACGTATCGGCTTATGAAGGTGTAAAGAATGAACTACATCTTGAACAACTATTAGCCACAGAACCACTGTGGGAACTACTAGAACAAAAAGAATTTTGTGATATGATATTCCATGTCAACGGATATCACGATTTGATAGCTAGACTTAAACCACGTAGTATTGAACAGTTAGCTATGTTCCTTGCTCTGCTGAGGCCTGGTAAAAAACATCTCATCCCAATATGCGAGGAAAAAGGATTCCAATCGATCGCTGATGAGATTTGGACTAAAAATGAAGATGCTTATACATTTAAGAAAGCTCATAGTTTTTCTTATGCTCATGCTATTGTAGTACAGATGAATTGTATTTGTGAAGGAATTAATCAGTAAACCGTCTGGGTGTCCGGATCAACTGAATTGATTTGCGTTTGATACGTTTTTCTGCTATTTCGCTAAGATTAACACTAGGTCCAAATATTAATTCAATGTCCTTACTGTTAAATGTTTTAATCAATGGTTTAAACTCTTGCATTTCTCTTTTTAGAAATATGTTAATTGGAATTTTACGATTGCTTTCCCACCACCAAACTTCTCCTAGATTTAAAAATTCTTTACGAGATTCATCTGATTTAATCATTGCAATATCGTAGATACTTACCACGTAAGTATCAAAGTTAATAATAACACCAACGTATTCTATGTCGTTTGATTTAATGCAGGATACAAAAGGATAGTTTTCTTGGAAGGATTCTGAATAGCTCATTAATCTCAATAAATATATATATGCAAAGTTTACCAGTTTATTTATATCCAAATTCCCTTGACGTTATACTGGATTTGGATCCAGAAGTTAAGGGAGTCAATCAAATTATGTATCAACGCGATCTAAAAATACAAAAAGGCATCAAAAATAAAATACGCATTCAGTTTAAGAATAGCGATCAAAAACGTATACCCATTTCTAATACAAGTACATTTGTATTCAATATGTTTGATACTGTTAACCAACAGTTGGTCATACAAAAAGAATTAACCATATTAGACGAAAATACTACCAGCACTAGAGGATCGGCCCTATTAACATTGAATGAAAGTGATACGTTGGATCTAGCCAGTGTAAGTTACAATTACAGTATAACTTATCAAGATCCAGAAGATGGTACCTATTTGCCTACTTATTCTAACACATATTACGGCATGGTTGGTAATTTATATGTTACCGAAGAAGCGTATCCTAAACTAAAACCTAGCCAAGAGATTGTTAGTTTTAATAAGAGCTATAATTCTCAACCCGAACTATGGGAACATAAGAGCGGCAACATCTATGCCTATCCAGAATACAATTCTAATTCAGCACTACACACCGTGGCCTTGTATATGACTGGCTATCGTGGCACTGTGTACATCCAAGGTACGCTTTATAATTCCCCACAAGAATTAGGCAGGTACGTCACTGTTGCCACACTAACCTATGATGGATTTACCGGAGTTGACTACTCTAACTTCAACGGTATATTCTCCTACATTCGTGTAATGTATGTACCAGATCGCGATGTTTTGAACGATAACGACAATCCTGAATACTACGGTTCATTTGACAAAGTCCTATATAGAAGTTAAACTATTAGTATGGATGAAATCTATACTACACTGACAGCTCTCTTACCTGGTAAAAGAAAACAAACTCCCAGTGGATGGATAAGTTTTAATGCGGTCTGCTGTCATCATAGAGGAGAATCTCAAGATGATAGACTGCGTGGTGGTATACTACCAAATCCAACTGGCGGATTTCAATACCACTGTTTCAATTGTACATTCAAAGCAGGATGGACTCCTGGACACTTATTAAGCACTAATACTCGACAATTATTCAAATGGTTAGGATTATCCGATACTGACATTAGTAAATTGGGTCTAATAGCATTAAGATTAAAAGATGAACAAAATACTCCGACAAAGAAATTACTAAACTTTGAACTAACAGAAAAAGAATTGCCCAAAGATTCTAAATCTATAAACGATTGGATTGCCCAAGGCACAGAAGATGAAGACTTACTCAAGGTTGTGAACTATATTGTAGAAGAAAGACAGTTAGGGTGGGATTGGTACAATTGGCACTGGAGTCCTACAGCAGGATATCGAGATCGTGTAATTCTTCCATTTTATTATGATGGTAAAATTGTAGGATCCACTGCTCGTAAAATTACTCCAGGTAAACCAAAATACTTAAACGATAGTCAACCTGGGTATGTGTTTAACTTAGACCATCAAAATTACAATCGTAAATACGTATTGGTTATGGAAGGACAATTTGATGCTATTGCAGTTGATGGAGTAGCTATAGGACATAACGATCCTAATGAAGCTCAGTGTGCCCGTATTAATGCCTTGGGTAAAGAAGTTATTGTTGTTCCCGACCACGACAAACCGGGGGCTAAACTAATCAAATCGGCCATAGAACACAATTGGGGAGTGAGTATCCCTGCATGGGGCAATGGTGTTAAGGACACAGCTGATGCAATAAAACTATATGGACGGCTATATACGCTAGCCACAATTCTGCACTATAAAGAAACGAACGAGATAAAAATACAACTACTGAAGAAAAAACTAGAGAGCCTAGATGAATAAACCAAACTATGATTACACAATGCAACGACTGTATTTGGAGATGTTCTTATCAGATGCAGAAACATTTGTACGTTGCCAAAACATTTTTGATCCAGAAAATTTTGATCAAAGATTACAAGATACTGCAGAGTTTATTAATTCATACATTGACGAATATAAAGTAATGCCCGAAGCTACAATTGTCAATGCTAGCTGTAGAATGGATTTAGATCCTATAGCATTACCCAAAGAAAATTATGAATGGCTAATGGACGAGTTTGAAAACTTTAGCCGCCACAAAGGATTAGAACGTGCTATTCTAAAGTCAGCAGATTTGTTAGAAGACGGAGACTATGGTCCAGTCGAGAAACTGATTAAAGACGCTATACAAATATCGTTAAACAAAGATATGGGTACAGATTATTTTGAAGACCCTAGAGCAAGACTGACCAAACTCAAAGATGGTAATGGGCAGATATCTACAGGTTGGCCTAGTATTGATCGTAAATTATATGGTGGATTTAACAGAGGTGAACTAAACATATTCTGTGCAGGATCCGGAGGTGGTAAGAGTTTATTCCTAGCCAATCTGGGAGTAAATTGGGCATTGGCAGGATTGAATGTTTTATATCTCACATTCGAGTTAAGTGAAGGACTAGTGGCTATGCGATTGGACAGTATGACTACAGGAGTGGGCACACGTGAGATTTTTAAGAACATTGATGATGTTGAACTCAAAGTTAAAATGATAGGAAAACAGGCAGGAAACCTGCAGGTTAAGTATATGCCTAGCGGAAAAAATTGCAACGATATTCGAGCCTATTTGAAGGAATATCA
>Ga0114978_10005623_pt1 | contig 10001 bp, 5 predicted proteins | sample S_140212_EF_Meta_FD_87027 | JGI IMG/M metagenome (GOLD analysis project Ga0114978, IMG submission 87027) | Freshwater microbial communities from Lake Simoncouche, Canada to study carbon cycling - S_140212_EF_MetaG | ecosystem: Environmental > Aquatic > Freshwater > Lake | place: Lake...
ACCTGCGACCAAGAGATTAGAAGGCTCCTGCTCTATCCTCTGAGCTACGAGGGCATTTCCCTGCAAATATATGGGCTTTAGGCCCATCCAGTTGCACGGTGTTTAGTTGTATTTTCACCGCGTGCGTCATTCGTGCAACTTCCAAATTAATTGGACGTCAGAACAGCTAACTTGATAGCCCTAATTCTACGACAGGCATGCTCCTTGATCGGTTGAAGGTTCAGCCATGGGACTTCGCCATTCTGGCAACTGCACTGCACAATCGGGCGATGTCGGCGCGCGACACCTGTTGCAGGCTCCCAGCTGACGGGCATAAAAGTGGGGGTGCTTCTTAGAAGGAACGATTGCCTTCTACCTTTCTGAGGGTTACTTCTTGATGGTTAACTCCATGGCAATCAATGAATGGTGGAATTTGACTCCGTGACCCGCCCCACGAGGCAACCTAAAACCACTAAGGTTTAGTCCGAGACGTTAGATTCACCGTTCTTTATAATCTTGGGACAAAGTGCGTGCGTGTTTGCGCTTGCAGCCCTGTTAAAAAGAACAACGTCGTTCACACTTTAAAAAAGTTCACTTTAAATCGTTTCAATATTTCAGTAACTAAGAAAATCTAGGGGGAAGTCATGAATATTCGCTTACGAATCTTGGCGGGGATTGTCGTTGTTGTTGCCTCGCTTCCGCTTGCCGGGTGTTCTGCATTATCCGGCGCTGCTTCTCAAGATGAAGCTATGACGCAGAGTCAATACTTTGCGAATCTTCGCAGCGAGCTTCCGCAGCTTGCGGGTTCGAGTGACACCACTCTCAGGACCGCGGGCAACCTGCTGTGCGGCAATTTTGCACCGGGGAATGTTGTGAGTGGAACCCCCTGGGCAGCTGCAATTTCAATGCTTCAAGATACGCCAGGCCTCAGCGACGCAGAGCGAGGTGTGTGGATAACCGCAGCCGTCAAGACTTATTGTCCGCAGTACATTTCTGATTTAAATCTGAGGTAGCCAGCATTGTCCGCTGTCGATTAGCGGGCAAGTGACACATATTTGCGCCCAACGGTCCGGCCTGACGATCAGCTATTAAGCCGGATTCAATCCCTGCCAGTTTGAAGACGTAAGCCCCAGCTGTTGGCATGCTTCACAATCGCCAAACTGCCTCAGGTCCAAGGGCGACCTTGCGACAACAGACACCTTGTTAGTTTCACTTCGCCCCTGGTCATATTGAGCCAGTGGCTGGCACGCCAACTCGCGGCCGTTATCAACTGTTAGTCTAAAAAAAATCGGTTACAAACTAATGACTTGGGGACGCGAAATGGCTGCAAATCCATTGGAAGGCTGGTATTCAGCACCTGGCAAAGAAGGCTACTTGCGGTGGTGGGACGGTGTTGCCTGGTCTGACCACGAAAAGCCTGCACCCGCTGTTGCTGTTGCTGTTGCTGTGGAACAGGCACCTCCTGCTGGTGCGCCATTGGATGCAGCTCCCAGTAGCGCCAGTCCGACGAAAGCCCAGACAATCACAAAAGTCCTCGGAGCATCCGGGTTCGCCGTTGCTGGTGCAGCCCTCGCGGCAGATGGGGCATTTGGCCTTGGGAAACAGCGAAAAGGGCTCAACGGCCTCGGTAAGTTCTTCATTTGGGCAGCCATCTTGCTCATCGTTGGCTTCTTTGCCGTCATCATGGGAATTGCAAATGCTATCGGCGGGAGCACAGAGGCTTCGACCCTTCCAGGTGGCATTCTGATTGGACTTGTTGGACTTTTGGTGCTCGTAATCGGCATCGTCAAACTTGCGGTTCGTGCTGGCTCCGTCGCGGCAGGGATTCTCCTCATTCGCGAGGGAATGAAGCGCGGTAAAAGTGTCGGTGAAGTTTAAGGTGAAAGTATTCGGCTTCGAGGAGGGGGTTCGCCATGGGGATTATTGACAAAGTGAAATCGGCCATCGGCGAAGGTGGTCTCTCACTCGCCCACGAGGCGGGATCGAAGTTTCTTGCCCAAGGATTATCGAGTAAAAGTGACGCACCCTCCACGGTTCCGCCACCCCCTCTGGGCCAAGTTCCAGTAGAGCGCGAGTTCTCGGCTCAGGTTATTTCTCCCATTCCTTCGCTTCAGTCGGATACCTCAGCGCACGGAGCGGCTCAAGGCCCGCTTGAATCGGCCGCGGTTCAAGGCAGTGCCCCCGACGGTGTGGTCATGCTTTCCGCGCCGAAGGCTGGTCACGTCGACCAAATCCTTCAACTTCATCAAATGTTGCAGGACGGTTTGATTTCACGAGATGAATTCGAAGTCCTCAAAAGCGGGTTATTTTCCTCGAGCTGACCTCAGTGAGACGAACTGCTGTGCAACGTCGAGAATGCCTTGCGCCGAGTCAGTCATTCTTGTTTGCCGTTTGCTGTAGCCAACGCATGGCTGAGTAGAAGTTTCATCGCACGTTCATCGCACGAAATCCGTGGTGTGGGTCTGTAGCCTTGTGTGTGAAGGAAAACAGGCGGCCTGTCAGGAGCTGAGAAGGCTCCTGCTCTATCCTCTGAGCTACGAGGGCATTTCCGGTGAATGACGTTCCTAAAATCTCACCGTTAATAGTTTAACCGACGACTCTGCGTGGTGGGCTGGGGCAATGGATGACCCTGTCTTCTTGATAAGGGGTCAACACCCCTATACTCGCTTTAGGTAGTGCTTCTTGCATTTCCAAAACTGATGTGGGGCGGACGACGTTGAGGTACTACTTGTGCACGATAAATGAAGCAGGAATTTCCACGGCAACTTTGGTTTCCGAATGAGCAAGGTCTCGTTCCCATTGAGAAAGACCTGGACCGTTGGGCTCACGCTTGCCGTGGCCTTTTCAATTCTGACGCCGACGACCTCTTGGGCACAGACAACTCCGACGCCCACTCCGGCGGTGGCCCCAACCCTCACTCCAACGGTCGCTCCGAGTTCTCCGGGCTTACCGGACGCGTCGGGTTCCCAGGATGATCCACAACCGTTGGTAAGCCTTGAGGATCGCGTCACAGCGCTCATAGTCTTCTACGAGGTGGGCGTTTCTCGCTTTGATGCGATGGGGGAGCCTACGGGCTCAAATGTTATCCCTGAGGTAAACGTCAGCCGCAGCACCCTGATTGGTGCCGGAATGTCCACTCTTGAGCTGGCCGCGCCGGTCGACGTCGCAACGGCCGAAGCCCTGGCGGCTGAACTGACGGCGGACCCACGAATCCGCTGGGCCTCACCGGATGGTTGGAAGAGACCCGTTCTCGACACGGCCCTAACGGTGTCAATGCCCATCGATTTAACTGTTTCAGGCCCCGATGGTTCAGCGACCAAAAGTGGGGCTTTCACGTATGTAGACCTTCCACCGACAATCTCTGGCCTAGATGTCGTGAGTGGTCCCGTAGCGGGCGGTGCGATTATCGTCATCTCGGGAACCAATCTGGCAGATGCCACGATGGTCACTTTTGGCGGCACTGCGGCCTCGATTCAATCCACTACTTCTTCGACCGTGACCGTGGCTACACCCTCAAAGACGGCCAGTGTTGTCTCTGTCTCTGTCACGACAGCCGGGGGAACGGCAACGGCGACAAACTCTTATACATTCGTGAACCCACCTTCGCTGACGACGATTTCCCCCACTACTGGATTGACCAACGGAGGCATGACAGTCACCTTGAGCGGATCCAATCTGTCGACGGCATCGGCGGTGACCTTTGGCGGCGCGGCGGCAACAATTCAGTCGACATCGGCCGGCTCCGTCACCGTAACGGCACCGGCCACGCAAGCAGGGTCTGTGTCGGTTGACGTGGTGACGGCCGGTGGGTCAGCGACATTGACCAACGCCTTCACCTTCGTTGATGGGCCGACATTCTCGGGGCTGTCCGTGGTCAGTGGCCCGCTCGCAGGGGGGACAACGGTCGTCATCTTGGGAACCAACTTGTCCACTGTGTCTTCCGTAACCTTTGGGGGCACGAGCGCAACAATTCAATCCACAACGAGTTCATCCGTCACCGTAAAAACCCCCGCTAAACCGGCCGGCACAGTCTCCGTGGTAGTAACGGCCGCAGGAGGAGTCGTTACCGCTCGGAACGCCTTTACCTTCGTCGCCGTGCCGACGCTCAGCAGTCTGACCCCGGTGTTGGGGAGCCTCGTTGGTGGGCAGACTGTCGTCCTAACTGGGACGAATCTGTCGACAACCGCATCGGTAACATTCGGGGGTACGGCCGCCGTCATTCAATCTGCGACTGCGACCACCGTTACGGTCACCACGCCCGCCAAAACCGCTGGCGCTTTTTTAGTGGTGGTCAAGACAGCTGGCGGATCCGTCACGAAAACCTCGGCGTTTACTTACCAAGCAGCACCAACAATTGCGTCTGTTTCTTCGGCGATGGCAGGCGTGAGTGGTGGTGTGACCGTGACGCTGAATGGCACAAATCTAGCGAACATAACCGATGTACTTTTTGGCGACACAACGGCAATTATCTCCTCTAAAACCACCACGACGGTTGTGGTGACATCACCCGCTCATTCCGCGGGTATCGTGACGATTTCTGCATCTGGCCTGAATGGAACAGCCAGTATGACAAACTCCTACACATACGTCGCTGGGCCCACGGTGACGAGGCTCTCCGTCGTGAAGGGGCCGCTGGCCGGTGGGACCGTCGTTGTCCTGACGGGCACCAACTTGTCTTTGACCTCATTGGTCACCTTTGGGGGTACTGCCGCAACGATTCAGTCGTCGAGTGACAGTTCGCTGACAGTGAAAACACCCGCGAAAACAGCCGGTCTTGTTTCGGTTGTCGTAACGACGAGCGGCGGATCGGTTACGAAGACATCTGCCTTCACGTACGTGGCCCTTCCCACACTGACCTCCATAAGTCCAGCCTTGGGCAGGCTCACAGGCGGGCAAACGGCCACGTTGACGGGGACAAATCTCTCGACGGCCTCGACAGTGACTTTTGGCGGCACGACCGCGACGATTGTGGCGGTCACGGCAACGACCGTGACCGTGACGACACCCGCTAAAGCTGCCGGCGCGGTTTCCGTTTCGGTCACAACCGCCGGCGGAACAGCCACGAAGGCGACGGCGTTCACCTATCGAATGTCAGACATAACGAAACCCAACAGCATTCCGTCGCGAATGGCTGTGCAGGTTCCGTCCGGCACAGGCGCGCGTGTTCCCTTCGCAAGAGGGGGCACATTCCAGGTGAATACTCCGGCAAAAGCTGATTCCTCGAGCAATCAACTTGAAGCCGCTGCTGGCCATAACTCCGTTCTTGCATATTGTGGCCTGGATAGTTCTACCTATGTCATTCAGCGGTGCTATGACGACAGTGATTACGATGCTGGGTACTACGCGCTCAATTCCGAAATCATCTACTCGGACGTTTTTGTCACGGCGGCGCGCAAGTCAACTCTCGTCATCGAGACAGTTCCCTACCGGGCTATCACAGACAACTACTGGCTCTATTACTCCGACACATTCAATAACGTCTATTTTGATTCCAACGGTGACGGCTATTCCGACGTCGCCATTTCTGACCAAAACCAGTACCTGGCCGCCGGGCAAACGGGCTACGGATGGGTTTATGACTGGAGTATCTCGTCTCAGACGTGGGTGAAACGCTCGTCTACGTGTTCCACCACAATTTCCCGAGTCGCCTCTGGTTCCGCCAGCTGGTGGCAGTTTCAAACCGATTGGACGTGCCTTTTTGGTTCAGGAGCTGGGGCCAGCAACGTGCGGGCTATTTCTTATCTAGAGGACGTGAACGGATATGACCTATCCCCGAACTCCTTCAGCGCGTCCGACAGCATGAACCTTTCGGCACTCCTTGCGCCGGCCCCCACGATTTCCTCTGTTTCCCCAAACACGGGGCCTAATTCTGGAGGCACGAGCGTCACTATCTCCGGAACCAACCTCTCCACCACATCCCAAGTGACAATCGGTGGAATCGCCGCTCAAATTACGAGTCTGACTTCGACCAGTGTCACCGTGACGACGGTGCGCTCGAGTTCCGTGGGCCTCGTTGCGGTCGGGGTAACAACAACGGGGGGCACAGCCACGGCGTCCAACAGCTTCACTTATAGTTCGAGTGCCCCCACCATCACGGGAGTCTCACCCAATACGGGTGTGCGTGCGGGGGGGAGTTCTGTAACGATCACGGGAACGAACCTCACCAGTATCACTTCCGTTGCCTTCGGTGGGTCCACCGCGGCAAACATCACGGCACAAACCGCAACGTCCATCACGGTCACGGTTCCCGCAGAAGCGCCGCCCTATAGCGCGCAGACTCCCACCGAGATTAACTACTCGAATGGAACGCTCTGGGGTCTGACCGGCACATATGGAGTTGACGCCCCCGCCGCGTGGACCAAGACGCAGGGCTCGTCAAATGTCATCGTGGCGGTCCTCGACACGGGGATCACGACACACAGCGATCTGGGGCCTCAGGTTTCGGGGTACGACATGATCAGCCTGGATGACACGAACAACGACGGCATCGGGGATCAGGCCTATGTCGCAAACGATGGCGATGGTCGTGACCCCTCTCCAGCCGACCCGGGCGACTGGATATCGGTGTCAGAAAACAACGGCGGTAGTGCTTCCGGCTATCTTTATGGCTGCACGGTGGGGACCAGTTCGTGGCACGGAACCCACGTTGCCGGAACAATTAACGCGGCCATCAACGGCTCGGGTTCTGTAGGAATCGCGCCGAACGTTTTAGTGCAGCCCGTTCGCGTCCTTGGCAAATGTGGGGGCAGGGACTCAGACATCGTCGCAGGAATTCTCTGGGCTGCGGGTAGTCCAGTTTCCGGGATTCCCAACAACACGACACCAGCAGACGTCATATCGCTTTCCCTTGGCGGCTCGGGAGCTTGCTCGGTGGCCATGCAGTCAGCAATTGACTACGCATGGAGTCATGGCGTGGTCATCACCATCGCCGCCGGTAATTCAAACGCCGACGCCAGCACCTTTTCGCCCGCTAGTTGCAATCATGTCGTGACCGTGGCAGCGACAGATTCCGCGGGCAAACGCGCCTCGTTCTCGAATTATGGTTCCGCTGTAGAAATTTCGGCGCCAGGGGTAGGGATCTATTCCACGATGAATTCTGGAACAACGAGTCCCTCCTCCGAGACTTATGTTTCGTGGAATGGGACCAGCATGGCCACGCCTCACGTGGCGGCTGTTGTGGCGCTGATTCTGTCGCGAGAACCGTCGCTCACCCCTTCTGATGTCCTCACGCGACTCCAAACGACGGCAACAGGGTTCGCGGGAGGCTCTTGTGACTTTTCGAGTGCAAAGACATGCGGCACGGGGATTGCGAATGCTGGTGCAGCTGTCCACTGAGAGCGACGACATTGCTGGCTGTGATGCTCTAGTCTGCAGGGCATCAGGGAGCGAAAACCTGAGAAATCCTTCGGCTCAGGTCTGGCAGGTTCTCTCTGTCCATCATGGTGTCGTGGGTTCCCGCGACTTCGATGGCGTCAAAGCGGGGATTATGTGTCCACAGGGAACGAAACCGAGAAGGGTATGAGGTGCAATACAGCAGCGTGATGTGAAATTTGGGCCGGCTGTGGAGGCGATAACCCTGCATCAATGAAACGACGTGCCAGAAAAAAGCACGGTAGGAGTTTGCGTGCGATTCGGCCGCAATGTCAGGAATGTATTGCGAGCCGTTGCCTGCTCGTTCTCCCATTCGTCCCTGGAGAAGGTTCCAACGTTGGCGGGTCTCTTTGGCGACAAGGAAAGAGTCGAACAACCAACGGGGCAAAGTGACTTCATCGGCGAGCCGGAGCGTATCCAGTGCGATGACCCGAACGGTTCTCTCTTTGCCATCCAGAATATTTCCTACAGCCGTGGCAAGATACCCACCAAAGGAATATCCCAGAAGATGAATGTCCCCTTCGGGGCGCAGTGCGAGAATCTGCTGGGCGGCACGCTGCGCCATCTCTTCGATGCTCTGATCGAAAGCTTCTGTTCCGTGCAGTCCTTCGGGCTCGATGACGAGAACAGGCTGTTCTGTCCCCAGTTCCAGGCTCAACTCTCTAAAAGAGAGGGCGGTGCCACCGCCTCCGGGGAAAGTAAAAATGGGAATTTTAGATCCGGTGCTGTTGATGCTGACAACGGATGTTGGCTGCACACCTTGTGAGCTCAGCAAATAGTTGGCCAATGATTTTGCGGTTCGATGTTCCAGAAACGTTGCTGGCGTGACGATGTCAAAACCAAACTCCCGCGCAATCTCCGCGAATTCCAAAGCGGCGAGGGAATCCATTCCCGCTCCAAAGACATCCTCAAACATGTGCAGCCCGGGTTCATCCAGAACGACTTTAAGTTTCTCAAGAGCAAAGCGCTCGTGGTCGGTGGGAGGTTCTGCGACGTGCGTGTCCCGCCAGCGGGGCCACTCCTGGGCGCTCAAAAATTGGCGATCAATCTTGCCTGTTGCGATGAGGGGAATTTCGTCGTGCAGAACGAGCTTGGTGGGAACCACGTGACTGGGCAGTTCTCCGAGAAGTCGCGAATAGATGTTGTGGGGGCCTAGATCGGCCCCGCGCTGAACGACAAGGTGGGCAACGAGGCGCGATGTCCCATCCGGCTTGGTGTGGGGGAGAACATAGGCCTTGCTGATTCCCGGCATCCGCCTCAGTAGCGCCTCAGACTCTGCCGGTTCGACGACGCGGCCATTTATTTTGACCAAATCGTCTGAACGGCCGACAAAACTAATGACACCCTCTGGGCTGATCCGAACCAAATCCTTGGTGCGGTGGCGGGAAACGCCAGCGTCATCGATGCTGAATCTTTGGGCTGTGAGGGCGGGAGAGTGAAAGTATTCTTTCGCAACGTATGTCGTCATGACGACCTCACTCAACGTGGAGTCTTCATCGGTGGGTTGGAATTCCAGGTTATAAACGCTCGAGGTGGTGCCGATGGGCACTCGCCCCTGTTGAAGCGGTGCATCCGGCGTGATGACGAAGAACATCCCGCAACCGAGGCCTTCTGACGAACCATAAGAGACGGTGATTCGGGAGGCGTTGTTGATTAACGCCCTTATTTTTCGGATGTGTTCCCAGTCCGTACTTTCTCCAAAGGTTGAGAAGTCTTCCACGGTTACCAACGACAAATGCGATGATTTGGTGTCGAAAAGTCGTTCCGCGAAAGACGTGCTCATGGAGAGGTTGGTGATTGCTTTTTCGTTCACAAAATTGATGATGTCGTCGGCAGGTGCCATCGGATCAATGAGGTGTAATCGGTGATTGAACGCAAGCGACATCATCGTGGATACGCCGGCCCCAAAAGCGACCGAGGACATCCTGCCCGCACGGTACTCCCCGTCGACGTTGCCCATCGGGGAGTGGCTCTGCAAGAACCATAAGGTGTCAAAAAGTTGCCAGTCATAGACGATCCCTTTTGGCTCCCCGGTGGAGCCGGAGGAGAAGAGCACGAGGGCCGATTCTGCGAGGTCCACCGGGAGGTTCAGCGCGGGGGCGACGAAGGCCACTGCCTTATCGCGGGTAACCCGGTATTGCGTCATGGCGTGATGGGGCATGGCCATGCGTGAAGCGCCTGCGGTGACGATGGAGTCGGGATTGCCGAGCCGCCGTAAGAGTGACGAAAAGTAGGTGGGGTTCATTCGAGCGTCGATGAAAGCCACGGGGGTGCGGGAGCGCAGAGCCGCGTGAAACGCGATGGCCGAGTCGACGTTGGTGCCGACGAGCACGGGGAGGAACGTCGGTTGCCGTGGGATGGAGGCAAATAGTTGAGCGCACGCATTGACGTGTTGATCGAAATCGTGGGCTGTGATTGATTCAGAATCGGTAACGATCGCGATGTCGTCGGGAGTCCTGAGTGCTCGATCGGCGATTGCAATGGAACACAGCGCTTCGCTGCTCGGTGGTAATTTCACGAGTAAAGCCTACGGGAAATGAAACCGTTTCTGTCCTTTCCTCACTCGGTGATTGAATTCACCTCGCTGAGGGCTAACCCCAGCCCAGCTCGTCCAGGTGCTCATCATCGATGCCAAAGTAGTGGGCGATTTC
>Ga0114978_10005624_pt1 | contig 10000 bp, 6 predicted proteins | sample S_140212_EF_Meta_FD_87027 | JGI IMG/M metagenome (GOLD analysis project Ga0114978, IMG submission 87027) | Freshwater microbial communities from Lake Simoncouche, Canada to study carbon cycling - S_140212_EF_MetaG | ecosystem: Environmental > Aquatic > Freshwater > Lake | place: Lake...
AGTCGGGATATCCCGAGCAAGAGAGGAACCAACGCCCGCCACCGAGCCGCGCCTTGGTGCGCTTGCCACATTTGGGGCACGCGTAGCGCGTCCAGCTGTACAGCGGCACTTCGCGCATGCGGACAAAGCACTCGTCGACCTTCGTGGGATCGAGCATCCCCTTGATTTCGCGGAGAATCGCCCGCCAGTCCTCTTCGTTGGCCTCGACCTTGTCCAGTCGCGCCTCCATGTTCCGCGTGTATTCGTAGTCGAACAGCAGAGGGAATCCCGCAATCAACATGGAAACCACCGCTTCGCCGAGAGGGGTGGCGAAGAACCGCCGCGCCTTTTGCTCGACATAGCCGCGGTTCTCGATGGTGTTCACGATGGATGCGTAGGTGCTGGGTCGGCCGATGCCGCGCGACTCGAGTTCCTTGACCAAGGATGCTTCCGAGTAGCGCGCGGGCGGCGAACTGAAGCGTTGCACTCCATCGACCGACACACCCGCGAGCTCCTGCTCTTTCGCCAGCGTGGGGAATGTGGCCTCTTCGTCGTCTTCAATGATGTCGGCAACGAGTTTGAGGTACCCGTCGAACACCACGACGCTGCCCGATGCACGCACCACCGCGCCGGTTGGCTTGTCGCTGCGCGCAAGCTTCACCGTGGTCAGGTCGTACAACTTCGCCGACATCTGGCAGGCAACGAATCGGCGCCAGATCAGCGCGTACAGCGCGAACTGCTCGGCGCTCAACGCATTGCGCAACGACTCGGGCATACGGAACGGATCGGTCGGGCGGATCGCTTCGTGCGCCTCTTGAGCATTAGCGTTTGATGCGTAGAAATGCGGCTTTTCTGGCAGATACTGCTCGCCATAGTTGCGCTTGATCAGATCACGCGCCGCGTGCAGCGCCTCGCCAGCAATGTGAGTCGAGTCGGTTCGCATGTAGGTGATCAGACCCACGCGATCGCCATCGGTGTCGATGCCTTCGTAGAGTTGCTGGGCGATGCGCATGGTGCGATCGGTGGAGAATCCGAGTTCGCTCGAGGCCGACATCTGCAGCGTGCTGGTTTTGAACGGCGGCATCGGTCGGCGCGACTTGCGCTCGGTTTCAATGCTGATCACTCGATAGCTCACGCCCGTGCCGACGCTGCCAGCAATGGTGCGGATCATGCGCGCCGCGCCCTTGCCGCGCGGATCTTCACGAACCGAGAACGACACGCTTTCAAGCCCAGCCGCCTCGACCGCGGCCTTCACTGGCACAGTGAGATCCTTGGGATTCACCGCATCAGCAACGGATTCGAGCTTGAGTTCCTTGCCGCCAACCTCGATGAGTTTCGCTTCAAGCGCGCCTTGCTTGGAGAGAAACGCCAAGCGTTCCTTCTGCGATCGCTGCTTGCCCTTGTCATCGCGCTGCGCCAAGAATTCCGCAATGGCCTTGGCGACCGCGTTACGCTTGGCCAGCTCCGGGGTCAGGCGCACGAGCACCTCCCACGATTCGGTCGGAATGAACTCGCGAATGTCCTGCTCGCGCTCGACGACCAGACGCGCCGCGACCGTCTGCACGCGGCCGGCGCTCAGTCCGCCCTGGCGCATGATGCGCCACAACAGCGGAGAGATTCCGTAACCGACGATGCGGTCAAGGATGCGCCGCGAGTTCTGCGCGTTGACACGCGACATGTTGATCGGACGCGGATGTTCGAACGCTTCGCGGATTGCGCTCTTGGTGATCGCGTTGAACACCACGCGTTTGGCGTTCTCTGGCTTCACATCGAGGACTTCAGCAATGTGCCACGAGATCGCCTCTCCCTCGCGGTCCAAGTCGGTTGCGAACCACACATCGCTGGCGGTCTTCTTCAACCTGCGGAGTTTCGACACCAGCTCGCGGCGATCGGGGGTGATGACATAGGTCGTTGCAAACGACTCCATATCAACGCCAGGAATATCCATCGGCTTGGGCGGCGCCTTTTCCGCCTTGGGCTCGCCCTTCTTGGCGCGTGGCTTCTTTGGCGCCATTTCGGAGGCGTCCTTCTTGGTCGCCTTCTCGGGCAGGTCGCGGATATGCCCCTTGCTTGCTTCGACGACGAACTTCCCAAGCTCGCGCAGATACTTCTCGATGGTCTTCGCCTTCGCGGGGCTCTCGACGATGACCAGCGCCGATCCTGCAGCCATTTGCGTGTCGGCCGACTCAGAGTCCCCAATAAAGCCGCCCTCGGTCTGCGCAGCAGCGGTGGGTCGACGCGTGGGCCGGCGCGTGGAAGGGCGCTTGGACGGGGTGGTGGCCAGCTTGGTGGATGTCGTTTTTTTGGCGGCCATCGTGTGCGTCTTACTCTTGAGCGACTTCGCTTGGCGCGCTTCATCGGCAGGGCGGGCCTGTTCCGATGAACGGTTGGATCAGGGGAAATACGCGAGACCGCAGGGTGAAGTCAAGCGGCGAAGTCGGTTTCTTGGCGGTTGATTCAGTTTCGCGAGGCTGGTTGCGCACGCGGTCGAGTGCCTGTACGCGCGCGCTCGCATTCGCGCCCACCCATGCGTCCACCCATGCGCCCACCCACGCGATCACGCGCGCGCAAGCACCACTTCGCATGCGTCGGCCAAGCTGGCCGCGGTGGCGTCATCTGCACATTCGATGGCGATTCCCGGCCGCAACGCGCGAAAGCGCTTGAGCCAAGTCCGCTGCTGCTTGGCAAGCCGACGCGAACGGATCTTGGTGCTCTCGGCCGCGAGATCGATGTCAACTTGGCGCGGCGCGCGCGTGGTGTCGCCGAGCGCGCCGATGAGTTCCTCGTATCCACATGCCGCGCGTGCCTGCGGGCAAAGTCCGCCGCGAGACAGAAGCGTCGATACTTCCGCGATGAATCCGCCGTCAAACATGCGCCGCACCCGCGCATTAATCCGTCGATTGATCAACTCGACCGGCCAGTCGAGGATCACAGTGAACAGATCGCCGCGGCGTGGCGTGACACTCGCGTCATCCCACGCCGTTCGTCGCTCAGTCGCGGTTTCACCAGTTGCGTGAGCGATTTCAAGCGCGCGAATCACGCGGCGTCGGTCGTTGACATGCAGACGCGCGGCGGCGGTGGGGTCGCTCGCGCCAAGGCGTGCGTGCAACTCCTCGCTGGAGATCGCCGCCAATTCCGCACGAAACTCGCTGTCGGCGGCGGGGGCTTCGTCGAGGCCCTCGAGAAACGCGCGGATATACAGGTTGGTTCCGCCCACGACGATGGGCACGCGGCCGCGCGCCTGAATCTCCGTGATCGCCTGCTCGGCCACCGCCAACCACTTCGCCACCGTAAAACCTTCCTCATGCGCATCGACGAGATCGATGGCGTGATGCCGAATCTCCGCACGCTCCTGCGCGGTGGGTTTCGCGGTGCCGATGTCCATTCCTCGATAAACCTGCATCGAATCCGCGGAAATCAGCTCGCCGCCGTAACGCCGCGCCAGCTCCATCGCCAGATCGCTCTTGCCACCGGCCGTCGGCCCGAGCACGACGATCACCCGCGCGCGCGCCGCCGCACCCGCCTGCGCACGCAATTCTTCGGCAATGGATGCAGGTTCAGCCATCAGTCTTGTCGTGAGGTCATGTCGTCAGTCATGTCGTCAGTCATGTCGTCAGGTCCAATCACGTTCATCCACGCTGCGGCGCATCGTCCAACGCATCAAGGCACACAAGATGCTTGCCTTCGAGCACCTCAAGGCTCGCGCCGCCGCCCGTTGAAACATGGGAAAATTTGTCCGCCAATCCAAGCTGTTCAACCGCAGCCGCAGTGTCGCCGCCGCCAGCAATTGAGATCGCTCCTGCAGCCGTCACCGCAACGATCGCGTCAGCAACAGCGCGGGTTCCTTCATCAAACGGCGGCATCTCAAACACGCCCATCGGTCCGTTCCACACCACCGTCTTCGACGCGCCAATCGCCTCGGCAAATCGCGTGCGAGTCGCCGGCCCGATGTCGAGCCCCATCCATCCGTCCGCGATCGCGCCAACGCTGGTCATCGATTCGGTGCCCGCCTTGAACGCGCGCCCGCAAGCGTGGTCGCTCGGCAACAGGATCTCGCAGCCCTTCGCTTTGGCCTTGGCGAGGATCTCTCGCGCCAAATCGATCTTGTCCGCCTCGACCAAACTGTTTCCCGTCGCCACGCCCTGCGCGCGCAGGAATGTGTAGGCCATCGCGCCGCCGATCACCAAGCGATCGACCTTCGCCATCAGGTTTTCTATGGCCATGATCTTGTCCGATACCTTGGCGCCGCCGAGGATCGCGATGAACGGCCGTTGCGCCGCCGCGATGCGCGTGATCAGGTATTCCAGTTCGGCCGCGAGCAGAAACCCGCTCACGCACGGCTTGCCGCGCGCGCGCATCGAAATCGGCAGCGCGTACATCGAGGCATCGGCGCGGTGGCTGGTGCCGAACGCGTCGTTCACATAGACATCGCACATTCCCGCCAGCGTGTCGGCGAAGGCGGCGTCGCCATTTTTCTCGCCGGTGGCAAAACGCAGGTTCTCCAGCAGAATCACGCCGCGGTCGGGCATCTTCAGAACCGCGGTGCGCGCGTCGAGATCGGTGCAGTCGTTGGAAGGAAAGCCCACGCCGTGGGGCGCACTGGTCGCGAGCAATTCCGCCAGCCGCCGCGCCACAGGCGCCAACGAGTATTCCGCCTCGAAACCCTTGCCTTTGGGCCGTCCGAGGTGGCTGGCCAGCACCACCCGCCCGCCGCGATCAAGCACCGAGCGCATGGTCGCAAGGCTCGCCTTGATCCGGCGATCGTCCGAGATCACGCCGCCTTCCATGGGGACATTGAAGTCGACCCGAATGAACACCCGCTTGCCGGCCACTTGCGTTGAATCGATGCGCATCTTCTGCATGGGGTCGCACTATACGGATCGCGCCGATGGGGGGTGAATACTCCCGAGTCGACGCTTCTGCATCGGGGCTTCGTTCGCTATCATCGCAATCTTCCGGTTCCTCTCTACGCACACAGGAGCAATCATGAGCCTTCGCTTCGCCCTTCGCTTTCTCGCCGTCCCCGCGCTTCCCATCCTCATTGGCAGCATCGGCGTCGCAGGATTCACCACGCCAGCCGTCGCGCAGGAGCAGTCGCTCAAAGTCGGATCGAGCGCTCCCGAACTCACGATTGATGCGTGGGTGCAGGGCGAGGTCGCCAAGCTCGACGACCCGAGCAAGACCTATGTCGTCGAGTTCTGGGCCACTTGGTGCGGACCGTGCAAGCGTTCGATTCCGCATCTGACCGAGTTGCACAACAAGTACCGCGGTCGCGGGCTCACCATCATCGGCATCAGCGATGAGCCGCTCGCCACCGTCAAGCCGTTCGTCACCAAGATGTCGAGCTCGATGGCCTACGCCGTCGCGGTTGACAAGGAGAAGAAGACCGGTCAGGACTGGATGCAGGCCGCCAAGCAGAACGGCATTCCTTGCGCGTTCGTCGTGCGTAAAAACAAGATTCTCTGGATCGGCAATCCTCTTGACGACTCGTTTGACTCAGTCATCACTCAGTCGCTCGCGGGCCGCTACAACCCATCGCTCACCAAGCAGGGTCAAGCCACCATTCGCGCCGCCGACGAAGCGATCGCCTTGAAGAACTTCAAGGATGCGTTCAAGCACTTCGACACCGTCATCGCCATCGACCCGCAGTTCTTCGGTGACATCGCGGTTCGCAAGTACACCACCATGCTGGTCAACGCCAACGATCCGGTCGCTGCGCGCGCGTGGGGCCAGGAGATGCTCACCAAGTATTCCACCGACGGTCAGGCTCTCGGAGAGCTGGCGCTTGCCATCGCCAAGAGCGATGCCGTCAAGGATCGCGACTTCGAGTTGGCGATGATGGCCGCCGATGCTGCGGCTCTCAACTCCAAGCCGAGCGATCCATCGAGCCTGGCGTTGCGCGCCGAAGTGCGCTACCTCGCAGGAAACATGGCTGAGGCGAAGAAGCTTCAGTTCGAGGCGATGAGGTCCGCCGATCCTGCAGATAAGGCTGAATACCAGCGTGAATACGAGAAGTATTCCAAGCTCGCCGCCAAAAGTGCCGCCCAAAATGCCGCCAAGAGCGCCCCCAAGGCTGGATCCTAAGCCCGCCCAAGGGCCTTTCCGATGACCGGCGCACCCATTGATTCCAACCGTAATCTCAGCACGGCGTCCCCCACATTCGGGGGACGCCGTTCCTTTGGTCGCCTCTCCAGCGGGTTGCTCATCGCGCCTTCGATTCTCTCCGCGGACTTCTCCCGACTGGGCGACGATTGCCGCAACGCACTCACCGCGGGCGGCGATCTTCTGCATGTCGATGTGATGGACGGCCATTTTGCCCCAAATCTTTCGATGGGGCCCGCCGTCTGCGCCGCGCTGCACCGCGCTCTTCCCGATGCTTGCCTCGATGTGCATCTGATGGTCACCGATCCAGCCGCCTACATCGAGCCGTTCGACAAGGCGGGCGCATCGCACATCAGTTTCCATATCGAGGCGGTGGCCAACCCGCGTCCACTCCTGGCCGAGATTCACGCGCGCGGCATGTCCGCAGGCCTCGCCATCAATCCCGATACTCCAGCCGAAGCGATCTTTGCGTATCTCGGCGAGATCGACCTCGCGTTGGTCATGAGCGTAACCCCGGGTTTTTCTGGGCAGTCGTTCATGCCCCGCGTGCTGACCAAGACGCGCGCGCTGCGCGATGCCGCTCCCAAGGGAATGCGGATTCAGATGGATGGCGGAGTCGCGCCCGACACCGCATCAGCTTGCCGGGCGCATGGATGCGACCTCATCGTCGCCGCCAGCGCCATCTTCAATCGTGGCGATTACGCCGCTGCCATCCAAGCGTTGCGAACTGCTTGAGCCGCCCCCGTCATTTGCAGTAGACTCCCACCGTGGCTGAAACGACCTGGACGCAGACCGACCTCGCGCAAGTTCCCAAGAAGGGCGTGCCCGAAGGCCTTTGGATGAAGTGTCCCTCTTGCGAGGAGACGCTGTTCAAGAAGGCCGTCGAGTCGAACCTCTGGGTTTGCCCCAAATGCCAGCATCATTTGCGCATCAGCGCCCGCGTGCGCGTGGAGCAGTTGCTCGACCCGGGAACCTACGAGCCGTTTGACGACGGCCTCGTTGCCGTCGATCCGCTCAAGTTCGTCGATCAGCGTCCGTACGGCCAGCGCATCAGCGATGCACAACGCAAGACCGGCGAGAAGGACGCGCTCCTTTCCGGATTCGGCTTCGTGAAGGGCCGCCGCGTTGTGGTCGCAGTGATGGACTTCACTTTCCTCGGCGGATCGATGGGTTCGGTGGTCGGTGAGAAGATCACGCGGGCGATCGAGCGCGGCATCGACCACAACATTCCCGTGGTCACCGTTTCGTGCTCAGGCGGCGCACGCATGCACGAATCGGGTTTCTCGCTCATGCAGATGGCCAAGACCAGCGCCGCGCTGGCGCGTCTCGATGAAGCCAAGGGTTTGTTCATCTCTGTGCTGGCCGATCCGACCACTGGCGGCGTCACCGCGAGTTTCGCCATGCTTGGCGATGTCATCTTCGCCGAGCCGCGCGCGCTCATCGGCTTCGCTGGTCCGCGCGTCATCAAGCAAACAATCCGTCAGGAACTTCCCGAAGGATTCCAGACATCCGAGTTTCTCCTTGAATCCGGTTTCGTCGATCGCATCGTGCACCGCAAGGATCTCCGCTCGGAAATCGGCCGCGTGATCGACTATGCAGGACGCTGAAGCAGGGCGCGATCAGGCGCGCGGCCGGTTGATCGCGGCGCTGCTGGCAACGCTTTCGGCGCTCGCCTTTGCGCTCTCGTTCCCGCTCTCCGAACAATTCGTCGCCGGTTGGCCGCTGGTGTTCGTCTGGCCCGCGTTGCTCGGCGCCGCCGCCCGCATCGCTCCGCGCAAACGCGAACTTGTCGTGGTAACCGCGGTTCCCTTCCTCGTGGTCTTTCTCGCCCACGAATGGTGGATGCGCCACATCACTGAACTCGGCATGCCGCTGCTGGCCATGTATCTCGCGGGCTGGACCGTCGTGCTCGCGCTGCTCATGCGCCGCCTCGGTGGCACCGCCACCAGTCCGCGCTGGCCGTTCGCCGTCGTGTTGCCGATCGCCGTCGTCTGCGTCGAACACTTGCGTGGCGATTTGGTTTGCAGCGGATACGCCTGGTTTTTCGCAGCGCATCCGTTGGTCGAGTGGACCGAGGTTGCGCAGATTGCCTCAATTGGCGGCGGCTGGCTGCTCTCGGCTCTCGCGGCCTTCGTCTCCGGCGCGGCACTTGACGCGATCGTGGGTCGCGGCAAATTGCGCATCGCCTCGCCCATCATCGCGCTCACCGCTCTCGCCGCAGCCTTCGTCTTCGGCGCGCAACGCATTGCCGCGATCGACAACTCCAACACCGCTCATCCGCCCGCGCTCAACATCCTGTCGGTGCAGACCGACTTGCCCATGTCCAACAAACTCTCGTGGACGCCGGAAGAGCAGGTCGAGGATTTTCTCGTGTTTGCGCGGCTCACCATCGAAGGTGCCGCCAAAGCGCGCGAAGCAGGAGCAACGATCGACCTCGCGCTCTGGCCCGAGACCACGCTGCCCGGACTTGGTCTCGAGCGCGAGTCGATCAAGACCCTCGTCGACGGTCACTACTATCCCGGCGACCGCTACCTCGAAGCGTTGCGCGATCTATCGACGCGCATCGATGCGCCGATGCTCGTCGGATCGCCCGCCTACATCGACTTGCGCGTCGAAGGCAACCGTTTCAAGTGGAAGAATCAATTCAACAGCGCGTACCTCGTCGGTCCCGACGGCGCGCGCGGTCGCACCGACAAGATTTATCTCACGCCCTTCGGAGAAATGATGCCAATCATCTCCAACTGGGATTGGCTGGAGACGCAGCTGCTTGACCTCGGCGCGGAGGGCATGACCTTCGATCTCGACGCGGCAGCAGCACCGAGCAACTTCACGCTGCCACGCAAAGTCACGCAGTCTGGCGCGGTCTCGGGAGCGGCCTCGGGAACGGAAGGTGTCGGTCTCGGCGTGCCAATCTGCTTTGAGATCACCATGCCCTGGGCCTCGCGCCGCATCGCCTTTCCCGACGGCAAGCGCGCCGCGGGAGTGTTGCTCAATCTCTCCAACGACGGCTGGTTCGGCCCGTCGCGCGCCGGGCGCCGCCAACACCTGCAGGTTGCGCAGTTGCGCGCCATCGAGCTCGATACCCCAGTGGTGCGCTCAGCCAACACTGGTATCTCCGCCAGCATCGATGCTGTCGGGCGCATCGAAGCCATCTTGCCGTCACAACAAGCCGGAACGCTTCTGGTTCATCCCGTGCCGAGCACGAGCGTTCCCACCTCAGTGTTCCTCGGCGATAGCGTCGCGTTTCTCGCGTTGCTCGGCGCCTGCGTTGGACTCTTGCCCGTTGGAAAGCAGAAAGCTGCTCGGCCCCAGTTGTAGAGATTGCCGATGATTTTGCAGGCCTACGCGGTCCAGTCAGCCTGAAAGCCTGTACAAAACCACTCACCTCAGCCGATGATGGCGGCCCGTGCGGAGCACGGCGAGTACCGAGATTTTCCGTTCGAATGGAGTTGAACGATGTTCCAGACCTTTCCACACTCCCGTGACTTTCCGATTGCATGGACACTCGCTGCAGCAGTGCTCAGCGCTGGCGCTTCTTGCGCACCGCGCTTTGATCCTGCCAACGCGCGCGCGCAGTTCAGCTCCAAGGCGCAGTCCATGGAAGGCAGTGAACCAACAACTGCCGATCCACATCCATCGACGAATTCGCCAGCGCCGATCGCCGTTGCGACGAACGTTGTTGTGCCTCAAGTCGCCGCGCCGTCCGTCGCCGCGCCTACGCAGTCTGAAGTCCTTGTCGTTGATTCGGTCATCATTCCGGTTCCTCCTTCGTTGCCCGTCGAATCTCTGCTTCATGAACCCGCCGACGCTCAGACCACGCATGAAGCCAGTCGCGTTCTGCGTGAAGCGTCGGTGAGCAAGTGGGCCGCGGTGCGCGCTCATGCCATCGAGGCGTCGATTCGCAGCCCGAAGCTTCTTG
>Ga0114978_10005627_pt1 | contig 9997 bp, 10 predicted proteins | sample S_140212_EF_Meta_FD_87027 | JGI IMG/M metagenome (GOLD analysis project Ga0114978, IMG submission 87027) | Freshwater microbial communities from Lake Simoncouche, Canada to study carbon cycling - S_140212_EF_MetaG | ecosystem: Environmental > Aquatic > Freshwater > Lake | place: Lake...
CTTCGGATCAAAGGTTCAGGTGTTGACCCTTCAGGTCGTTTAATTGTCCATTGTGCATATTTCATTGCGTTATCTCCTTTGTTTTTTCTTGTTGCGCTTGTTGCGCTTGAATCATAGGCTGAAGAACACCGATTTGGTCTAAGGCTTCAAGATGCGCCCAACCTGCACCACCAGCCATCATTTGTAGATTGGCTTGCCTGCCGAGTCGTGCCTGCCAATAATCAGGTTGCGATTCATCTATTTGTTGGCGTGTGAAGTGAGGCATGGCATCATACATTTTGATTAACTCATCAAGTTCACGGCGTGCGCCGATAGCGACAAGCCTTGTTCGTTCTAAACCTAGTTCTTTGATGTCGGCATCTATCGCATCAATCTCGTCACCTGTTGCACGAAGTTTCGCTATCTCTAGTTCTGTTTTCTTGTTTGCCATTCCGACTTCTTTTATTGTGTAGTACAGGGCTTCTAGTTCTCGGCATACTTGTACGAATTGCATTTCTGGTGTGTCGTGTTGCCCGACTACGAAGCGTTCCAGTTGGTATGGGGTTCGTGGCATTTGACATTCTATGAAACTGAGTTGGATATCTTCACGCATCAGAACACTCCTTCGTTAGCAAAACCTGCACCGCCACCACGATTCCCCGATAAATTAGTTGTGTTTGAAATAGTTTCGCTTGAAAAACTCATTTTCTTTACAGTATTAACTTCTCCAACGGTTGCTTGAGCGCCACCGCCAGCGTAACCTGCAACACCTGAATTTGAGAACCCTTGCATAAATGAGTTAGCCGCATTAGCCAAAGAGGTTATTGTAGTTTTTGTATCGTTTACTAGACTAATTCTATCTACTGTTGCAATATAAGTAGCGTCGTAACCACCGAGTACATAACCAGCAATCTCACTATTGGCGAAACCTGTGCAACCCTGATTAGCAGAGGAAAGTGTTGCGGAAAGAGTAGTTCTAGTGTCGGCTGGGAAAGCAAGTTTTTCTATTGACGAGCCAGCCGCACTCGCTATAATTCCGCCAGCAAAATATCCTGCAACTCCATTGTTTTGAAATGTTGCACCAATAAATCTTGTATTTGCTAAAGAGGTTGTGGTAGTTCTACTATCTGCTGGAAATGCAAACTTATCAACTCTAGAAACAAAATCTGAGCCAACGGCATCATAACCACCGCCAGCGTAACCTGCGACTCCGTAGTTTGAAAGAGACAAAATGCCACGCCTTGCAAGACCGAGAGCAGTAGTTGTGCTACGAGTGTCAGTTGCATAAGTTATTTTATTAACAATAGCACTCTCTCCAATAGTGCCATAACCAACTCCACATGCGTAACCTGCAACACCTGAATTACTAAACCCTGTTACTTGCGTACCTGCGTTGCTCAATGAATCAGCATTAACTGTCAAAGTATCTGAAGGGAAAGACATTTTGTCAATAATAGAAACATAACCGCTCGCTAAACCGTTGTATCCACCAGCAAAATATCCTGCGACAGCCTGCCGAGTCACATCACCTAACGGCATCCAATCAGATATGTAGGTTGAGACTAAACCTCTAGAATCAAAACGCATCAGAACACACCACAATCAGCGAAAGCAGATTTAGACCCACCACTAACAGTTAAGGTTGCGCTTAAAGTGCTTTTGGTATCTGATGGAAAAGTAATTTTATCTACCCTATCTAGGTTGGCACTTGCAGTATTACTGCCAGCACCGATATATCCTGCAACACCTGTATCAGCCATACCTTTGCACTCACTTACTGCTTCTGTCAAAACTGCACTCAAAGTAGTTTTAGTATCAGCAGGAAACGCAATTTTGTCAGTCGTATCAACTCTCGGATTACCACCACCCGATATATAACCAGCAACACCAGAGTTAGCGTAACCTGCTAAATTCAATTTTGCAGCACTCAAAGTTGCGCTCAAAGTGCTTCTAGTATCAGCAGAAAAAGTATATTTAGTAATTGAATTAGTCACTGTACCACTAGCATCTCCACCAGCAAAATATCCAGCCACTCCTGAATCGGCGAAAGGTCCAGCGTTAATAGTGGCAGTAGTCAAACCAGTACCAAGAGTTGTTTTCGTATCCGCAGGGAAAGTGATTTTGTCAACTGTGGCGGAGTAATTTGAATCATATCCACCAGCGACATATCCTGCGACACCTGAGTTAGCCATACAAAAACAAGCATTTTTTGCTGTAGTTAAAGTTGCACTAATAATGCTTGTGCTATCGGCAGGAAAAGTAATTTTTTGTATTGAAGAAAAATCAGGGCTATTACCACCAGCAAGATAACCAGCGATTCCAGAGTTTGCAAAACCACCTGCGTTGGCACGAGCAGGACTTAGAACTGCACTTGAAACAGTTTTAGTATCTACAGGGAATGCAATTTTATCCACTCCTGTTTGATATGTAGCGTTAAAGCCACCAGCAAAATAACCTGACCGTGAATACGGCAAATCATTCAACGGCATCCAGTCGCTTAGATATGTTGAAACCCTAGTACGAGGTGCGTGCGGTCTTGGCACAAAAACCTAAACAGTAATTCGGTTTACATATCCGTGCAACATAATCACATTGGCTGTACCAGCAAACGCCTTAACAACTTTCGCAGTAGCGTTACCTTGCAACAACAAACCAGGAATGACCAAAACAAGACCAGACTCAGCAGTAACAGTCAACTCAATGTTGCCATCAGGTGCAGTAGCCTCGCCCCACTCAATCGTCAATTTAACTGACGAAGCAGATGAGTTAACTGCATACAACCAAATCTCATCAATAACTGTTGCAGTAGCCGATGCTGTGTGAATTGCTGTGCCTGCTGTAGCAGTCGCAGCAACTTTAATACCAAGACCTGTACCTGTGGTACCTGCTGGTTGTAACGCTAATTTAGTAAATGTTGCCATGTGTTTCTCCTGTTATCCGAATACTTGCGAACCTAAAGCCAATTGATCGCTATCGCCTTGAATACCACCAGTACCTGTAGATGCCGCTGTTAAGCGCCCTTGAGCGTCAACAGTAATATTAGCAGTTGTGTAAGAACCAGCAGTCACGGCTGTAGCAGCAAGTTTACCAGCTGTCACATTAGCGTCAAGAATTTTTGCTGTAGTAATTGCATCGCTTGCAATATCGCCAGCAACTATAGTCCCATTAACAATCATTGCTGATGTCACCGAGTTATTAGCAAGTGTGCCAGCCAGTGAGCCATAGGCCAAAGATGTCCAAGCAGTAGAGCCATTACCGATCTTGTAATAAGTGGTATCTGTTTCTAAGCCTAATTCGCCTTCAGCTAATACGGTATTAGCAGCAGTCCATTCAGCAGCAGTGCCTCTTCGGAATTGTATTTGTACAGCCATTGTTCTCCTAGTTTACACTATTTTTTATTTATACGCCACCAGCGTTGACTGCGCTCATGACATGAAATTGAATAGTTACAGGTGTTCCGCCATCTAGTGCTGTTGTTGAAACAACGGCTGTACCAGATGAAGCTCCTACTAATGTCCAAGATGTTCCGTTATATATCCATGTTTTTCCCGCAGCACTAAAAGTATTATTATTTGTTGGGGAATTAGGAAAATCTATAGCCATATATCTCCTATAGTAAATCTTTGTTTGTTATTTTGCAACATTATGCCCAACTCACATTTCCAGTACCAGCAGTAATTGTTGTTACTTTGAAGGAACCGTCTGTTGCTGTTGTACCTGTCAAACCAGCACCGATAGTTATTGTTTTAGCACTTGGGTAACGAAGGATTACAACACCGCTACCACCTGCACCACCAGGACTACCAACACCACCGCCACCACCGCCTCCGCCAAGATTTGCTGTGCCTGCTGTACCAGTTGAACTATCAACAGAGCCGCTACCACCACCTCCAGAACCACCACTGCCTGGCGACACCCCCGCACCAGTATTTCCGCCTCCTCCTCCACCACCTGCATAATAAACGCTTGAACCAGTAATTAATGTAGCAACTCCAACCCCACCACTGCCAGCATTGTAAGTACCAGTAACTCCCACAGCGCCAGCGCCGCCACCGCCTCCAGCCCCGACGCCTGCATTACCATCTGAAGATTTACCGCCATCAAAACCTTGATTTGCCGTTCCTGTTGCTGACGCTAAAGAGTTGCCAGAATTATATGCCCATGCAGAGCCTCCACCACTGCCACCGTTGTCACCCTTTTTACTTTCTCCGCCACCATACCCACCACTAATTGAAGTAATAGTAGAAAAAACTGAGTTAGAACCACTAACTCCGTTTGACGAAGGAGTTGGTCCACCACTTCCCCCAGCACCGACTGTCACCGTATAGTTTGTGCTCAATAAAAGTGCAAGTGCTGTTTCTAAACTACCACCACCGCCAGTAGAAGTTACCGTGCTACGTAGTCCACCAGCACCACCGCCACCACCTTGCCTCGCTCCACCACCGCCAGCGCCAGCGACAACCAGGTAATTAACAGTTACTGATTGTAATGTGGTAAACGAAACTGCAGAAGACTCGGCACCAGCACCACTACTATTTACACCCTTAATTTTAATGTAGTAAGCAGTTCCTTGTGTTAAACCAGTAATTGTTATTGGTGTTGTAAAATCTGCTGGACTTAAAGCCGTAAAAGACCCATAAGTAGAACCACTATCTGTGGACAGAGCGTATTGGTAGTTGGAGATTGCATAACCATTATCTGAACCAGCGGTGAAAGAGATGTCAACAGAACTTGCTGTGATACTTCCAGCACTCAAGGAAGTTGGTGCGTCAGGAGTTGCAAGAGTACCAATTGAAACAGCAGCAGATGCAACCGAATCACCCATGTCGTTGACCGCTTTTAGTTTGATGTAGTAAGTAGTGCCAGCAGTCAAACCAGAAATAGTTATAGGTGTCGTGATGTCTGCTGGGTCTACTGCAATAAACGAGCCATAAGTTGAACCGCCATTAGTAGACAAAGCGTATTTATAATTAGTAATAGGAGAGCCATTTGCCCCACCTGCTGTGAATGCGATTGATACAGAAGTAGTGCTCAAAGCAGTAGCACTTAAACTCGTAGGTGTCTCAGGCGGTGCGAGAGTGATATTTAACCACGCAGTCCCATCCCACACCTGAATCTTTTTAGTATCGGTTAAGAAAACTAATTGACCCGTAAAAGGACTAGCAACAGCAGTGTCTCTGTTTGCGGCTGTAGTAACAGTTACTGCAGATAATGTTGTTCCAAGTTTTGCTTGGGTAATTGAACCATCGGCTGGAGTAAGGGAAATATCATTACCTAGTTTTGCAGCAGTAACAGCACCAGCCGCAATCTTTTCTGTAGTTACAGCTAAGTTATTTATCTTTGCGGTTGTGATCGCACTTGATGCAATTTCTGCGGCGACAACAGTTCCGTCAGCAATTTTGGCGGCTGTAATAGCCCCATCTGCAATCTTTACAGTAGTAACAGCATCTGCTGCTAATTTATCGTATGTAATACTTTCTGTAGCAATAGAAGTAGTTGCGGCTTTAATTATCCAAGCAGTACCGTCATATTCCCAAGTTTTACCACCAGAGGTAAAGAGGGCATTGTTTGCTGGAGAGTCAGGAAAGTTAATAGCCATTATGCCCAACTCACATTTCCAGTACCAGCGGTTATTGTGGTTACTTTGTTAGAACTGACAGTTGCTGTTGTACCTGTTAAACCTGCACCAAGAGTAATAGTTCGTGTACTTGGGTAACGAAGGATTACAACACCGCTACCGCCTGCACCCGAATTGGTAGGACCGTCGCTTCCACCACCACCACCACCTCCTCTATTTGCTGTTCCTGCTACACCATTATTTGAACCGCCGCCACCCGTACCGCCGCCACCAGCACCGCCAGCACCGCCAGAGTAACTACTAGTATTTCCACTGCCACCACCGCCTGCGTATGTAACAGATGAACCAGTTATTAAAACGGCTACACCAGCACCACCAGCACCACCAGCACCACCAGCATTGTTAGCACTACTATACGCATTGTTATTTACGCCGACTGCACCTGCGCCACCACCACCACCTCCAAGATACGGAATAAACGCACCACTACCCCCAGCAAAACCTTGATTTGCAGTACCAGCGCCACCAACATTTGTTTGCGATGGGTAATTATCGCCTGCACCGCCACCCGACCCACCAAGTACTCCGTTGCCAGAATAACGACCTGCACCAGCACCACCACCGACTGATGTGATTGTACTAAAAATTGAATTACTACCATTATTTCCAGTGCCATCACTTACAAGCGCACCGCCAGCACCGACAGTGACAGTGTAGTTGGTTGACAATGATACAGCAAGCGCTGTTTCAAGTGTTCCTCCGCCACCAGTCGTGGTCACTGTGCTCCGCAAACCACCAGCACCACCGCCTCCACCGTAAGGACTACCACCAGAAGCGCCACCAGCGACAACAAGATAATCAATAGCAAATGCTGTCGCAAACGAAACAGCAGAAGATTCTGCTCCTGCGCCATCTGTATTGACTGCTTTGAGTTTAATATAATAAGAAGTGTCAGCGGTTAAACCAGAAATAGTGATTGGAGTTGTAAAATCGGCTGGGTTTAAAGCAGTAAATGAACCGTATGTAGAACCACTATCTGTGGACAGAGCATACTGATAATTGGTGATTGCTGAACCACCTTGAGCACCAGCGGTGAACGAAATAGCGACAGAACTTCCTGTGATACTTCCAGCACTCAAAGATGTCGGAGCGTCGGGAGTTGAGAGAGTAGTGATAGAAACAGCAGCAGAAGCAACAGAGTCACCCATGTCATTTACTGCTTTTAATTTAATGTAATAAGTAGTCCCAGCAGTTAAGCCAGAGATTGTTATAGGAGTTGTAAAGTCTGCTGGAGACAGGGCAGTGAAAGAGCCGTATGTTGAACCGCCGTTAATTGACAAAGCGTATTTGTAATTCGTAATAGGAGAGCCATTCGCCCCACCAGCCGTAAAAGAGATTGAGATAGATGTCGTACTCAGAGCAGTAGCACTTAGCGAAGTCGGAGTTTCAGGCGGTGCAAGACTCACATTCACCCAAGATGTACCATCATAAAGTTGAATTTTTTTGGTATCCGTCAAAATAGCAAGTTGACCAGTAAATGGGGAAGCAATATCTGTATCCCTATTTGCTGTTGTGGTGACTGTAACTGCTGAAAGATTACTGGCAAGTTTTGCTTGAGTTATTGCATTAGCCGCAACTTTTGCTGTTGTAACATTGGCATCTAGAATCTTGGCTGTGGTAACAGCATCAGAAGCAATCTTGGCGGCAGTCACATTAGCATCGGCAATCTTTGCTGTTGTAACAGCACTTGAAGCAATTTCGCTACTTGTAACACTTGCTGACCCAATCGTGTCTGCGCTTAAACTCCAGATATACCCGTCCCATGTCCATGTGCGTTGACCTACCGTGTAGGTGTCATTAACAGAAGGAGAGCCAGGGAAACTTAAAGGCATTACGGCAGAGTTATTTCATCCCACTTGAGTTCTGCTTCATTCCATGTGTACATTTTGTCATCTGTTGGGCGAGCAACTGGTGCTTCCCATAGACATGATGTTGCATTCAATGTCCACGATGGGAAAGGTTTTGGTGCATAAAAAGCATCTTTTGCGGAATCATATGTGTATCCAATTCCAGCATAATTTTTGCGGTAAGGAGTACCACCATTAGAGTGAACTCCACCCATTGTGTTATATGACGTGCGTTTGCAGGTTTGCCCACGGAAATCTCCGTACCACTGCTCCCAATCAATACCGTCTTCACCCTCATTTTTCCCAGTGATCACTTCGGTAACTATATTATTGCTGTCTATAAAGGCGTAATGTGCCATGTTTATATTCCTCCGTTTGTATCTATTTTACATTGTATATTATTATTATTCTTCAAGTCATTGTGTTCACGCATCAGAACTCTCCACAATCAGAAAATGAAGCAGGATACTCGCCATCACCATTAGTCAAAGTTGCGGTAAGAGTTGTTCTAGTTTCCGCAGGAAAAGCAAGTTTGTCTATTGCATTAACATAACCGCCACCGATACCGTTGTAACCGCCACCGATATAGCCAGCAACTCCAGTATTCGCTGAGCCAGCCATACGAGAATTGATTGTGCCTAAAACTGCACCAATAGTTGATTTAGTGTCAGATGGAAAAGCAATTTTATCAAATCTATCTACATAGCCTATTGAGGTAGAACCACCAGCAAAATATCCAGCCACACCTGAGTCAGCCATCGCAGCAAGATACGGCGCACCAGTAGTTAAAGTCCCACTCAAAGTTGTTTTTGTATCCGCAGGGAAAGCAATTTTATCAATCGTTGTTAATCTATTACTACTAGCATCAAAACCGCCACCCACATAACCAGCAACTCCGTAATCCGACATGCCTGCTAGTGCATAAACAGTCGTGCTTGTAGTCGCACTCAATGTTGTTTTCGTATCCGCTGGAAAAGCAATTTTGTCAATTCCCGAATAAAGAGTTCCTGAATTGTAGCCACCATAAAAATATCCTGCAACACCTGTATTTGCGTTTGCTGCTGGATAGTAACGAGCAGTAGTTAAAGTTGCACTCAGAGTGCTTTTTGTGTCAGCAGGAAAAGTTATTTTATCAACCCTTGAAAGTGGGCTTGCACCATAACCACCACCAAAATATCCTGCAACACCACTGTTACTCATTCCTGCTGAACCGAAAGTAGCCTCAGTTAAAGTCGCTGACAAAGTAGTTTTTGTATCTGCTGGAAATGCAATTTTATCAATACCGCTAGTAGCACCGCCAGCATCTTGACCACCACCAAAATAGCCTGCAACACTTGTTCGTACATAGTTTGCGGCTAACGCAAAACTTACAGTTCCTGTGCCCGAAGTAAAAGTTGTTATTTTAGTACTTCCGCTTGTTATCGTTGACCCTGTCAAGCCTGCGCCGATAGTTATTCTGTAAACATTTGAATAACTTAGAATCACTACACCGCTACCGCCTGCAAAACCACTAATTAAACTACCATCTGAACCGCCGCCGCCGCCACCAGTATTGGCTGTACCTACACTATTTGAACCGCCGCCGCCACTTCCGCCAGCGCCAACAGCAGAACCACTACCACCACCACCGCCACCTGCGTAATAAACACTTGAGCCCGTAATCGCAACCTGCAAGCCAACACCGCCAGCGCCTCCAGCGACAGCATTATATTCGCCGCTTACGCTGGCTCCATTTCCGCCTGCACCACCGCCACCAGCACCTGGCCCATTACTCGCATTTGATGAACCGCCACCAGTATATCCCTGAACTGGGGATGCTGTTCTTGTTCCACCAATCGTAAATTGTCCGCCACCAGCAGTACCACCGCCAGCGCCACTTGAACCTCCAGGACCTCCCTGCGTATTGTAGCCTGCACCATAGCCTCCACCTGTTGAAGTAATCGTGCTAAAAACAGAATCAGTACCAGCGCTGCCTGCAGTATTGCCAGGCTGAAGACCACCTGCACCACCAGCACCAACGACAACCTGATAATTAGTTCCACGAAAAACTGGAATAGCAGTTTCTAAAGTTCCACCTCCACCTGTAGCCGTAACAGTTGAACGCAAACCGCCAGCACCACCTCCTCCACCATGCCATCTACTACCAGCACCTCCTCCACCAGCGACCACAAGGTAATCAACCAAAAACGAAAAAGATGGCCAAGTAGAAGAACCTTGTTCTTGTTGTGCTTGAGCAAGCGACCAGATACCAGATGCAGCAGAAGAACTAGCAGACTTTTTAGGTCCGAAGAAGCCGCCGTTAGAACGCATTAGGCAATAATCTCGTAACTACAAACTGCTTCTAAATCAGAGTTTGCATTTGCTGTTAAACGGAGAGAATCGCCCTCCTCTAAATAAATGGACTTAGAAATAACATCCAAAGTTGCATCTGCTGGAACATTGACTGTTTTAGCAACATGGTAGGCAGTAGATGAGCGATATATGTCAACATTCAAATCCGCATTATTTGTGCCATCAACATTAGAAACATATA
>Ga0114978_10005628_pt1 | contig 9995 bp, 9 predicted proteins | sample S_140212_EF_Meta_FD_87027 | JGI IMG/M metagenome (GOLD analysis project Ga0114978, IMG submission 87027) | Freshwater microbial communities from Lake Simoncouche, Canada to study carbon cycling - S_140212_EF_MetaG | ecosystem: Environmental > Aquatic > Freshwater > Lake | place: Lake Simoncouche...
AATGGATTCCGAAGAGCCTGGCCAGCGACGGCAGCCAGTCGACCGGCAACAGATCGACCGCGTTCATCGTAGCAACCCACAGGAAGACGGTGAGCGCGAGCGGCGCGATGTAATCGAGCTTACCGTGGACAAGGCTGTGGGCCTGCTCGTTGACCCACTCGATCAGCAGTTCGACAGTCAACTGCAGCTTGCCCGGCACTCCAGCGGTGGCGCGGCGAGCGGCGAGGCGCAGGAAAATCAGGACGAGGGCAGCGCAGAAGAGCGAGAAGAAGACGGTGTCCCAGTGGACCACCGAGAAATCAAGGAGTGAGTGCTGCTCGTGGCTCTTGAGATGGGTCAGATGGTGAGAGACATAGTCGGACATGCTCTCTTTTTCAGCACCACCTTCACTTGCCATCCCGCTCACTCCCACCATTCACTTATTCACGTCACGTATCACGTCGACCCGATTCAGTCCGATCAGGGCCGGCCGTACTCATCGCCAACCAGCTCGCCACGAGCGCGCCACACAAACCCGCCATCAGGAACGCGGGCGGCAACTGCCGCGACGTGAACGCTATCAGCAGCAGGCTCATGACCAGCCCCAGCTTGACCGCCCAGCTCAGGAATACATCCCAAATCATCTTGCCGGGCTCGATACCCGGCCGCACCTTGAACAGCGCGATCCCGAGGTAGGCCGATCCCAGCATCGAAATGCCCCCGCCGACCAGCACGGCGGCTCCCGCACGGCCGCTCGACGCAATCGCCGTAACCAGCCCGAGGCCGCCGGTCATGGCCGCCTGCCAAAGGAAGGCGCGCACAGCTTGCTGCCTGGCAACCGTAAATGGGCTGGCGCTCACGAGCCTGTTTCGCACCTGGTTGGCGGGCAACAAAAACGCCACCGTGCAGGCCAGTTCGGCAGCGACGGGTGGCGTTCAAAGTCCTTCAAACCCGGTGTCCGCCAGCGGGCCGGCTCGGGAAAGGCCGCGGACTATACGCAGCGTTTTGCAGTGCTTCAAGAAATGAAAGTGACAGAAAAGGTGCGGATGTCGCCTCGGAATGCCGCCCTGGGAACCGTGGCCGGGCAAGGCCGCGACCGATGTCGTCTGAAGCGATCCAAGCCCTTGCTTGCTAAGGATTAGATTCGAACCTTGTCAACGGGTGCCCGGATATCGAGATTCACAGCCGATAGCGCACTTTAACGAGAATCTGGTCGGCTTCGCGGACCTGGTCGGCGTCACTGAACAGAGCCCCCAGCTGCCGGTCGTCATCGTCCCGGAACTGGAAGCCGCCCCGGCTGTAAACCACGTAGATGTCGGACAACGGACCGAGCTGGTAGCGATACCGGACCTGGACACCCACGTTGTTCACCGTGAAGGGCAAGAGGGGGTCGGAGGTAGGGGTCAAATCGCCCTTCCCTGCGGTCCGGAACGCTTCGGTCGGGCTGGCGTTGATGCCGATCCACTGCAGCTTGACCCGCAGTTCGTGGCCAGGTGCCGGCAACCAGTCGATCCGTCCGTAGGCGTCGAGGCGCCGCGCCGTGTAGTGACCGAACAGGTTCCCGTCCTGCCACAGCAGCCATTCGCTGGAGCGACGCGGATAGAGCGTGAGGTTGAAGGTCAACCCGTCGCGCGGGTACCAGGAATTGGTGAACTCGAGTTCGTAGCCGTTGCCGTCCGCGCCACCGCGGAAGGCGTAGCCGGCGAAAGCCTGCTGCCACGCGCCGTACCTCGGCGTGGTGTAGCGGCCATACACGAACGCGCGGCGGGGAACCTGCACCAGTCCGTTGCCTCTCGACAGCAGGTCGTCAAGCCCCGTGGATTCGTAGCTGATTTCCTCGTGCCCCTGCCAACCACTCTCGTATTGGGTATAGCGAACGAGCGTGGCGTAGTTGGGCAGGCGCAAGCCGTCGCTGTTCTCGCGATAAGTGAGCTTGAGGTCGAAGTTCTCACCGGAGAGCCAGCTCCCGGGCACGAAACCCGCGCGCGTCCAGCGGGAGTCCCAGCTTGCGCGCCGCAGATTGTTCCGCGCGAGGTAGCCGAGGTCGTTCATGTCGAAGCGGTCGTCGATGTGCTGCAGCTGCAGCGAGTGCGTCAATGAGAGCGTCTGGCTGAAGTCCGTCTGCAGCCACGCTTGGTAACCGATGGCCTCTATCCCCTCTGCATTGATGTCTGATCGAATGACCTGGCCGGACCAGCGCCAGCGTCCCTGCGGATGCACTTCGTAGTCGATGGCATTGACGAGCGCAGTGCGGTCAAGAGCCGGGCGGTCGGCAAACGTCGCGAGATGGCCGAGACGGAAACCGTCGAGCGGCAGGGAAAGCCGCGTCGCGGCGAACAGTCGTCCCAGATCATCTCCGTAGCGGTCCTCGACGGCCGTGAAGGCGCCATAGACGACCTTGCCGGCACTGCCATTGATCTTCAAGGCCGCATCGATGTCGGACGTCGAGCGCAGGCCATCGTCGGAGGCCGCCCCGACGCGGCGCGTGTAGATGAGCTGTCCGTCATCTGGCGTGCGCAGGTCGAATGCGCCCTGGTTTTCAGTGAAGAAGGGCCGCTTGTCCGTGAAGAAGGTTTCGATCGCAGAAAAGTTGATGACGAGCTCGTCGCTCTCGATCTGCCCGAAGTCCGGGTTCACCGCGGCCACGAGCTGGAAGTCACTGGAAGGCTTCCAGAACAGGTCCGCCCCGATCTTGAAATGCGAGGTGTCGTTCAACTGGTCGGACACCCACGTACCGTAGGGCACGATGTCGAGCTGCTTCGCGCGATGCTGCTCGATCGTGTAGTGCCTGAAATCGGACAGGAACACGGGTCGCTCGATGCTGGCACCGGGGCAGGCGTAGCGTTCGTTGCGGTCATACAGCGTGCGCTCAAAGAAGGCCGCGATGGTCCGCTGGTCCTTGTTGCCGTCGCGCATGCTGGCGGTGGACCAGGGAATCAGCAGCTCGACAAACCACTCGTTGTCGGTCTCGCGCACCGCATGCTGCCAGACGCCGTCCCAGTCGGCGGAACGCTCATTCTGGTTGGTGATCAGGCCGTCGCGGATCCCCTCGCCAAGGGCCACCGAAAACTCGAAGCCGACACGACCGTCCGCATCGAAGTCGACCATGAAGCTGACGGAGTCACCGTGAAAATCTCCGGCGTCGCGCGGGGTGCGCGGCTTGGTACGGTGCTCGCCGGCGGGTTGCTCGAGGACAAAGGCAACGGCCAGTCCCTCGGGCGTCGAGACCATGCGCGCCTCATTGCGATTCCGGGGAGTGTCGCGCGCGAAGGGCTGCGTGCGGACCCAGTCGGTACACGCCATGGCCCCCTGCCATTCGGATTCATCCAGACGACCGTCGACGACGATGTCGGCGACAGCGGCGGCCGACAGCCATTGCGATGCCAGCAGAGCGGCGAGCGTTAGCGAGGATGCAGGCAGGTGTGCCATGCGGCCAGCTCTTCCGTGAGGGGGGTGCTCTGCGGTCCTGGCATTGATCGGGTGCCGTACTGGCCTTGCGTGATTGAATTCGGGTGGCGGCGGGGCGGACCTGTCAGCGGATGCGCTCCAGGATGCCATCCAGCTCGTCGAGGCTGGTGTACTGGATGACGAGCTTGCCTTTCCCCTTTGCACCTTGATGAATCTGCACTCGAGCACCGAGCTTGTCGGTGAGATCGTTCTCAAGTTTGCGAATGTTTGCGTCCGCCTTGAGCGTGTCGGCAGCGGCCGACGCAGCGCCAGGGGCGACCATGCGCCGGACCAGTGCCTCGGTGTCCCGAACTGACAATCCCTTTTTTGCCACGAGCGAGGCGACTTCCGCCTGCTTCCTGCGGTTCTCGAGACCGAGCAGGGCCCGAGCATGTCCCATCTCGATCTGCCGCTCCTCGACCAGCGTCTTCACTTCGTCTGCCAGCTCCAGCAGCCGGAGCAGGTTCGAGACTGCGGCTCTGGAGCGCCCGACGGCATCGGCCGCCGCCTGGTGCGTCATCTTGAACTCGCTGATGAGTCGCTCGAGCGATCGGGCCTCTTCCAGAGGGTTGAGGTTCTCCCGCTGAATGTTTTCGATGAGCGCCATCGCCACCGCCGCTTCATCGCCAACCAGCCGAACGACCGCGGGAATGTCATGCAGGCCTGCGAGTTGCGCAGCGCGCCAGCGGCGCTCACCGGCAATGATCTCGTAGCGTTGCGGCTGACCAGGCGCGGCGCCGGCCACGGGACGAACCACAACCGGCTGGATCACGCCCTGGGAACGGATGGAATCCGCAAGCTCCTGCAGGCTCTCGGGACGCATGTCGAGTCGCGGCTGGTACTTGCCCCGCTGCAGAAGATCGACCGGGACCTTGAGCAGCTGTTCATCGGACCGCTGCGCGGAAGGCGTCTCGTCGGCGCGCGATGCCGTGACCGGTTGACCCAGCAGCGCGCCGAGGCCCCGACCCAGGCTGGGTTTCTTGATTACCATGTCGCGATACTAGCGGGTAAGCGGGTAAGCGGGTAAGCCAATTCAGGGCGCGGCGGGAGCAGCGTTTTCCGGCACTTCATCGGCGCGGCGGATCATTTCGCCGGCGAGGGCGAGATAGGCGAGTGCACCCCGGGAGTCCCTGTCGTGGTACAGCACCGGCTTGCCGAAGCTGGGCGCCTCGGCAAGGCGCACGTTGCGCGGAATGATCGTGCGGAATACCTTGTCGCCGAAATGCAGGATCAGCTGCGAGGAAACCTCGTTCGCGAGATTGTTCCGCGGATCGAACATCGTGCGCAGCAGGCCTTCCACTTCCAGCGACGGATTGGGGCCTGCCCTCATCTGTTCGACAGTGGCAAGCAGGGCGGACAATCCCTCCAGCGCGTAGTACTCGCACTGCATGGGGATCAGGACACTGTCGGCGGCCACCAGCGCGTTGACCGTGAGCATGTTGAGCGACGGCGGGCAGTCGATGAGGATGACATCGAAGTCGTTGCGGATCGGTGCCAGGGCATCACGCAGGCGGCGCTCGCTGCCGATCCGGCCGGCCAGCTGCACTTCGGCGACCACGAGGTCCTGATTCGCAGGCATCAGCTGGAACGCAGCGTGTTCGACGAGCACGAGCGACGCGGCTGCGTTGCATTCACCGAGCAACACTTCCATGGACGTACGCTGCACGGTGCGCTTGTCGATGCCGCAGCCCATCGTGGCATTGCCCTGCGGGTCAAGGTCGATGAGCAGCACGCGGCGCTTGGTCGCGGCAAGCGATGCCGCCAGATTGACGGTGGTCGTCGTCTTGCCGACGCCGCCTTTCTGATTGGTGACTGCGATGACGCGGTGCATGGGATTGATCGGCTTGCTTGCTTGACGCTAGACGCGGTCGTGGGAGCGGCAGATTTCCACAAGATGACGCTCCTCGTCCAGCGTGGGCACGCTGAGCCGATGCACGGCGGCCACTTTCCAGCCGGTGGGGATGGCCGCGATCTCCGCTTCCGGAAAGCGGCCTTTCATGGCCAGCAGCCGCCCGCCGCCGACGACGAGGGGACCACACCAGTGGACGAACGTCTCGATGGGGCCGACGGCTCGTGCCAGCACGCAGTCGAAGCGCTCCTTGGGCTTGAAGACTTCCGCGCGGGAATGCTCGGTGGTGACGTTGGTCAAGCCCATCTTGGCCGCCGCATGCTCGACGAACCGCAGTTTCTTGGCGGTCGAGTCAAGCAGCGTGAAGTCCCGGTCCGGATTGACGAGCGCGAGCGGCAGGCCGGGAAAGCCCGCACCGGTGCCAATGTCCGCGATGTGCTTGCCGCGCAGGAAGGCATGGATCGAAAGGCTGTCGAGCAGGTGTTTTGCGATCTGCTGCTCCCGGTCGCGGATCGCAGTCAGGTTCATTCGCTGGTTCCAGTCGTCCAGCTCATCGAGCAGTACCAGCAGGTGCTCTGCCTGACCCGCGGACAGCACAACGCCGAGTCCTGCAGCCCCTGCCACCAGCTTCGCGGTCTGTGCTTCGCGGATTGCCTGCATCGTCGCGATCCTCAAGGTCTCGAAAAAACAAGGCCGGGCATTGCCCGGCCTGTTGTGTCTGCTACCGCCGGCGCGGCCGGCTACAAAGTTCCCTTAGGTCTACTTGCACTTGCCGTGCTTGCGGACTTCGTCGGTCGCGCACAGGCCCTTCTGGCTTGAGAAGTAGGCGGCGATCGCCTTGATGTCGTCATCGGTCAGGGCGGTGACGAAGCCCGCCATGATCGGATTCTTGCGAGCACCGCTCTTGTAGGCATGCAGCGAATGCTCGATGTAGTCCGCCTGCTGGCCGGCCAGCGTCGGGAAATCCGGGGTGATGCCCACGCCGTCATTGCCGTGGCAGGCAACGCAGGTAGCCGTCACTGCGGGAGGCGTGCCCTTGGCGGGATTGCCGGCCTTGACCTCTTCGGCTTGCAGGAACGCGGCGATATCGGCCATATCCTGGTCGCTCATCGTCGCGGCGTGCGAATACATGGTCGGATGCGAACGCTGTTGCGAGCTATAGCCCTTCAACGCGGCAACGATGTAGTTCGCGTGCTGACCGCCCAGCTTCGGCACGCTGTAGGTGGGGTACGCATTCTTGTAGTCCGGGATGCCATGGCAGCCATGGCAGGTGTAGGCCAGCGTCTTGCCACTACCGGCATCGCCCTGCAGGGCCGGAGCCTGGGCGTGAGCGGCCGACGACAGTCCAGCAAGGACAAGGCTGAACGCTAGCAGGATCGAACGAAACTTCATGCCAATCTCCATCGCATCTTCCATCCGTGCCGGCTGCTTGGCCCCCGGCTGGGCGCGCAATGTTAACGGAAAAGCCCTGTTCAGGGAAAATTAGGCAAAACCGTGGCATCCTCAAACCGGTTTCCCGTGGCCCCGTTCCGTGGGCAACCACCGCTGCGGATTTGCCGGCGCCTGTCTATTATAAGGAGAGCCTGATGCGACCCCTCCCCCCGGAGATGACCGGACTTTCGGCATGGCGCCACGGTGCCGTCAGCACTCTGGCCCTGGTAGTCGCCCTGGCCTCCCTTCCCGTCCATGCCCAGACGACATCGCCCGCTCAGCCCCGAACCCTGAGCGTTTCCGGTCAGGGCGAAGTCAGGGGTGAACCGGACCGCGCCTTCGTCACCCTGGGCGTTGAGGCACGGAACCAGAAAATGGAGGCCGCCCGCGTCGAGGTCACCCGGACCATTGAGGCCGTCTTGAAGCTGACGCTCGACCTCAAGATCGACCCAAAATACGTCCGCGCCACCCGCATCGCTATCCAGCCGGAGTACAACTGGGACGGCCAGGCACGGGAACGCACCCTGCTCGGTTATCTGGTGACGCGCCAGGTGCAGGTCGAACTCCGGAACCTGGACCAGCTGGGCCCGCTGCTGGAGAAAGCCGTCGACGTCGGCGTCAACCAGGTCGGCGAGCCGCAACTCGATACCAGCCGCAAGCGGGAACTCGAGCGCGAGGCACTCGCGAAAGCCGTTGAAGACGCCAGGATGAATGCGGAAGTGGTCGCCCGTGCAGCCGGAGTGAAGCTCGGTGCCGCCAGAACGATTGCGGCACAGTCAGTCTCGGCACCCCAACCGATGGCCTACCGGATGGCCGCCAGGGCAGCAGCCGCGCCCGGCGCCGAGGGCAGCTACCAAAGCGGTGAAGTCACCTTCACTGCGTCTGTACAGGTCGAGTTCGATCTCGTTGCTCCATGAGCACCCCCGGGTTGCGTCCCGGAGCAGCAGCTCTGCTTGTCGTTGCAGCACTCGCGTCGACGATAACGCGCGCGCAAGACGCGCTTCCCGCGCCTGACTTCGTCGCCCACGCTGAAGAAGTCGCACATCGCCAGCTGTTCAGGGGACTCGGTGTCGATGCCAGGGTCATCACCGCGTTGGCGCAAGGGGATTTTGCGGGTGCCGTGGGCAGCCTTTCCGTTGGCGCGGCGCAAGGGAGCCCGCCTTTCAATATCGCGTTGATCCGATTGCAGCACGACTGTGCCCGGATCGTGCAATCACCGACGGTCGTGAGTCCCGCACAGCTGGACAAGCTGCGAACGGATCTGCCTGAAGCGCGGGCCACGCGGATCATCGCCGTCCTCGATGCGCAGAACGAGTACACCCGCAAGGCGCAGGCGAGTTGCCGCAATTCGCGGTTTGATCTGCGGCGCATCGAAGCGACGCTGAAACAATCGGCAGAGCAGGGTGATGCTGTCAGTGCCACCGAACTCGCGCGCTACACCGGCGACGCTGCACGCCGCGAAGCCATGCTCGTCGCTGCGGCCGCGAAGAACTACGCGCCTGCGCAGCACGCACTGGCCCAGAGCCGGGTGATGGGCGTGCAGCGCGGACTCTCCACCGAGAACGTGGCCTCGATCCGCATCCTGCTGAAGCAGGCCGGGCAGACGCTGCCGCTCGCCAAGCTCGACTTCGCCAACTGCGTGGCCGTCGGCTGCGACGGCCATCCGGCGGATGCGCCGACGGCTGCGGTCTTCGGGATCGACGCGGCTCGCGATGGTGAGGCCGCCGTTTTTCCCGCGATGATGCGCATGCCTTGGCGCCAGCGATTGAAACCCGAAGAGCTGATCGCCTGGCAGTACTTCGGCGATCGCCTCAACGAGTGGGGCTGCGCCGGCGAGGGCTACATCGGGGCAGCAGTCAATTTCACACAGATGCTGGGTCAGCTGGAGAAAAACGTGAGACCGGATGTGGTTGCAGCAGGCAAACAGCTGGCGGATCGCTACTGGACGGACTTCGGCGAGCGCGCGAAGAAAGAGCAGCTGTGCGACTGAGGAATCAAGGTAGGGCTGCCGTTGTCGCCGGGTAGGCTGCCGCTCTAGCGGCTCCGCCGCTCAGGCCGGCGCCCGATCCACGAGCAGCACCGTTCCATCCACGCCTGTCACACGGACTTTTGCGCCCGCGGGCAGGGTCGGCCCGCGAACGGCCCATTCCCTATTGCCGAGGCGGATTCGGCCCTTGCCGTTTTCCAGAGGCTGTTCGAGCACCACAGCCTGACCGATATGCTTGAGGCCGAGGCGATGGTCTGCCGTCGGACTCTCGAGTTCGCGCTGGCGTGAGCGGTACTGGCGCCAGAAATAAATGCCGAATACGAGGGCGGCGAAGAGGAGGAACCAGGTCATACGCGGAAGGGCTTGTGGATGGTCGGCCTTGAGTGACCGCAATTTAGCAAACCTGCGCGTGACGTGTTGCCGAGCTGTTCACAGTCCCTCGACAACACCCGTGGCCGGCAAGAGAAGGGATCTGCGAGGTAGACACGCCGCCAGCAGTGAACGGCGTCAGCGCTCCGTGCCGGTCGAAGTGGCGCGTCGGGCGAGGAATGCGCCGTGCTTTTTCAGATGGACGAGCAGCAAGGACATGGCGGCAGGAGTAACGCCCGGAATGCGTCCAGCCTGGCCCAGTGTCTGCGGCCGCGCTTCGGCGAGACGCTGGCGAACCTCGTGCGACAGGCCACGCACCTCAATGTAGTTGAGGGCGGCCGGGAGCTCCGTGTCCTCGTTACGACTCTGCCGCTCGATTTCCTTGGTCTGCCGGTCGAGGTACCCGGTGTACTTCGCCTGCACATCAACCTGCAGCGCGATCTGCTCGAGGAGGCGCTCGTCATCCGTCAGCGATTCGTCGGCGAGCATCCCGACGCTGGCGATCCCGGTGAGCCGTGCGTAGCTGACTTCCGGGCGCCGGAGCAGGTCGAAAGCCCGGGCCTCCTTTGTCAGCAATGCGCCAAACGTCGCGACGGCCTGGTCTTCGTCCACATGATGTGGCTGCACGATGGTCGTTTCGAGCCGCGTGACTTCGCGTTCGACGGCGGAACGCTTGGTCTCGAAGAAGCGCCATCGTTCATCCTCGACCAGGCCGAGCTGGCGACCTTGCGGAGTGAGGCGGAGATCGGCGTTGTCCTCGCGCAGCGAGAGCCGGTATTCCGCTCGACTGGTAAACATGCGGTACGGCTCCGTCACGCCGCGAGTGATCAGGTCATCCACCAGCACGCCGAGATATGCCTCGGACCGCTTCGGGCACCAGGCAACCTTGTCGCTGGCCTTGAGTGAAGCATTGAGGCCGGCGAGCAGCCCTTG
>Ga0114978_10005629_pt1 | contig 9991 bp, 13 predicted proteins | sample S_140212_EF_Meta_FD_87027 | JGI IMG/M metagenome (GOLD analysis project Ga0114978, IMG submission 87027) | Freshwater microbial communities from Lake Simoncouche, Canada to study carbon cycling - S_140212_EF_MetaG | ecosystem: Environmental > Aquatic > Freshwater > Lake | place: Lake...
CTCCTTGTTGATGAACGTGGCCGTCAAATTGCGCGACAGGAATTTGCGCGTCCATTGTTTGTCGCACGCGGCGTTCATGCACTTCGGTTCTGGCTTATCGATCAAATAGGTCTTGACGCAGGTTTGGCACGCCTCGAAATCGCAGTACTCGCACGCGATGAGTTTGTGGGTGGTCTTGTTGCATTTTTCGGCGCAGATAGTGCATTCAGTCATTCTTCTGTTCGGTTTCGGTTTTGGTTTTTGTTAAGTCTTGGTCTGGTCTGTTTATTATGTCTCAAAAAACATCATAAAAATAATTTCATTTTTTCCAGGAACCTACGGTTCCTTGGACGAACCTCCCTTAGGCTCCGCCAATAAGTATTGGGAACAGTTAAATTGGCGGAGCCTAAGGGAAGGGGTCGTAGGGGACAAGTTCAGGTAGCCTAGCGACCTGAACGCATATGCGCTGGTGGTGCGCAGCACCACTGCGCTTAAACCGTAGGTTTCCCTACTGTATCAGTAAAAGTCTCAACTCTCGAATCATTTCCTCCTTCTCTTCGGGAGATATATACTCACATTCCTCTCCATATTGTTCTTGTGTTTGTTCTTGCATTTGTGTTTTGTCTTGCACTTGTGTATTTGGCGGCGGTTCCAGCAGTTCGGCCATCATGTCCTTGTATTTCTGCGTTTGCGCCCCGACGATGTCGTGCGTCTTTTTCACGGTGTATTTATCCCTAAAGTAATTCCAAAGGTAGTGGATGAGGGCAACACATAGTATGGATGCCACAAGGTTGAGCAAAACATATGCCCACATTAGTTTGGGATATATACAGATTTCAGAGCGTTAATGGGAACGCGTTCAATCTGTTTATTTTTTGCATTTGCGTGATTTACATTTTTTACCACCTAACATACCTATGGCATTGGCATTTGCAACTGTGGCACCTGCGGCAGGGGCAACTGGGGCAACTGGGGCACCTGTGGCATCGGGTGTTTTGGGTGATAAAAATGAAGGAATCCATGAATCAAAGTAGCCCCCCCCCCTCATTTTTCCCATTCTGCGGCAACTTTTTGCCCCGGCTTTCTTCATTCTACGGTTGCACTTTGTCTTGCGTGGCATATAAAATATACGGCTACTCTTTATTGGACAAATCGAGTAAAAATGAACGAGTTTATTCATAACTACTACACCACACAAATCACAACTAAATCGCCTTCATACAAACATAAACAGAACGCAGTATTAAACAACAGACAAAATGCCTAAATTCATCAGCATCGACAAATCGGGAGTTGCCAAATCGCACAACGTCGAGGCCGATTACCCGCTCCTCGACCTATACCGCCGCGTCGGGTTCAAAAGCCCCGAGAGTTTCGACCAGCAGTACGTGTGGAAGACCCGCGGGTATCGCGTGGTACTTTTGGCCAAAACGAAGGGTCGCAACGGGCAGTCGAACCCGTATCCTCTCCCGTTTGCGTGGGCCGAGATGCCGGTGTTTTACGGGTCCATCGCGCTCCTAAACATCGACGAGGACGGAACCTACCGGGATTTAGACATCAACGAATGGAACTCGCTTCAAGAGCCAGATAAAGAGGAAACAAAAGCGGAAACAGAAGTGGAAGAAGAGAAAGAGACAGTTCTGGTTCAAGATGTCCGCATCGAAATCCAAGAATTGCCTAAAGAACCCAAGGTGGCTAAACCGAGAACCACCCGAACCAAGCAAGTGGTCATCGAACCTGTGCCCATAGAGCCTGTTCCCGTGGAAAACATTTACGTGCAAGAGCTGGAAGAGGAGGCGTATAACACAACCGAGACGCTCATCGACACAAACATATACAACACGCTGTCCGTGCCGGTAGTCGAATTCCGGTCGAACATTTGTTCAAAACTCGCGGCAATCGTGCCTGGGCCGATGTTGCCGATAAATATCGAGAAGGGGGCGTATAACTACGCCATCCGCGAAGCCAAATTCAACAGCATCGTGCGCAAATGGGACAACCCCGCGTTCATGCAACTATACACCGACCGGCTGCGTGCCGTGTTTATCAACATAAACACGCAGCCCGAATTTGCAGCGCGCGTTAAATCGGGTGACTTGGACGTGGAAACGATTGCGTATATGACACACCAAGAGATGCATCCGTCCAGATGGAAGGAGAGCATTGAGCGCAAGATTAAGCGCGACGATTCCAAGTTTAATGCGAAGGTGGAGGCCTCGACCGATATGTTCGTGTGTCGCAACTACAAGTGCAAGTCGAAGCGCTGCACTTACTATGAGATGCAGACGCGCAGTGCGGATGAGTCGGCCACAGTGTTCATCACGTGTTTGGACTGCGGCAAGCACTGGAAGATGTAATCACGTTCGGCTACGCCGAACTGCGCCCCCCCCCCCCCGATGTCAGGGGTCGATTTAAGTAAGTATAAAAATAAAAAGTGTTACCTTTTATTTTTGTTGCAGTTTTGTGTGATATAATATACTTACTTTATTAGGCCTTCTTCTTATACACCCTCTTCTTGGGTTGTTGTTGTTCTTTTGCTTCCTTGTATTTTTCCTCATTGTCTTTTTCTTCATTGTATTCTTCGGGCATCTCCAGCGTCAATTGTGTCATTGCCTGCACGATGTCATCTTCGGCCTTCGGCTTTCTCTTTCTAATCACCATTTTCTTTGCTGCTGCAGCGGGTATTTCTGATACAGGCATGTCTAATACAGGAACCACTACATCTACAGTTGTTGGTGTATCGACCGGAAACGCGCCCAGGTTGTCGATGACGCTGGACATGCGGACATAGCGGTCGTCTTTATGCACTTCTTCCAGTATATCATTGACGTTTAACCCGTGTTTTTCGGCGATGATGTTCAGCACAACAATGTGGAACTCGGCGATATGCTTGAATATGATGTTTAGAGAGGCGGCGTACGCCTGACGGCCGTTGGTGATTGTGACAGGAATAAACGGGACGCAGTTGCCGGCCTCGTCAAACTCGATTACTGGTTCGTTGATAAACTTCATGCTAGAGGACATTTTCGTGGTTTCTTGTTGTGATATACGTATATTGTTATTGATTATGTGTGCAATCCTACGATTAAATTCGAATTTCAATTTTGTTGCATGTATTTTATAGCATTACTTTGTATAGTGATGTTATCCAGATTATTTGGGACCAAACAATCTACCAAACCAAAAACCGAAACCAACCCACAATATATTAAAGAGTTTTACACATTAAACCCAACCTCAGATAATTTAACTCAAGTCACTCAAATTATATTGTCTTTTTATTATTTTTGTCTAATTACCGATAACACCGATAAATTACAAAATCAAATGAATGCAAGGAGATATTGGGACGCTATACAAAAAGTAGATAGATGTGCGGCAAATAAGATTGTGTTAAGATTCAAAAATATTACGAACATAGAAATAGAATCACTTAAGGATTCACTTAATAATTCAAATAAACTTGCTATACCTGATCTTAAAAACATAAATAAGATACAACTAATAACCCTCCTACAATCCAGCACAACAGATATCTTTACTAACTCAAAAGGCAATATAAAGGATACCGACGGATGCACAACAGGATTCGTTGGAGGAAAAAAATCAATACACACACGCAGAAAAAAGGTTAAACAGAATAAACGACTAAGAAGAAGAAGAACATACCGGAAGAATCTTTAGCCTAAATATACTCCAAATGACCGACATCGAGCCACTATTGAGACCCGACAATTCGCGATACGTTATGTTTCCCGTGCAAGACGAGGACATTTGGAAAATGTATAAAAAACAGGTGGATTCGTTTTGGCGCGCCGAAGAAATCGACCTGTCGCGCGACCTGAACGACTGGGCCGGACTCTCTCCCGAAGAACAGAATTTCATCAGTATGATTCTGGCGTTTTTCGCCGCGTCGGACGGAATTGTCATGGAGAACCTGGCGTCGAGGTTCATGCACGACGTCCAGCTGGCGGAAGCGCGCGCATTCTACGGGTTTCAGATTGCCATGGAGTCAATTCACGGAATTATGTACAGTCAGTTAATCGACACCTATATCCAGAACAAAGACGAGAAGATGCGACTGTTCCGCGCGATCGACAATTTCCCCTGCATCGCCAAAAAGGCCGAGTGGGCGCAAAAGTGGATAGGCGACAACCGCAGCTCGTTCGCATCGCGGCTCGTGGCGTTCGCGTGCGTCGAGGGCATCTTTTTCAGCGGCGCGTTCTGCAGCATTTATTGGATAAAGAAGCGCGGGCTCATGCCGGGGCTCACGCTCAGCAACGAGTTTATCAGTCGCGACGAGGCGCTGCACACCGAATTCGCCATTTTGCTGTATTCGCGGCTCAACAAGAAGCTTGCGAAGAAGCGCATCAACGAAATCATCCAGGAGGCGGTGGCCATCGAAAAAGAGTTCATCGTGGAGGCGCTCCCGTGCCGGTTGATCGGCATGAATTCGGCGCTGATGTCGCAGTACATTGAGTTTGTGGCGGACCGGTTGGCAGTGCAGCTGGGGTATGACAAGATATACAAGGCGCAAAACCCGTTCGATTTCATGGAGCTTATCAGCGTGGAGACGAAAGTGAATTTTTTCGAGCGCACAAATTCCGAGTATGCGTTGGCCAACAAGTCGGTGGAGGGCGACGTGTTTGAGCTCACCGAGGACTTTTAGGTGAGGACTTCTAGTTAGTTGCGAATAAATCCCATTTTATATTTACATACATGTAATTATACAATGAATACATGGGCCGCGATCGTGGCCGCTACTCCGTCCGGCATCATAGGCGATTCTTCCGGCCTTCTATGGAATTTACCGGAAGACATGCGTCATTTTCGGGAGACGACCACAGGACACATAGTGATAATGGGTAGGAAAACGTACGAATCAATCGGACGTCCTCTCCCGAATAGAATAAATATAGTCTTGTCAAATTGTCCAAACAAGTTTGTTTCTTCCAATCCGTCGGTAATATACACGACTCTATCCGAGCTTGACCATGTGGTATCGACTAATCGGGATGAGAATGAGAATCACAAGGTGTTTGTGATTGGCGGCAAGGAAATATACGAGTTATTGATCGACCGGGTTACGGAGGTGTATTTAACGACAGTGTATTTGGACCCTCCGGATGTGTCGAAATGCCCGGGATTGGTTTCGTTATCTCCCGAATTTATGGACAAAATATCAAAAGAGTTCGGGAGAGAGACAATAATTCAACCAAGAACAGCCAGTAAGAGGATTGGAATCGAATACGGAATTGTTTTACTAGACAAACTATAAAAATATAAAGATTGCGCCCAAGTAAAATAAAGTCATGGCGACACAATTATCTCTCCGTCACCCTGACGACATTCCGGCAGCCGAACCGCCTCGCGTAGGGTGCAGTTTATACGTGCAGTTCATGTGTCGCATATTTCGGGTCTGTTTATGCGGCATCGATACTAATAAATACGGGGAATTGAGATAAAGGGAATGCGCTATTACGTATGTAATAGCATGCAAGTAATCGACAAAACGTTCAAGGTGAAAGGATTAGAATCGACGCTCATTGGGGGAAAACATACGCGGTGTTATCGCGTGTATGCGAATATGGTTTCTGTTCAGGTAAAGGGCTTTGTGTGTATTTTTACTGATAGTTCGGGAGAGATGGTGGTGGATATGGGCGTGAATTCGTGTCTCCAAATAAACGCGGTGAATATGGATACGCACGAACACGTGCCGGTGTTCAAAGCCCCGATAAACGTGGGTATATTCACGGTCTGCAATCATTTGTTGCTTGATATAGCAGACCAGGACGAGTGCGTGTGGTTACACGAGTTTAACACGGTACTGAATGCGCCGCTGGAATTCGTGTTTCATTTGGAAATACCCGAGTATTGGGTGAAGCGCAACGAACACCTGAAGTTTCGTCTGAAACTGACATGAACCCTTTATGAATATATATATTATGATATAAAGATGAAGATGCAATTTCATAATAATAATAACCCGGATACAACGTCGCATCACGTAGTTCATACACATCACCAAGTGCAACCGCAAATGCCCACCTACAATTACTACAACAATCAATACCCCTTGTTCCGCTATCCCAATGCCAATGTGTATGGACATCATTATGGCAATGGGTATGGCAATCCGATGTACGGTCCAATGCGCATGCGCGAAATGGACATTTTGTCGCGAGTATATTTAGGCGGTGTTGGACTAGTCGGGCTGGTGATATTATACAAGTTGATGGATAAATAGTAGGGAAAACGTAGTTTTCCCCTACGACCCCTTTCCTTAGCCTCCGGCAAGGAATTAACATAAATATAAATGAATCTTGATATATTCATTTATAGTAGCGCCGGAGGTTCGTCCAAGGCAAGCGTATTGGTGCGTCCGCACCAATAGCGCATATGTGCGCAAGTCAGTTGGCGAAGCCAATCTGACAAGCGCTTAAACCGTAGGTTCCTGGAACTAGACCAGCAAGCTCAGGAACGCACCATTGAATTCTTCCAGTCCGATGTGCGTCAATTGCACGCCCACGTCAATATACACTTTATTGCCCATTCCCTTAACCCATCTCTCGCAAAAGGTCCAGTCTTCCGACATGTACGCGCCTTCGCAAATCGACGGCTCAAACAGCGCGTACGCAAACTCGTTCTCCTCCTTCGTCAAAAATCCCGTGTTGTCGATATACTTCAGCTCGGGGCATTTGGTATGCATCTGCTCGAACACACCGCGCTTGATCATCATAAACCCCGTCGCGGTGTGGCGCACCTCCATCAGGTTTTCGTTTATCGTGATCTCGTTCGACAATAGATTCACGTTGTATCGCAACAGCTTCTGCTTAACTATTTCGATATCCGACATGCGGTCTTTCAGGTCAGACCCGTTCTTGGCCTGGACCCATTTCTTTATCACATCACCCCCCTCCAGCATGAGTCTGTCCCACTCGCGCGATTTCAGAGGATACGCCCCGCCCACGACGTCCTTGTCCGACATCAACATGTTTAGCATATCGACCGGCGACCACGAAATGTCGGCGTCGATGAACATGACGTGCGTGGTGTCTTTATCCATCAAGGCTTTAGCCACCAAATTGTTGCGCGCGCGAGACACCAGACTGTCGTTGCGGCAAAACTCGATGCGCACCGGCAATCCGACCAAATTGCACAGATTAACGGTGTTTATCAACGAGTGGGTATAATTGACATACACCTGCGATCCATACGCCGGGGTTAATATGGCAAGACTCGGCTTATGCTCGGCGATATACGCCTTTATGGTTTCTTCATACTCAGCAAACGTCTTTTGCTGCGATTGAATGCGGGCAGTACCTTCTTTTACTTCTGGCGATACTTCGGAAGCAGGATCAACGATATCAAAACGAACGGTTTCTGGGTTAGACATAGCAGGATAAATATAACAGATTAAACCTGTCATCTTTATTTAGATTTAACACACAAATATATTTTACAAATCCCACAATTTAGAGGGCGACCACTGGAACAAGAGGAACGGCCTTGATGAAGTGGGGGGAGATGTACTTCTGCAAGTTGAAGTAACTGAGGGGCTCGGTGCCCTCCTTGTAGTTAAGGAGAACGGCCAACTTATTGTCGGGAGTGATGATTCTCTTGTTGGTGGCGAGCTGGAGGTTGTTTTCCTTGATATACTTAGTAATCTCCTTGCTGACCTCAGTGCGGGCCATCTCAACACCAGACTCCTTGCCTAAGAAAGAGGCCAGAGCGTCACTGATCTTGGTGGGCTTAGCAAAGCCGGATGGGTTGCGGTTGCCAGAAGACTTGCGGGCAGTCTTAGAGTTCTTCTGCGCAATCTTTTGCTCCTTGGCGACAGTCTTCTCTAATGTCTTAAGGTCGGCCTTGATGGAAGACAGGAGAGCAGTGAGCTGCTGAACCTTAGTGGTCAGCTCGTTGAACTTGGAGGAGGAAGAGGTTTCCACCTTCACAACCTCGACAACAACAGGGGCTTCGACAACAGCAACGGGGGCAGCGACGACAGTCTCCTTCTTGGGAGCAGCGGTCTTCTTGGGCTTGGCAGCCTCGGCGGAGGCGACGACGGGGACAGTAGCAGTAGCAGTAGGCTTTTCGGTTTTAGTAGCGCGGACCATGGTGTGTTTGTAATATACAATATAGAGTGTTGGCTCTCTATATCGTTTTTTTGCAATTAATAAAATATATATAATACTTAAAACCCGTAGCTCGATACATGCGGTGTGTTTCGTTCGGCTTTTTATAAAAACGCCTAAAGCATTAAATATAAACGCATACATTTTCATTTTATTTTTTCCTAAATGTAATATGTAAGTGGCAGTCCCGCCTAAAAATAAAAAATGCTCAGTTAATGAGAATTTTTTATACTTACCGGTATCTTTATCTTACCTTATCTTACGCGTCTTCATCGTCTTCATCTTCGGCTTCGTCTGTGCCAATCAGCTGTTCGTAGCTGATTTTGTCCGAATATGCGTCTCGGTACAACGTCTTCTCGGCGTCCCTGCAAAACGGCGACTCCATTGTCTCTGGCCAACCCTCTTTCTCGTGATAATACTGGTCAAATTTGGACTGTTGTGTCCCGCTCATCACATCTTGATATGCGCTGACAATTGACATATAGTAGGTGTCGTTGCATATGCCGCCGCAGATTTGCGTTCGCTGTTCAGCATCGACTTCCAATTCCACAAAACATTTCCTACTGCCGCCCTTATAATACGCCCCAAATGAACACACCGGTTTATATCCCAGTTCAACCATGAACATCTTGGCTGCCTTACGCGCGTCCATTACGCTGGTAAAATACCCAGATTTTAACTGTACTTCAATTCGCAGAATATAGGCCATTTTGAATTTATTATTGGGATGTGTATTTATTCCAGAATAAACGACTAACAAATGATTTCAATTTTTTCATTTACGGAAAAGGTTAATAAACACACCGCAATGATCATTGTATATGCCAGTAATAGATAATAATGATATTGAGCCCGAGATTGGACTGCGATACAAAGTAATGTTGTGTATGTCCGTGATATCTCCTTTGGTGATCGTCGCGTTAGTCTATTTCGGATTATTTTACACGAAGTAGAAACACATAACCACAATAACATAAACATTATTCGGGAGATAATACATCATTTCATTAACCAATATCTCAATGTCTTTCCATGCTCGCCAAATGGCCGCCAGACTTAAACAAATCAAGCCTCCGACCAAACCAGATGCCAAAAAACCAACAGCTCACATCAAGATTAAACCTTTGCCATTTCGCATCACGCCCGAATATGCGGCCACTGTTTGCGCCGCCTCGTACCTGGGGAAAAAGGGATACACCATCCCAAAAATTGTTCTCTCTCCCGAAGATATAGAAGAAATCCGCAAAGAACTGTTCATGCGCCCGGCTATCAACGGAAAGCCCGACCCCGACGTGGCATTCCCCGTGTATAGAGAAAACGACGCGAAAATGTACTTGCCGCGGTTTTACGGTATCGCCCGCTACGGGCTTCCGCCCTCGTCCGAGGTCGAACCCGGCGAAGACATCGACGTTCCGTTTGTGAAGGAACTGCGAGACTACCAAAACGACATCGTCGATATCTACGTGAAACACGCGGACCGACCTATACACGCACTAGATCCTAATTATTCGGGAGAGGCCGTATTCGGCGGCGGCGCCATTCTGGAGGTGCCCTGCGGCCGCGGCAAGTGTTTGGGGAAAGATACGCTGGTGTTGATGTACAACGGGGAGTTGCGCGCGGTGCAAGACGTGAGATGCGGCGAGTATTTGATGGGCGACGATTGCACTCCCCGGCGCGTATTATCGTTGGCACGAGGAAGGGAAACAATGTATAGAGTGCGTGATATTAATTGGGGGGAATCGTACGTCGTGAATGAAAGCCATATTTTATCTTTAAAACATGTGAGTTCGGGAGATATTCTCGACATTTCCGTGCGCGATTATCTGCTGCGCAACGACCGCTCCCTGCTCGGATCTCGCGCCAATATTGATTCTCAACTA
>Ga0114978_10005630_pt1 | contig 9988 bp, 8 predicted proteins | sample S_140212_EF_Meta_FD_87027 | JGI IMG/M metagenome (GOLD analysis project Ga0114978, IMG submission 87027) | Freshwater microbial communities from Lake Simoncouche, Canada to study carbon cycling - S_140212_EF_MetaG | ecosystem: Environmental > Aquatic > Freshwater > Lake | place: Lake Simoncouche...
AATGGAACGAAAAGAATGGAACGAAAAGAATGGAACGAAAAGAATGGAACGAAAAGAATGGAACGAAAAGAATGGAACGAAAAGAATGGAACGAAAAGAATGGAACGAAAAGAATGGAACGAACTCAAAGGAGGAAGGGAGGGGGTCGTAGGGGGAACCGTAGGTTCCTCTACAAACCGTAGGTTCCTCTACAAACCGTAGGTACAGCGAAGCGGCCCCACTACAAAATCGATTGATTTTTTCCCCTTGTTTCGACCAATATCTATACCATGTCCGAATATATCCACGACGAACTCATTGCTGCCAATCACGCGTTATTACAACGAGTGAATGAATTAGAACAAAAAAATAAAAAATTAGAAAACGATTATAAAAACGCTATGGAAACCGTCGGCCGTATGGCGGTTCGTATTGCGGACCTAGAACAAGGACCAGTACAAGGGTATGTTAGCCCAGTTCGTTCACAAGGGCTTATTAGCCCAGTTCGTTCACAAGGATTGCCTTGGCCAGAGGATACACCGGAAGAAGAGCGCGTCAATCTCTTTGCCGATAAAGTAAGACAACTAGATGAAATTCGAAAAAAGAAGAGAGAAGAAGAAAAGAGACCACGTCATGGCCCATTACCGAAACCGCTGTTGTCCAGAAGCAGACGATTGACGATGGACGACTTATCGACCGATCGATCGACCGACCACGTATTGTTCGAAGAACCGATTCTTTATGACCAAAGAGATGGTTTGATGGAAGGCCTCGGAAGACATTTGGAGAATATCCGAAGAGAGAGGAGTAGTTCCCTGGCAGACGCGGACTTGCTCGCTAAAAAAAGATTTCCTCGTTAAAAGGTAGCTAGAGTTAGAGTAGCTAGAGTAGAGTCATTTTTTTATTGTTGGGCCAAAGAATATAAACGCAAGGTATCATAAAGAAGTAATGACAACACCTCCCGTTACCTCGTTCTTAGAAACCGAAATGAATGTCACGAAACGCAACGGTGAACTGGAGACCGTCAGTTTTGACAAAATCCTGAAACGTATGAAACGCCAAGGACCAGAAATCAAAGTCAATTACACGGCTCTAGCAATGAAAGTCATCGACCAGTTATACGACGGCATTTTCACCGCCAAAATCGACGAACTTTCCGCGGAGCAATGTGCGTCGATGGCCTCCGTTCATCCCGATTACAATACTTTAGCCGGTCGGATTATCGTCTCCAGTCATCAAAAAAACACACAAGAATCCTTTACCGACGTCATGACCCAGCTCTACGAATTCCGCGACAAAAACGGCGAGCAGTCCCCCCTGGTGAGCGACGAATTGATGGCCGTGATCCAGGCCCATCCGGAGATAGATACCCTTTGTGACTATTCGCGAGACTTCTTAGTGGATTATTTCGGATTCAAGACGCTAGACCGGGCTTATTTAATGAAGATCTCCGGCAAAGCCGTTGAGAGACCCCAACATATGTGGATGCGTGTAGCGGTGGGGATTCACGGGTTCAACATAGAGAACGTCAAAGAGACGTATGATTGGATGTCACAAAAGTATTTTACTCATGCTACGCCGACACTGTTTAATGCTGGGACTCCGCGACCTCAGCTATCGAGCTGTTTTTTGAATTCGATGGAGAGCGATAGTATTGACGGGATTTACAACACGTTGAAAGAGTGTGCTTTGATTTCGAAACACGCGGGTGGTATCGGGCTTCATATTCATAATGTTCGGGCGACGGGGTCGCATATTCGGGGGACCAATGGTACGTCGAATGGAATTGTGCCCATGTTGCGAGTGTTTAATAATACGGCGAAATATGTTGACCAGGGCGGAGGTAAGCGCAATGGCTCGTTCGCGATTTATTTAGAGCCTTGGCATGCCGATATCGAAATGTTCTTACAAATGCGTAAGAATCACGGCGATGAGGAATTGAAGGCTCGCGATTTGTTCTATGCTCTCTGGATTCCCGACTTGTTTATGGAGCGTGTGAAAACGAACGGCCCATGGACGCTGATGTGTCCCGATGAATGTCCTGGATTGGCGGATGTCTATGGCCCCGCGTTCAAAGAGTTGTATGAACGATATGAAGCCGAGGGGAAAGGGCGCACGACAGTCCAGGCCCGCGAACTCTGGTTCAAAGTGCTCGATGCCCAGATGGAGACGGGAACGCCTTATTTGTGTTATAAAGACGCGGCGAACCTGAAGTCCAACCAGAAAAATGTGGGGGTCATTAAATCGAGCAATTTATGTGTAGCTCCTGAAACGGTGGTTCTACATCAGGATGGCGAAAGTGTCATAAAGGATTTATGTGATAAGGAGGTCGATGTATGGAATGGCGAGGAATGGAGTCCTGTTGTGGTGCGGAAGACGGGTGAAGACCAACCATTGGTGAAGGTGGTGTTTGACAATGGTCGCTCCATAGAGTGTACGCCTTATCACAAGTTTTATGTATGGAGTGAGGAGCATTCTTATCATGAAATAATATGTCGTATGGGTATGGAACGGGAGGCACGTGAGTTGTTGCCGGGTGCGGAGTTAGAATGGTTTAAGTTGCCACTGGATCCGGAAGTTCATAAGGTGAAAGTCGTCGAAGTGGTGGATGAGGGGCGTCGGTCAGATACCTATTGTTTTACAGAAATGAGCCGGCATCGCGGAGTATTCAACGGTATTCTAACCGGACAATGCTCCGAAATTATGGAATACAGTGACGCCGAGGAGACGGCGGTGTGTAATCTGGCGTCCATCGGGTTGCCGACATTTGTCCGGTTAGAATGCGACCAACGCATGTTTGACTACGAAAAGCTACACGAGGTGGCGAAGGTGATTACAAAAAATCTCAATAAAATCATCGACGTCAATTATTATCCTACGGAAAAGACGCGCAAAAGCAACATGCGTCATCGACCGATCGGGATTGGTGTCCAGGGATTGGCCGATGTCTTTTTATTACTCGGCCATGCTTTCTTGTCGGAAGAGGCCAGACAGATCAATCGCGACATTTTTGAGACGATTTATCACGGGGCTTTAGAGGCGTCTTGTGAATTGGCCGCTGTCGAGGGGCCTTATGAAACCTGGGCGGGATGTCCTGCTAGTGAGGGTCTCCTCCAGTTTGACTTATGGGGTGTTCAACCTTCCGCGCGTTATGATTGGCCGGGTCTTAAAGAATTAGTGAAAACAAGGGGTTTGCGCAATTCGCTTTTGCTAGCGCCGATGCCTACTGCTTCGACGTCGCAAATCCTGGGATTCAACGAATGTATCGAGCCGATTACGAGTAATATTTATAGCCGGCGGACCTTAGCGGGTGAGTTCATCCAAGTGAATCGGTATTTGATTGACGAACTCATCGGGCTTGGACTATGGAATGAGAAGGTCAAAAACAATATTGTTGCCAACCATGGGTCGATTCAACAACTCGAGTTCATTTCTCCGGAGATCAAAGAGAAATACAAGACGGTATGGGAATTGCCGATGAGAGGGTTGATCGATATGGCGGCGGATAGGGGGGCCTACATTTGCCAGAGCCAGAGTTTGAACTTGTGGTTGGAAGACCCGAATTACAATACATTGACGGCGATGCATTTCTATGCCTGGCAGAAGGGGTTGAAAACGGGGATGTATTATTTGCGCAGGAGAGGGAAACATCAGGCGCAACAGTTTACGATCGAGCCAGAGAAGACCCAACATACGGGGACTTATGAGGAGGAGATATGCGAGCTGTGCTCGGCATAGGTCCGTACTAATTATTATCTATTTGAAATATATATGAGCACGAATAAAAAAAGATCGAGTAAAAATACGACCAAAAAACGCAAGGAGGAATGTATGGAAAAAAAATGTAGTGATAAAACATTCGAAAAGAAACATAAAGAATTACAGAAAATATTCGAAGATTCATTGAAACGAAATGAGAAAAAGCTGAAAGATAAAAATACGACAGAAGAAGAAAGAAAGGAAGCAACCGAATTGATAAAAAACGCAAAAAAAAATATAGTAATGATGAATACGAAGTCTATGAAAAATAAAAATATCAGGTCGATGCGTGCTATGTGTAAAATAAATAATTGTTCACAAGTCCCTTGAACCCCCCTTTGGAAGACCCCCTTGGAAGAATTATATATAGAAAAATATATAATGCTTTCCTTCCCATCGATCGCCGCGTCATATACATGGTTTTTTTATTTAGGAATATTCCTCTTTATAACCCACATTGGATTATACGGATTCGGTATTGATATGTCTTATTTCGGGTTGTTACTCATTTATTTGGGATGGGCGAAACCGGAGATTTCGATCTGGCTCCGTAGATTCCTCTGGTTTTTCATCTTTTTGGAAGTCTTTTCGACCTGCCGTGGATTCTATGAGAGATGGTTTGGACCCGCGAAAAAAAATCCTACTTTTCGACCTAAAAAGGAAAAGGAGGAGGTGGACGCCAAGCTTAACAGTGCTTCGCTTAACACACACACGAAGGGGTTGGCCCCACCCATTCCATAAACTCGGGTTCAGGAATCACCGTATCATTCCTCATCTTCAAGAAACAGCGCAGACAGCACAATACATCGATGCGAGCATCATGAAGATTCTTGGGAACATATCCAAACAAATGGGTATAGAGTTCGGCGAGCGTCGGGTATTTATAATAGACACCTCGCGAATTGATGCGCTCGATTTTACAAAGATCGATACTATTTTTCATGGTACACATAAACGCCGAAGGATTACGTGAATGTAAAATGCGCTCTAATTCGGGATGTATTTTAGCAGCAGTAGCCAACAGTACCGCATAATCAAACTCCATATTATGCGCTACAATAACATTCGCCTTGGAGATCGCTTCATACAACGCATCTAGCACAAACACAATCCCCATTCCCTGTGTATCAAGGATCTCGCGTGTGATCCCCGTGACTTTCGTCACCACCTCAGGAATCTCGACTTCTTTCGGGACATACACATAATGGTCGAACACTTGGACCAACCCTTTTTCCGCCATGTTATAGAGAACAAAACTCAACTGTGTAATGAATGGGAACGGATCCCCCTTGTTTTTTGGCAATAAACCGGTGGTCTCGCAATCAAATACGAGGACAATTGACATGATGGATATGAAACGAATTCCAATAGAGAAAAGTCCTTCAATTTTACACCGTATTATCACAGGTATAATCTATATAAATATTTTCCCCTATTTATACAAAATGATCACTTTTGTGACCGCCTATATGACCATTTACAATGAATCATTTCAAAATAAAGACCAGACCTGGCGTTTCGCCCATTTCGAGAAACTCTGTCAAACCGGTATTTCGATCGCCGTCTTTTGTTCTCGCGATGTCGAATCGGTCTTCCGTGAAGAAATCCTCGAAAAATACCCGAACGTTCTCTTATTCGAGTCACTCGATTTATCTGAAACCCAGGCATATCAAACCTTAATGACCGTCGAGCAAGAACATGAAATCGAACTTCCGGGAATCAGGCGTTTAGAAAAAGACACGCGAGAATACATGTTGCTGATGAATTCGAAAACCGAGTTTCTTCAGCGGGTCATTCAAAAGAATCCGTTTGGTTCCACCCATTTTGCTTGGATCGATTTCAGTATTTTTTATATTTTCAAGGGGCGAGAAGTCGTTTGTCAAAAAATGTTGAGCGATATGTCAAAAAGGACATTGATGCCCAGGTTTTTAACCATGGCTGGATGTTGGGATTGGGGGAGGCAGCATATGTCCATCGTTTGGATAGTCAATGAGATTATGTGGCGGTTTTGTGGGGGTTTCTTTCTCGGGTCGGCGGATTTGATGTTGGAGTTTCATAATAAAAACGTAGAGTATTTTAAAATATTTTTACAAAGACATAAGCGATTGGTATGGGAAGTGAATTTGTGGGCGGATTTGGAATTGACGGAGGAGATGTCGTTTAACGTGTTTCCAGCGGACCATAATGAACGTATGTTAGAGATAGACGCCGGATTTACGGCGAAGGTGTTAGTGAATCAGCCGTCGTTTTCTTCGGTGAAATATTCGTATCCGGATAGGGGCGAATACATTCCTACATCGAGTTCGTATGTGTGTCATAAAGGGATTCATTATGTGAATACTCGGTGGGTGAATTATTGGCTTTATCCGAATGGTGGTTATTGGATAAAGGATCCGGAGAGGTGGATTCGAACCAGGAATACATGTTCTATATTACCAACCATTGATGGGTTACCGGATGGATATAAGGAGATGGACATGAAGGGGTTGCCTTGTTATGGGGGGTCGATCTATGGTTTAGAAGATATTCGGCTCTATTCTCGCGAGGACGGTCATATAGGGTTTATTGCTACAAGCGTGAATCACTCGCCTTTACTGCGGAATCGCATGGTTCGGGGGATATACGACGTGGACGGATTACGGGAATGCCGCGTTCTCGTGCCGCCGGATCCGGGGAGTTGGTGCGAGAAGAATTGGATCCCGTTGTCTTTAGGAGATGGGTCCGCGTCTATCCGATGGATTTATCGTTGGTCGCCGTTTGAATTGGGGGTTCTTCAAGAGACAGAGGAGGGGGGAGAGCAATTGGTGATTGAGATTTCATTGCCTCATTCGACGCCGATGTTCTCGAAAATCCGGGGATCAAGCCCCTTTGTAGAAACGGAGGAAGGTTTAGTGGGGGTCGTTCATATGAGTTATGAGGGATGTCCTCGGCGATACCTACATTGTTTGGTTCTTTTAGACAAAATGACGGGATTGCCTCTTCGATATACGGACTTTTTTGTATTTAGAGAGGTGTCGATTGAGTTTTGTATCGGGTTTACGATAGATTCGGGGCGCTACCATTTTTGGATATCGAATTTTGACCGTGATCCAGAAGTGGTATCAGTGGATCGTGATGCGATTCCGTGGTTATTCGATTTTTTATTATGATGGATATATAATGGGAGATCAAGAGGGAGATCAAGAGGGAGATACATCGGAACCTACGGGCAGTTCCATATTAGGCGGATTTTTTGTATATCGGGCACGGCCAACGGAAAGCAAAAAGATAGGGGAGATAGGATCTGTTGCTGCTGATTTAGTGGGGGTAGATGCTACAGCTGTGGAAAGCGCAGCGGCAGCGGATGTAAAGGGAGGAGCAGGAGATTTCGCACAAAAGGGCGAAATTACCGGAATGGTTCTCATCAAAGAATCGGGAGACCGACAATTTTTTACGTATGTTCCCATCGATCCAACCACCTATTCAGTGGATAAGTTTATGGAGTATTTCAAAGATACCATCGCTAACAATGCCTATGACAACAATAATGAAAAAGTGTTTGATTTGGAAGCTTTAGGACCTCTTATTAACCAACTCATGGTCCAAAATATCGAAGAACCTGCAGCAGTAGAAGAATAACCTGCTGCTCTAGAGCGAATCACGATACATTTTCCGTTTCAACCAAGCCTCTTTCCAATAAGGCGCGCGGCTCTCCTTTTTTTGCTCCGCCCGATATTCCGGATAATGAGACAGAATCACTGTCTTCTTATCGATATGCCGAATAAACCCGACTCCATTCTCTTCATAATAGGAGTATTCCGCCGATTCGATTTCTTCTGGATCCATCTTCTCAGCAAATAAATAGGGTCCTGTAGGAGCCGTATGTTCGGGTCCGTAATACCGATTCCGGCAGTTCTCCACAATCTGTCGAATACATTTTAGGAAGACCGGATTCTTGGGTTTGGACGCGATGATACCCGTATAGAGGATATGTGGATAGAGACCGGTTCCTTTATGATTGTATTCGCGAACATAGAAGTTCTCCCCCTTTGACACAATGTCTTCGAACGAGAACCCGGGTTCACATTGGAATTTGATATCTACATAAACGCCACCTTTGTCATAAAGGATACAATATCTCCATAGATCGGCTTTGAAAGCTCCTGGTATCAAGGTATCATAGGCTTCGAGAACATCGGGGTCATAATGATCCTTTATGAACTGTTGGCAGTCGGCGTCGTCATACAGCTGGTGTTTGAAGGTCGGGTTCGCCTTTTGTAGACGGTGGACACAGGCGGCCATTTGGGGGGGCAGGGTTTGGGAGGACCACGTTTGATAGAGGACGCGAGGGATTTCGTTTGTGTCTGTAAAGGATTCTTTCTGTTTTGTTCTCGCTTTGTCATAAAGGATGAATCCTATAGCTGCTAGAATACCATAGATGGGGCGTATCTGCGTATAATAGATGGCGAATAAGAGATAGAGGACGGTTGAAATAGGGTTGGGAAGATAGATCCGTTGTTGTATATAAAGGAATAGGACAAGATATAAGAGTGGATATATTGTTTCAGGGTTCATATAGTATTTGGGTATATATTATTGGCGTCTGTGTGCTTTTTGTATATTATTACTATATAATGAATTATAGTAAAAAACGTTTAGGAAAAATACCGGAGAAGAAGAGTAAAAGGCGGTATGGTGGTGATTTTGTTTCTAATCCATTCAATGATAACATAATACAAGAAAAACTCATTGCTTATTTGAATTCTATTGCGTCTCAATCAAAACGAATTAAAGACAACGAAGTAACCTCAATAAAAAAATGTTTTCAACCGAGTAGTAAAGGAGGTCAAGAAATTTATATTTGTGATAAAAAAGTATATAAGACACCAAAAGAAGGGATTCATCCTCATATTACGGTAAAAGGAAGCACTATTTATGTAGACGGATTTACAATGAATGTATTCATACAAAGTTTAGTAAAAAGTGATTCGGAATTAAACAAAGTTGTTGAATGTTATAATGATTTAAGAGACGGGTTACAATCAAAGACAACCGATTTTTTTAGGACATTAGAGGGACCTGCTTATTCTTACATCACCGGTAGAAAAAAAACTAAAGATGGAGTCGATAAGGAAGATCCATCTTTTGCAGTTGAAAATTTTATAGATTATTTAAATCATCCTGATTTTCCTGAAGAAAAACAAACCATGGCTATCATACAATTAAGTAATTGGATTGAAACTATGATAAAAACTCTCAATTTGTTGTGGGATAAATTACAATTCCACCATTGTGACCCGAAAGCAGCACAATTGTTTATAAACGGAAATTTTATCAATGATGAGGGTAAGTTAGGAGAGAGTCAATTACACCGACCAAAAAGAAAAATGAGACAAAATATATTTATGATTTGTATATTTTATAACTATGTTTCAGGTAATTTGTTAGATGTTCCTTTGTTATTTTCTTCTCTAAAATATTTGAAATTACCTTATAAATATCTTCGTAAGTATTTGGACTTTCTTTTTTGATATAATGTTTTAACTGACTAAAAAACTCTTCTATACTATTGGTTTCAGGATGGTAAGGAACAGAATATAGCAAATGATTATTATCATATTCTATCTTTTCTCTTATCAATTTTGATTTATGAATAACAGCATTATCCATTATTACCAAATAATTCTTATAGTTGGAATGAATAAACTCGTCATAAAAATCTAAAATATCTGTAGTTTTTACTCCTCCTTTTCTTTCAGGATATAATTTCCATCCAACCACTTTATCCGGACTTATAGCACATAATAAATTATATCTTTTGTAAGGGTATTTATTTGTCTTTTTGATTACTCTTGTTCCGCTTTTACTTCTTCCATAGGTAAGTGTCATATTCAAATAGATAGAGGTTTCATCCAAACAAATTGTTCTTTTATAATCAAAATCATTTAACTTTTTATAAAAGGTTTCCAAATCTTCCTTTTCTTGACCTTCTTTTTTTTCAGGATAATACTTACTTCGTAATCTTTTTCTGGTAAGTTTATGTTTGTGTAAAATATTATAAATACTCATATCTGTAAAATAAACCTTGAATTTTTCATTTACCAGTTTTGATAATTCCCATAAAGTCGTTGTATTGTATTTTCTTACATAATCTTTTACAAATTTTTCAATTTCAGGTGTTATTTTGAGGTTGTGATTTTTACGAGTTTTTCTGTTTATATTTCCTTTATTTTTGTATGTTTTAATCCATCTTGCTAATGACTGAAATTTA
>Ga0114978_10005632_pt1 | contig 9987 bp, 3 predicted proteins | sample S_140212_EF_Meta_FD_87027 | JGI IMG/M metagenome (GOLD analysis project Ga0114978, IMG submission 87027) | Freshwater microbial communities from Lake Simoncouche, Canada to study carbon cycling - S_140212_EF_MetaG | ecosystem: Environmental > Aquatic > Freshwater > Lake | place: Lake Simoncouche...
AGAAGCACATGAATGTATTCGTCCTACACATTTTGAAGTTGAAGACATTGATGGAACTCCAGAAGAAAAGAAATTATATTCTCTAATTTGGAAAAGAACGGTTGCATCTCAAATGATGCCTGCTTTGTACGATGTTTTAGTTGTACATATTAAAAATAGTGGATCATCTGTCATACCAAATCATACATTTATTGGTAATATTGAAACATTAAAATTTGATGGATTCTTAAAGGTTTATGATTTGGGTGACGATAATGATGAAGCAGGATCTGAAGATAAAAACAAATTAAAGAGTGAAATAACGAAAGACTCTAAATTAAGTTTGGTTGAATTAATATCACAGGAAAAGATTAAAGAACCACCTTCTAGATATACTGAAGCAAATTTAGTAAGACAACTAGAAAAGATGGAAATTGGTCGTCCATCAACATATGCAAGCATTATTGATAAAATACAAAATCGCGGATATGTTGAAATCAGTAATATTAAAGGAATTACAAAAAGTGTTAAAACTTTTAAATATAAAACTGAATTAAAGGAAGAATCAAAAGATATACAATATGGTAAAGAAAGTAGTAAATTTATACCGACGGATCTTGGATATGAAGTATTAGAATTTATGGAAACATATTTTCCATATATAGTAGATTATGAATTTACTGCAAATATGGAAAAAAAATTAGATGATATTGCAAGTGGTAAAATGACAAAGATTGAAATCATGGGATCATTCTATAAAAAATTAGTAGAAGAAATTGGTAAATTATCTAAGGTAAAAATGGATAAAGTTACAATTAGTTCTGATAAACTGATTGGAGAAGCCAATGGATTTGCTTATTATGTAACAAAAACAAAATTTGGTGATGCTATTAAATGGGAAGAAGATGGTGAAACGAAATATAAATCATTGAAATATTTAGATACAAGTTTAAAAAATTTAACATTGGATATATGCTTATCATATATTAAATATCCTATTGATTTAGGTGAAAATATTAAATTATATAAAAATTCAAAAAATGGAACATTATATCTAGGAATCGATAAAAAATATTATACAGTTACTAATGAAAACTTAACATTAGAAGACGCTAAAAAAATTATTGCAAGTGGTGGAGAAGAAAATAAGACTTCAACAACTGGGGGTGAAAAATTTTTAAAAGAATTAAATAAGGATATTAAATTGGGTAAAGGTAAATTTGGATTTTATTTGATATATAAAAAGAAATTCTATAAAGCTCCGAATGAAAAAGTAACTCTAGCAGAAGCTAAAAAAATTATTGAAGCAAATGATAAAAATAAGAAATAAACAAACTTTTAGTTTATTATATTAATTTTTTTATAAATATGATTTATATACGCATGAAAACATATATAGACTATGTCGTTAATCAAACTGCTGGATTTGTTGATGGAGGATCTGTTGTTGGACCTACTGGTGTAGACTCTAGAGCAAATACAAATATAAATGAAATGGTTACTGAATTATTTAGATATAAAAATCAAGTTCATATCTACCATTGGCAAACAAAGAGTTATGCTAGACACAAAGCAGCTGATCAATTATTGGAGAATTTAACTGATTTTATTGATAAATTTATGGAAATATATTTTGGTAAATATGGTAGAGTAAATTATCCATCAAAATCAAATATTGTTGTTGGTAATATGTCTGATGATGAAGCAGTTGCGTTTTTAAATGAAATGGTTGATTATTTTACAAATAAAGTACCACTATATGTAGACGCATCAAAGGACACCGATTTACTTAATATTCGCGATGAAATTTTAGGTGGTGTAAATCAAGTTAAGTATTTGTTTACTCTTAATTAATTAATAAATTTATATGAATATTTTATATATTTACTTATATATATATATATATATATATGCAAGAAAATATTGAACACTATAGATCTAGAGATAGCTCACGTAGTGGTAGACATTCTGGAAGTAATTATAGATCATCGTATAACAATAGTCGTAGATCGTATAGTAATAGTCATAGATCACATAGAAGACATTCTTCTCCTAGAGCATATAATCAACCAATATACGCGACAGTCGGACGAGTTCAACGAACAATCACATTAGGAGGGACAGGTGGTGCCCCTTTCTGGGGATGGAATATTTATAATACACCAAATTTATTATATCCTTATTTTATAATTGAACCTGAACCGATTGAAGTAGTTGAAGTAGAAGAAACAAGGAAAAATAAGAAATAGAATTTTTTTATATACTTACTATATATACATACATATATATGAATATTGACACAATAAAATCAACACAAGCACCAGTTGAAAAAAGTTATGGATATCCAACATTAAGTAAATATAGTAAATATGGATGCTGTGATACTAATTCTTATATTGGTACACCAACCAGTTTATTACATAGCACCCATGGTTTGATATCAGATTATGGATTACCTCAATATTCTGACTTAAATAAATGTTATAATTTTGATCAAAAAGATATAGTTAATATAAAATATGAAATGGATAAAAATAATATAAATACAGAAGAGATTTTAGATAGAAAATATAAGAAAAAAGACATTTCAATTAGAGATACAATACTTGATTATAAATATATATCATCTGTTAAAAAGAGTAAAAATATTAGAAAATAGTTTATAGTTTACTAAATCAATTGGTAATTAATTTATATATTTTATTAAAAAATATATAAATTATATATATATAATAACATGGATTTCAATAGTGGATCACTATCCGATATGGAAAATTTTACAAACAATAATGAATTAACATCTGTTGAAAATTTTGCACCTTTCCAAGGAGCATCTGAAGAAAACGGCCATTATTCATTATTTAGTGGTTATAATAAGAAATATGGACCATCTAATGGATTTAGTTTAAATGAAGTTGCTCAAACTGCACAAAGAGCTATATCAAGTGCATTTTCAGGTGAATCTGAAAATGGTTCTGAAGATGGTTACAAAAAGACATCAATTATGGTAAATAATACTGCATCTCCTAAAGGTAGTTATAGAACAATATCCACTACATCCAGTGCTAAATCTGGAAGATCTGTTACTAATATAAATGTATTAATTAAAATAGCAAGTAAAAACATCCGCAAGTTACATGAAAAAGGTGCAAAACTATTAAGAAGAGTAAGATCTAGTTCTGATATCAATAAGGTCTTAAAATCTGTAAAAGGAAGAATCAATAAAATTCAACAATTAGCTGATATGGAAATTGCCCGAATTCGTTCTAACTCAGTAAGAGAATCAATGATGAGAGCACAAGAATTAATTAAAAGAGTTCAAAATAGAGCAACATCTCAAATTGGTAGAGTTAAAAATTCTCCCCAAGTTCAAAAACTATTAAGAGATGTGAGTGAAAAGATAAAAGTAATTCAATCAAATACAGGAGGTGCATCAAGTAATGTTATTGTATCTAAAGATGTTGTTAACATGATGAAAGATCTAAAAGATATAAAACTTTCAAAAGCTGTAGATAATATCAAATCTGGATTATTAAATGCATCAAGCAATTTTACACCTAAAAGTGTAACATCTGGTGTTTCTAGTCCCGTGTCTAGTGTATCATCATCATCTGGAGCATCAACCCCTGTATCTAGAGCATCAACTCCTGTAGCATCTGGAGCATCAACCCCTGTAGTATCTAGAGCATCACCATCTGTATCATCAACTGCATCATCTAGTGCATCATCTGGTGCATCATCTGGTGCATCATCAAGTGTATCATCTAGAGCAGTATCACCAATTATTAAAGAACAAGCAAACTCAATTTCTCCTTCAGTTAAGAAGACTATTGCTAAATTAGATGCTAAAACAATTGCATATATCCGTAAATTAGATTCATCTAAATTAACACCCAAACAAAAATTATTCATGAAAAAATTCAATGTTGAAACAATCATGGCTGTAAAATTATTATCACCTTCTGTAATTAAATATATTAAACATGTTGCAAAGAAAAGTGGATCTAAAAAACAATCAGTATCACCAGTTATTAAACAACTCGCATTATCTCTTACACCCCAATTAAGAAGATCTATTGCAGGATTAGATAATAATATTATCAGTTATATTCATAAATTAAACTCCAAAAAATTAACACCTACACAAAAACAATTTATTAAAACTTTTAATAGAGATACTTTAGTTGCAGTCAGATCATTATCTCCTAGAGTAATTAAATATATTAAACATCTCGCTAAAAAGGATAGTATGGATTTATCAGAAATGATCAACCCTGCTGAATTCAAAGATGTTTCACCAATTGTTAAAAAACTAGCAATGGCTCTTTCTCCTAAAGTAAGAAAAACAATAACTAAATTAACCTCAAAAGTGATTAAATATGTACGTAATTTAGATACTAACAAATTAAATACAAAACAAAAAGATTTCTTAAATAAAATAAGTCCCGATGCTGTTGTTGCAATCAGATCTTTATCACCTCGCGTCCTTAAGTATATAAAGTATGTTTCTTCAGTGAAAGCAGATGTACCCCGCGAAATTAAAGAACAAGCAAAGACTGTATCTCCATCCGTTAAAAAAACTATTTCTAAATTAAGTCCTAGAATAATTAACTATATTCGTAATTTAGATCAATTTAAATTATCTCCTAAACAAAGAGCATTCTTAGCTAAATTTAAACCTGAAACTATTATGGCAATAAAATTATTATCTCCTAGAGTAATTAAATATATTCAAGGTAAACCAATAGGATCTCCTAAATCAAAGGGATCTCGTAAATCAAGTGGATCTCGTAAATCAAGGGGATCTCGTAAATCAAGGGGATCTCGTAAATCAAGTGGATCTCGTAAATCTCACAATAGTAATAAATCATGTTGCGATTGTTCTAAATGCAAACATGGTAAACGTAAATCATCTCGTAAATCATCTCGTAAATCATCTCGTAAATCATCTCGTCGTTCATCATCATCTACTCGTTCTAGAAATACTCCATCAATGAGAGAATTACAAGACATATTAGGAGATGTTATAAAGAAAGTAAAGAAATCACCAAAAGTATTAAAAGCAAGAGCAGTCCTCACAGTACAACTCAATAAACTTTCTTCTATTGAAGAAATCAAAAAAGCTAAAGCTTACTTAGATAAGAAACTAGCATCATTAAATCAAAAGGCATCTTATAAAAAGGCTGAGAAAATTGTTGCTGAAAAACTTAAAAAATTAAAGAAATCTCCTACATTTGAAAAGGTCAAAGCATTATTAAATATGAGAAAAGGTGAATCAATTAAATCCTTATTAAAAAGGACAAATCCCGATGTATTAAAAATACAATTAAAAGTTGCTGAAAGATTATTGAAATTAGATAACAAGAAGTTGTCTCCCAAACAAAAAGAATTCATCATAAAAATTAGACAAATACAAAAACAATTAAGAGTACTAAGTCCTAGATTATCTATAAAGTCTGCATCTGTCGGATCATCTAAATCATATGTATCTCCAAGAGCAAAGATGAATCAAATCTTGAAAAAGATATCTCCCAGAGTTCTTGAAGGCATTAAGAAATTAAGTCCTAAGGAATTACAAATATTAAAAACATACAATCCTAAAGTAAAATCCCCCAAGATAATTGCATTAATTAAGAAATATAGCCCTGCTTTAATTAGAGCAGTAAGACAATTATCTCCATCTGTCTTAAAACATATTAAGAAACCAAGAGCTTTATCACCAAGTGAAGTTCTCAATAAGTTATCTCCAACATGCTTAGTTCAACTCAAGAAATTAAGTCCTAATACACAAAACCTTATCAAGTTATTGGGTAAAAAAGTATCTCCAACTACTCTTAAAATGATAACTAAAGGTAGAATTGCTAAATTAGGAAAATTAGATGATAATGTTCTTGAAAAAGTAAGATCAATGAGTCAAAAGACAATCACATTATTACGTACAATTAAAAAGGATTCTCCTAGATACAAAGAATTAGTAAAGAAACATTCTAAAAAAGTAATTGATCAATTAAGAAAATTATCCCCAAATAGTATTAACTTTTTAAGAAAAGTTAGAGAGACACCCAAATACGTTAAACAAGTAATCAAAAACTTACCTGGAAATGTTAAAAATATCCTTAGAACAATACCTCACAAAGACTTAATAGAATTACGTAAATTATTAAAAGTAAACCCTGCTAAGTTAAGTCCTAAACAAAGAAGTTTATTAGCTGAATTACCTCCTAAAGTTCTTAAAATTATTAAAACATTACCTCATGCAATACTATTACATGTTAAGAAATTACCACCATCTGCAAGTGTTAAAGCACAAATTAATAAGATCACTGTTGAAGGTAAAAACACTTTAAGAAAACTAAATGTAAATGACATTAATAAGATCCGTGATATCTGTCAATTACCAAAAGAATTTAGAACTAAGGAACAACAAAATTTCTTAAATGAATTTTCAGTTAATACAGTAAATATAACATGCAGTTTACCTCCTGCTGCAATTAGATCCATCCGCAGCCCTTGCAAAGTAGACCCAGTCGTATTAATAAAGGCTTTATCTCCTCAAGTTAAAGAAAAAATTAAATATATGAGTCCATTAGTAATTAACAAGATCTGTGAATTTAACAATTTACCAGGACCAGTATTAACTAAAGTACAAAAAGATTTCTTAGAAAGCCAACCTTCAAATTTAGTAAATGCTGTATGCAACTTACCACCTCATGCAATTAAAATGATTAAAAAAGATGTATATTTAACTCCTAAATCAAGTGATACATGTCCATCTGGACAAATTGTACCTAAAAAAATAGAACCTAAAAAGAAATCACCTAAAGTAATATCATCAAGTGTTAAGGTAATATTAAAAACAATTAAGACTTCTGTAAAAAGAAAAATTCAAGCATTAGATAATGCAATCATTAAAAAAATAAAAGAATTATGTTCTAAAGAAAGATCTACCTTAACTAGTGGAGAAAAAGAATTTTTATCAGATTATCCATCAGCAGTAGTTAATGCAATCTGTACTGTACCTACTAGAGTAATACAACAAATAAAAGTAACCCCTAAAGTCAGTCCTAAAAAGGTAAGTTCTAAAGTAACATCAACACCAGTCTACTGTGTACCAAGACCCGTTAAAACCGAATACAAAATGAAAAGTACGCCCTTAAGAACACCTGAAGTACCTACAGAATACAGCAATAGTAAGACATACAGAGTTGGTAATTTAGTAAAATTTAAAGGATGGATACATGAAATGGTAGAAGCTGCAGGTGCACCAGGCTATGCACCCGATAGACAAGGTGATAAATTATGGAAAAGAAGATCCCAATATATGGATTCTGTTGAAGTAGCTAAAGAATACAGTAATAGTAAGACATATAAAGTAGGTAATTTAGTAAAATTCAAAGGATGGATTTATAAAATGGTAGAAGCTGCAGGTGCACCAGGCTATGCACCTGATAGACAAGGCGATAGGTTATGGAAAAAACAGTCTCAAGATATGGATTTTTTAAAGGCTAAACAAACCAGTGAAGAAATAGAAAGAGCCAAAAGAGCCAAACAGAGAGCTGAAGATGAAGCTAGACGTGCTAAATTAGCAAAAGAAAAAGCAGATGAAGCTGCAAGAAAAGCTGCTCAAGATCTTGCAAATGCACGTTCTGCTGAAGAAAGAAGAAGAGCCTTAGAAGCTGCAAGACTTGCCGAAGCAGCTAGAAGAAAAGCTGAAGAAGCTCTTAGATTAGCAAGAGAAAGAAAAATGAAAGCTGACAGAGATGCTGCTGCTGCATTAGCTAAAAGAAAAAAAGCTGAAAACGATGCTAGATTAGCAAGATTAGCTGCAGAAGAAGCTAGACGTGCAAGAGAGGCTAAAGCACGCGCAGACGCTGCTGCCAGACGTGCCGCAGAAGAAGCTAGACGTGCAAAAGAAGCCAAAGATAGAGCTGATGCAGCAGCAAGAAAAGCTGCAATAGATCTTGCAAATGCTCGTACTGCAGCTGAAAAGGCTGCTGCTGAAGCAGCAAGAAGAAAAGCTGCTGCTGAAAAAGCTGCCGCTGAAGAACGCCTTAGATTAGCAAGAGAAGCTAAAATGAAAGCTGATGCCGAAGCACAATTAGCTAGAGATAGAAAGAAAAAGGCAGATGATGATGCAAGAAAAGCTAGAGAAGAAGCTGAAAGAAGAGCAAAAGAAGAAAGAGAAAGAAAAGCAAGAGAAGAAGCAATTAGAAAAGCAAAAGAAGAAGCTCTTAAAAATGCAGCCAATACAATCAATAAATTCGATGGATTACGTCTCTGGATAGATGCATCTAACTTCAAAGGACAAGATAATAAAAAAGTACAAAAATGGAATAATTTAGCAAGAGATTCAAATCTTTCATTCAGAAATAATTCTGATAATAGAGATACTCACCCAACAGTTATTGATGATGCATTAAATAAATTACCCGTATTAGAATTCAAAACATTCCAAAATATGGAATTAAATGGTAATTTAAGATCTGAAGATTATACAATGGTCTTTTTAGCAAGACAAATTGGTGGTACAAATAGACGTTTATTAATCGGTAATGGTAATAGATTACTTGGTTATTGGAACGGTGGTAAGGATCAATTATACATGGAAGGCTGGTTATCCACCCCTGGATCTCCTCCATCTAATAAAGATTGGGATCTTTACACAATAAGAAGATCAAATGGTAAGACTTTTATGTCTCGCTTTGGTGAAACTATTACTGTTGAAACACCTGGAGGACAAGGTTTTGATGGTTTATATATAAATAAAGGAGGTTGCTGCGGTGGTGAAACATCTGATGGTCAAATTGCTGAAGTAGCAGTTTGGGATAGAGCACTAACACCCGAAGATATAGCAGTTGTACAAGGCTATATGGCATGGAAATGGGGATTAAATGGAGAATTAACTGAAAATCATCCTCATGCAAATAAACCTACCGAATTAAATAGTAATATTATGTCTATACCACAAGTACTAACATTACCTAAAACTGAATTAAATTTAATTGATGGTTTAAAAGTATGGTTTGATACAAGTAAGATAACACAAACTGGATCTATTGGCGAACTTGTATCTTTAGCAGTTTCCAGAAAACCTAATTCATTTAAAAGTAATACAAATGAAAGCAGAAGATTTCCAGTTGTTAAAGAAAAAGCATTAAATGGACTACCTGTATTACAATTTAATACAGATCAAGTATTTAGCTTAAAGAAAAATATTAAATATAACGAATTTACAATGATATTCTTAACAAGACAACTTGGTGGTAACAATAGAAGATTCTTAATTGGTAATGGCAATAGATTATATGGATACTGGAACGGCGGTAAAGATCAACTATACATGGAGGGATGGCTAAACGGATCTCCTGGAGGCCCTCCATCTAATACTGAATGGGATATCTATGTAATCAGACGCGAATCTGATGGTAGAACATTTATGCACAGAAATGGTGAATCAAAAATGATTGCAAATGGTGGTAGAGCTGCAAACTTAGATGGTCTTCATTTAAATAATGGTGGATGCTGTGGTGGTGAAACATCTGATGCACAATTTGCTGAACTTGCTGTATGGAATAGAGTTTTAACAGAATCTGAAATTAGAAAAGCTGAAGCATATATGGCATGGAAATGGGGCTTACAAGGCGAATTACCTGATAATCACGAATATGCAAATAAAGCAACTAATTTAAATTCCATAACTGGTGGAGCTAATTTAGTACCTCAAATAAAAGATCAATTAAATTTAGTTGATGGTATTAAATTTTGGTTTGACACATCTAAATTAACACCTGGAACAGTAAGTGAATTAAAATCTAATGCTTCAAGTCGTAAACCTATGCTTTTAGTAAATAATACTACTGATCAATCTAGATTACCAGTTGTAAAGATGAATGAATTAAATAAATTACCTGTATTAGAATTCAATACTAATCAATCTCTTCGTTTAAATAAGAGTATGAAATCTAATGAATTTACAATGGTTTTCTTAACAAGACAATTAGGTCGTAC